>Ga0070748_1001538_pt1 | contig 10779 bp, 7 predicted proteins | sample VirMetDEL_Nov_12_FD_77015 | JGI IMG/M metagenome (GOLD analysis project Ga0070748, IMG submission 77015) | Aqueous microbial communities from the Delaware River and Bay under freshwater to marine salinity gradient to study organic matter... | ecosystem: Environmental > Aquatic > Marine > Coastal ...
CTGTCAGAGCTGGCCTTATTATTAAATACCCTTGGATTACAACAAACATCACTTAAGTGTTATGAACATGCACTGTTGATCCAAGCTGATAATCCCGATTTATTGTTTAATTTGGCCTCTTTACAACGTTATATGGGCCTGTTGGTTGAGGCTGAAATTACCTTAGATCGACTTATCGAACTGCTTCCACAAGACAGCGAAGCCTGGTTATTACGCTCGGGTTTACGCCGTCAACTTAGCACCAACAATCACATTGAGGGTTTAACTAAGGCCTTACAAAACCAGCAAGCCTCGCCCATTAGTCGGGCGCAACTGTATTATGCCCTCGCTAAAGAGTTAGAAGATGTTGAGCGTTATGAGGAATCTTTTAGCGCCCTACAAAAAGGGGCGGCAGTACGTCGTGGCAATATGCAATATAACGTGGACAATGACTTAGCCACTTTGCAAAAAATCACTCAGGTTTATGACCAAGAGTTGTTTCAGCAAAATATTCAGGGCTGCGATAATCAACAAGCCATCTTTATTTTAGGTTTACCCCGCACCGGCTCTACCTTGGTTGAGCGCATTATCGGCAATCACTCGCAAGTACATAGCGCAGGCGAACTAAATAACTTTGCCCTAGAGATGATGGCTCAGCTACGCCAAACCCAAGCACCACCCGCGGATAAACTGGCTTTAATTGAAATGACCAAAAAGCTCGATTTTGCCAAGTTGGGCGAGGATTACATCCTAAGTACTCAGCCTGATACGACCGAACACCCTCGTTTTATCGACAAGCTACCACTTAATTCTTTGTATGTGGGTTTGATTCACCTTGCGCTGCCCAAGGCCAAAATTATTTATGTACAACGTCATCCGCTAGACACTTGTTATGCCATTTTTAAACAGATTTTTACCCATGGTTACCCCTTTTCCTATGACTTAAATGAATTGGCCCAATACCAGATAGCCCACCACCAATTAATGCAACATTGGCAAAAGGTATTACCTGGCGTAATCCATGTACTGGAATACGAACGTTTAGTAGGCGACTTTGCCACTGAATCACAAAAGTTATTGGCCTATTGTGATTTACCTTGGCAAGAGCAATGTGGCCAGTTTGAACACAATTCAGCGGCTGCCACCACGGCCAGCGCGGCCCAAGTGCGCCAAGCTGTGTACTCTAGCTCGGTAGGAAAATGGCGGCATTTTTCAAAGCAGTTGGCCGCTGTGCGCCAGCAATTTATGCAGGCAGGTATAAAGTGCGAGTGATCAGCAGCGGCTTATTAACTCTGTGCATCTTAATTTCAACGCTAGCTGTTGCAAAAGCAGCTGAGTCAGAGCCTGCCTTAGCCGCTCACCTAGCGCCTTTCAATTACTCCTCATTAGTGCCTAAAGAAACACTAGCGGCCACTCACCTTTTGCAAGGAAAAGTCAGCCTATCCACTACGATGGACAGAGCAAAAATGGCCTTGGCTGGGCAAGAAAAGCTCATGGCCGATCCACGCCGACTCATTCCCACTATGGTATTTGATGTGGTGCAAAATGAAGAAAACGAAATTATTCCCCAACAGCGCAGTTTGAGCTTAAGCACTAATCCCTATTGGGATTATCTAGTCGGTGTTGGCAAAATTTGGCAAACAGCCAGCAACACCCAACAACATCGAATTGCCCTGCCCTTTGCCCTAATCGAAAAAAACGAAAACTGTACACATAATGGTATTTTGTTGTTTAGTTTGGATGAACAAAATCAAGCGTCTGACTTTTATTATCAAATCAGCAGTGAAACCTGTGCCTACTTTAAAGCTGACTTATGGGGCAAGGGTGATGTGAGTTTTGTCAGTCAGGCAATACCTGATGCGGATGAGCTTGTCAGTCAGTATCAACAAGAAAAAGCCCGACGTTTAGCCACCCGTCCCATAACAGAACTAAGTAAGCTGGCTGGTGATATTATGATTGATTCACTAGCTTTAAAATCCTTTATTGAGCCACAAGACATGACCTTTTATGGTGTGGTATATCAAGATATTCATTATGTCTCTGAGTGTACTACTCGCGCCGGCGACTATCCCTTTTGTGAACAATTAGTGATGCCATCCTATTCAAGCGCCAAATCTATTTTTGCGGGCTTAAGTATGTTTTATTTAGAGCAGCTCTATGGCGATGTATTCGAGCAAGGTGTGAGCCAGTGGGTGCCGCAATGCAGCGGCCAACAATGGCAAAATGTGAATTTTAGTGATTTGCTGAATATGGCGACGGGTAATTATGTTTCAGCCGATTACGCTGTGGATGAAGATGCCAAATCAGCCCTGACATTTTTTACTGCCAAAGAGCACACCCAACGCCTTAAATTCGCCTGCGATTTTTACCCCCATAAAAGTGCGCCAGGAAGTAAGTTTGTCTATCACAGTTCAGATACTTATCTGCTTGGTACAGCCCTGAATAACTACTTATCAGCCAAGTTAGGCAAAACGGCCGATGTATTTAATGACATTGTGCTAGCCAAAATTTTTAAGCCCTTACAACTCAGCCCTGTGACTTATGTAAGTCGTCGCACCCAAGATAGTGTGCAGCAAGCCTATGCCGGTTACGGCCTGTTTTTCACCCGTGACGATCTCATGCGTATCAGTCGCTTTATTCATCAGCAAGCAAATTCACCAACATCTGTGCTGGCACAAACTCAGCTACAGGCGGCCTTACAATGCACACCTGCTGCTCGTGGACTTGCCACTGACTACAGCCACATTCGTTATCAGCACAGTTTTTGGGCCAGAAATATTAATAAGCTGCTTAGTTGTGAATCCGACAGTTGGTTGCCTTTTATGTCTGGATTTGGCGGCATTACCGTCGCCCTACTGCCCCACAACAGCAGTTATTATTATGTCAGCGACAGCCACCAATATAATTGGGCAGCGGCTATCCCAGAATTAAACAAATTACATTCACTTTGCACAGCGCAAAGTCCAGTCAATTAAGAGAATTTCTAAAGGAAATATCCATGCCCACTTCTGACGCAGTAGAGTCACCAGCATTAACTAAGACATATAAAGTAAGCCCCAATGGCATGCTGGCGAGGATATTTTTGGCATTTTTAACCACCGCCGGCATATTTTATATCAACATCATGCCCGCCTTGGTCAGTGGCCTAAAAGAAGGTCTTAACTTTAGCAACCAACAAGCGGGTTTTGTTAGCTCGGCTAATTTATATGGCGCTGCCGCCGGGGCTTTGTTAGCGGTATTTATCGTTAAACATATTAATTGGAAAAAGTGGTCCTACGTATTACTGGCGGCTTTGTTACTCATCGACTTTGCCAGTATATATTTAGCCTCTCCCACAGTGTTAGTTGTGATCAGAGCCATTCATGGTTTGGTAGGTGGCCTGTTAGTGGGTATAGGTTTTGCGGTGATATCACGCACAACGGATGCCGATAAAACCTTCGGTTATTTGTTACTGATACAATGGGGCTTAGGTGGCTTAGGCATTATGTTTTTACCGGCCTTAGTGCCCGACTATGGTACCGCTGCCTTGTTTATTTCATTGATGGCCTTCGCTTTTGTTGCCCTTGTAATGTTACCTTTTTTAAGTGATTACCCTGTGGCTGTAGTTGATCCTTTAGCTGCCTTGCCACCTAAAGTAAAACGCCTGCCTTTAATCTTAAACCTATCTGCCATCTTTTTGTTTCAAGCCGCCAATATGGGCCTGTTTGCCTATGTGATTGGCTTGGGTAAACACTACGGTTTGGGCATAGAGTTTATGAGCCCTGCCTTAGCCAGTGCCAGTTGGGTTGCCTTATTTGGCGCTATGTTAGTCATTATTATTGGCACTAAATATGGCCGCACTTTACCTTTGATCGCCGCCATATTAGTCACCGCACTTTGTAGCTGGGCGCTGATTTACAGTGATATGGACATGGTTTATCTGGTCGCCAATATTGTGATAGGCATTACCTGGGCCTTTGCCCTACCCTACATGTTTGGTATTTGCTCTGAATTAGATAAAGCCGGACAACTTGCCGCCCTCGGTGGTTTTGCTTCTAAAATGGGCTTGGCATCGGGTCCCATGTTATTTGCTTTTTTATTAGGTGACGATGATTATCAATTGATCATCTATATCGCCGCTCTACTGTTAGTGATGTGTGCGGTGGTGGTATACAAACCAGCAAGGATGTTGGATAAGGAATAAGCTGGTTTCATCACTGTGTACTTTTTACTCACTTTGCAATTATTTCCCATTAGCACACAGCTATTTGTGCTGCTTATCCACCACTAAGCAAGCTTAGTTAGGCTGGAATAATGTTTGCACTGCCTAGTTACACTAATTCATGGTGTAACAAGTCAGGAGTGTAACAATGCCCTATTCTCAGTTAAATGAACTACCCGACAATGTCAGCAAGGTCTTACCTAAACACGCCCAAGAAATCTATCAAGAGGCCTTTAATAGCGCGTGGCAGCAGTATGCTAAGCCACAAGATCGTCACTCAGACGATAGCCGTGAAGAAGTCGCCCACAAAGTAGCTTGGTCGGCGGTGAAACAGAGCTATCACAAAAACGAGCAGGGAAATTGGGTTAAAAACTAAATATAACATCTAGGTCAATTTATCTTCCCTCAACCTTGGCATCAGCTTTGCTCTATTCAATTGAAAAGACCATATACCAATTCACTTAGCTTTATCCAAAAGCTAAAGGATTTGCATTGATAAGAGGGCAAAGCTTATGACATTACATGTAATTGACGAAGGCCACCCTGGCAAAATTGCTGGCGTATACACTCAAGAATCGGGGGCAAAACGCGCAATCAACTTATTGCAAAATGAAGGTGGATTTACGGCAGATGAAGTAGCCTTGGTGGCGCCCAATGATGTTGACTTGGGTAAAAAGATCGAACCTGATGATCAAGGCATAGCACGTACCTTACTTGGTTCGCATGTTATCCTCGGTATTTGTGGATTAGTTTTTGGTTTGATAATGGCTGGAATTTTGAGTGTGTTTGGACCTGCACTAACAACATCTAGCCCGGTGATGGTGTTTATTGCCTTACCCACCTTAGGTGCTTTTATTGGTTTATTGGTAGCAGGAGCAGTGTCTTTACGTCCCGACCATGACCCACTTATCAACCAAACTCGTGATGCCAGCAGTCATCATAAATGGACGGTAGTAGTGCAAATTAAAGACGATGAACAAATTCAACGGGCAAAAAAACTGATGCAGACTTCTGCCTCATCTGTGGTAGAAACGCTGTGAAACTAAGGGCTTAGTGTGACGTTTTACTAAGTCCTTGTTTAGCTGTCTAAACTATCCTTATATTCCTGTAACTTCGCCTCTGCTTCATCACCAAATAAAATGTGACAGGCTTCTTTTAGGCCCGGAGCGGCGAGGATATCTTCTTTGCGCACTACCAATGAGATTTTGGAACGACGGCGTAAAAAGTCTTCCAACTTAGTGATCATTTCCCGCTCGGCGGCATGTTCAATTTCTACCCGCAGATACTCGGAGTTTTCAATGAGTAGTTCAGCTTTTTGTGGGTTTTCACGAATGTTTTCCAGCATGTTAATGGCATTACGGCCATAACGTCGCCAAAAGCGTTTACTTAAGGGTTCGGACGAGGTGGCTGGGGTTAAGTCGTCAAAATTCATCAGTTTAGCTCTATGCATAAACTCATTTTTAACACTGTCATCGGGCTCTCCATACCATTTAAAGTCTGCATAAGGCAGTTCGATGCCAATGTCCTTGATCAACCCCGCCACTTCTTCACCCACATTGATGCAGTCGGTCAGCTTACCGCCAAAAATAGACAGGTAGCCTTCAGCTTGATTGCAATCAATGGCATGTTTACGGGATAGTTGCACCCAATCGGCTTTACCACCTCGCCCTTTAATCGCCAGTGGCCGCACTCCACAACGCTCGGCGATAATGTCTTCTTCGCTTAGTGGCGTGTCCAGTGCTAGCAGTTTATTCACATTGCTCAGCACAAACTGCCGGTCTGCCTCTGTCACTTGCGCATACGGACTTTCCACTTGCGTGTCGGTGGTACCAATGCAGGTCACTGGGCCCATGGGGATCACAAAAAACAAACGGCCATCACTGGCAAAAAAGGTCAGTACTTTATTGCTTTTGGTAAGCTTATTTACAATCAGATGAATGCCTTTCGAAAAAACATGATGATGTTCGGTATCTTGCTGATTAACTTTATTAAGAGCGTCAACAAAAGGGCCTGCGGCATTGATAATGACTTTTGAGCGAATACTCAAACTCTCACCACTGATCTTATCTTTGGCTTGTGTCAGCCATAACTCACCTTCACGTTGCGAGCCCAAAGATTCAACATAGTTAGCGGCGATACAGCCATAACTCATACTGGAGCGGATAAAATTAAATACAAAACGGGCATCGTTGTCATAGAGGTAGGCGTCGGAGTACTCAAAGCCGCCTTTTACATTAGCGGTATTCACCACCCCTTCCATTTGTTTGATTTTTTTGGCATTAAGATAAATTGGCATCTTGGTGTTAAAACGCCCCATCATCCAATACAACACTGTACCCAAATAGATTAAAAAAGGCGGAAAACGAAAACCTTGTTGAATGCTGGTAAAAAAACGAATTTCTTTCACCGTAGAAGGATAACTGCGCATCAGATGATTGCGACTCTTACACAGTTTATTGACTAAGGCGAACTCATAACTTTCGAGATATTTTATCCCGCCCCAGGCTAAATTGGATGAATTGGAGCTGGTAAAACCGGCAAAATCACCTTTATCAATAAGTGCCACTTTCACGCCTTTAGCTGCCAGCGCTGCAGCCGATACCGCGCCATTGATGCCGCCCCCAACGATCAACACATCAAAAGAAGTGGTCGGTAGTTTTTGGATATTACTGGTTCTTAAGCTACTCACGGGCTCTCAATCTGGCATGACGAACTATGCCATAACTCTAGCACCCAAATAGGTCTAAGTCTGAAAAATTAAAGGTGAAAAGAGCAGCTAAATATAGGGTATGACAGTTTGCAAAGAGGCCAGGAAATAGGCATTTCTCTGCATTGCCACGTCCCCTTTCAAGTATCCTTGCGAAATAGCCATCAGACCTTGTTTAAGCCATTTAAAAATTGCCGATTGGATGGTAAAACACTGAGCAATTTTTCCGTGTTATACAGAGTTTCATTGCGCAAACGTTTTATAAGAGTCTCTTCTTTTTGACTTAACTGGGGCGCGTATTTTTGAGCGGCAGTAAACCCCATGCCATAAAGTACATATTGTTTGCTGGCCGATGAAAACAACTCAAAACGTTGATTGGTTTCATACACCCCCGGCGCTTGGCTGCGCCATAAAGTTAAAGCCTCTTGCAAACTTTCAGGGATAGAATCAGCTTGTTGATGGGCACGCCAATATTCGCTGTCACTGCGTGTACTCAGTAGGTAATGCAATTTCAAAAAATCAATGATTTCTTGCCAGCGTTCTAGTGTGAGGGCGTTAAAGCGTTTGGCCAGTACCGTCATAGCGTCACGCTCACGAGGCAATTGCTGACTGAGCCATTCTGCCGACTTTTCAATTAATACCAAGGCGGTCGCTTCTAATGGCTCAACAAAACCTGCCGACACACCAATTGCCACACAGTTTTTGTGCCAAAAGCTGGCTCTATGACCTGGGGTAAATTTGATTGTGCGCGGATTAAATTGCTGCGAGGCAAGATTGGTATCACTTTTCACATAGTTAAGTAAGGCCTGCTCAGCTTGTTCTGGATTGGTAAAATCACTGCTGAATACATGGCCAATACCACGACGATTTTGCAGGGCTATATCCCATATCCAACCCTGTGGCTGGGCAGTTGCAATAGTGCATGAGGCAATGGGAACCTCGTCCGCAGCATGCTCTACCTGTAAAGCCAGCGCGCTGTCATTAAACAATATATGCTGCTTAGATATAAAGGGGACTTGATAATGTTTGCCAATCAAGATGGCAGCAAAACCACTGCAATCAATAAATAAGTCCCCATTAATTTGCTCACCGCTTGCCAAGGCAAGGGCGGCAATATCCCCGTTGTCGGCGGGAACTACCTGCTCTACATGAGCCTGAACGTATTTGACACCTAACTTTTCAACACAATGCTGCTGCAACATTTTGACAAACTTACCTGCATTAAGATGGTAACCATAGTTCAAAGCAAAGGCATATTCGGACATTTGTGGCGTTTTGGGCGCTAAGTTTTGCTCACACACCAAACCCTGAGCACTCACCCAATTTTCAAAGTCCATGTCGTGGGCTGCTGTTGACCAGTGTTGGGCCATGTTTACCGAGCCATAACCCACTGGCGTAGTGAAAGGGTGATAATAATGTTCATTTTTCCCTGCTGACCAAGCGACAAATTTAGAGGCTTGTTTAAAACTGGCATCACAACAGGACAGAAACTGGCGTTCGGATATGCCTATCTGGCGCAGTGTGTCGCGCATGGTGGGCCAGGTTCCTTCGCCTACCCCGAGGTTTTTGACGTCTGGCGACTCCACCAGCACAATTTCAGTTTGCTGGGTTGAGGTATTGTCAGCGCAATGGCGCGCAGCAAGAATACCAGCCGTTAACCAACCTGCAGTGCCACCGCCCACTATGACAACTTTAGTTTTCATTTTTATCTATGCTCTCGTCATCACACTTAATGTCACGACTCATTATTGCTCCAAAGCTGGACAATAGCGTCGGATAAAATCGGCGTGTTCAGGTAATTGTGCCACAGAGCGGTCTAGCCTATTTTTTAGCTCCAGCAGTTGGTTTTTTAAACCTTCTGGCGCTAACACCCGTCCGGCACCATGATGTTGTTTAGGCATTAAACCTTGTCCCATCATCACTTGTACCCATGAATCAACCCGAAATAAAGCCACGTCATCAGGCCAGGCATAGGCATTTTCGCGAAACATGGCCATGCGATGGGTGAGCGACTCAGGAATATCCATGTTTTTGTAGTGCAGCCAAAAAGGACTGTCGTCACGCTGAGTCTGGTGGTAATGCAAAATGATAAAATCACGAATAGTTTCCAGCTCTAGCTGGGACTCGCGGTTAAAGTGCTCCGCCAGTAAAGTGCTATTGCCAGCAAAAGGAAACAACTTCATCAGCCGTAATATGGCGGTGGTGATAAGGTGAATACTGGTTGATTCTAGTGGCTCTAAAAAGCCACTGGATAGGCCAATGGCAACACAGTTACGATGCCAGGCTTTTTTGCGTCGCCCAGTAGTAAAACGTAGTTGTCGCGGCTCGGTTATAGTTGGGCCGGTGAGATTTCCTAACAAGGTACTGCGAGCCTCATCATCTGACAAAAATTGACTACTATACACAATACCATTACCCACCCGATGTTGCAGGGGGATGCGCCATTGCCAACCTGCTTCATGGGCCGTAGCTATGGTGTAAGGACAAGGTTCTTCTACTGCCTCAGTTTGCACTGCAATAGCACTATCAGCGGCTAACCAGTGACTCCAATCTTCATATTCAACGCCCAAGTGTTCGCCAATCAACAATGCTCGAAACCCTGTGCAATCGATGAAGACATCACCACTTACCTTATGACCATTATCCAATGTCAGAGCAGCGATATTGCCTGTCTTGTCGTTTTCTATGTGGCTTATCCGCCCTTCTAAACGCTTTACCCCAGCGACTTCGCTTTTTTTACGCAAAAAGGCGGCATAGGCAGTAGCATTTAAATGATAAGCAAAGTTAAGGGGCGTTTTACCGACTGAGGTAGCAAATTTATGTGCCTTAGCAGCTTTAAGTTCCAAACAAAAATCGTCCAAACTAGCGCCAAATCCTTGGGCTTTAGCCTCTAACCAAAATTCGTGAAATTCTGCCATCCACGAGCGCTGGCCGATTTCGCCAAAAGAATGAAAATAGCTATCTTGTTGCTGGCCCCAGTTGTCAAAACGAATGCCTAATTTAAAGGTCGCCTGAGTGGCAGCCATAAATTCTTGTTCATCAATTCCCACTAAGCGATGAAAAGTGCGCATGGTGGGAATAGTGGCCTCGCCAACTCCAACGCTGCCAATTTGATCAGATTCGACTAAAGTAATATCGAGTAAAGTACCAGCCGTGTTACTAGGCTATAGGCCGTTAGCCAACCGGCCGTTCCACCTCCGGCCACCACTACTCTGGTTTTTGCATTCATATTGCTAGCCTATCCATTATCTTTAGCGGTTGAGGTTATTACGTAACATGGCACGTAAACGCCTCTCCAAGTTATCGTCCATGGTGGCAAGTGCGCCATGGCATTCTGGCGGTAAATGCCCTGTTACCTTGTTACTATCAGCAAAGATGTAATAATCAAATAAGGCTTTCCAGGCTTGTTTTTCTTTTTCTGGCTTGTCTCTGACACTCAGCATGGCATGCATCAATACATCCATTGGATTACCCAAATAGGGGGCCGCCGTCATCCACCAAAAATTCACCATCACATTGAAGCGCGCAAAGGCCTGTACTTGATGCCACCACATGCTGGGATAATAAAGTCCGTCGCCCGGCTCTAGTTCGGCAATATAGGCATGTTCAAGAGCCGTTTTCAAACGGGGGAAACGTACAAAGTCGGGTTGATTAAGATCTGCCATAGTAACCACCTGACCACCTGGAGTTGGGGTTAAAGGCCCAGGGTATAAATTGTCCACTTGCTCAGGCGGGAACAGGGTAAAACGTCGTTTTCCAAGCACACAACAGGCGATGTTTTTAGGCTGATCAAAGTGTGCCGCGGCAATGGACTCTGTGCCTAACCAAATTTTAGCCACTGGCTGATTATGCTTAAATTCGTCATGGTCAAAAGTGAGTTGATGGCTGGGGC
>Ga0070748_1001539_pt1 | contig 10776 bp, 22 predicted proteins | sample VirMetDEL_Nov_12_FD_77015 | JGI IMG/M metagenome (GOLD analysis project Ga0070748, IMG submission 77015) | Aqueous microbial communities from the Delaware River and Bay under freshwater to marine salinity gradient to study organic matter... | ecosystem: Environmental > Aquatic > Marine > Coastal...
CGCCGTAGAGGCCATCAGGCACGGTGATGGTTTCCATCAACCGCAGTTGAGTTAGCTGCTGCTTGCCGTCCTTAATTTCAGAACGCCAGCCAAGAATGTCTCTTGGCGTCACCGTCACGTAATAGGGCCTGCCGTTGTCGCCTGCCTTTGGCGCATCAACAAGAACGCCAACGTGGCCATACCGAATGCACTTGCGTGCAGTTTCGTAAGTCCAAACGTTTAGGTCGTTGCCCTGCAGATCAACGTCAAACAGCTGCTCAGTGACAACATCGCTGACATCCTCAAGCCGCACAGGCTTGCGGGTCAACATGCCCGCCAGCATCCGCTCAAGCCTGACGTAATAAGGCGCAAGCGTTGAACGCATCAGCCTGTTGTCGTAGGCCTCATCTAGTTCTCTAACTTCCTGCGGAAGATATTTTCGATGCCCTTTTCTGATCCCGTAAGTGCCCTGCAATAACGCTTCAATCAACAGCCAGTGCGGCTCCATGTTGACGTAAGCCGTGTTCGGGCTTTCAACCGTCGTCACGTTGCCTACACGTTGTCGACCAGAAAAGCCTGAATACACAGCTAAATCCCGCCCAATGCTCGCAGTTTAGTAAAGCCTGATTCCAGTACCACGACCAGCGCGGGCATGGAGCATTGAGAAATCCCGGTAGATGAGATAGCCAAGCGCATCATTCATGTGATCGTAGCCTGCGTCCTTATCAGGATCACCAGCCTCGGTGTAGCTCTGCAGCTCTAAACATTCGATAGTTCGCTTGCAACTGGCAGCAACCTGCAATCTCACTTGGCCTTTGCCGTTCTCCAGCAAAGCCTGAACAGAAGCCACCCGATCACGGATGGGAGGGTTGGCCTTTGGTGATTGATTACTGAACCCGTAAGACTCCAAGATCTGAATGTCAGTGCGCGAGGCATTCGTGCTTCTGTTTCCGCCTGATGCGTCAGGGTAGATATAAACCGGGCGTCCATCAGCTCGGCGTTGTATTTCTTGGGCCATGGCGTCGGTGTCATGTGCGCCGCTGATCTCGTCGATCAGGAGAAGTTTTTCTCCAAGACGAACACCGATGACTGCGTTTGAATTACCGACGTTGAAGTCGCAGCCGACGCGTAGAGGTTCGCGGCTTACGTCTGGAATGTCGGTTATGACGTGCTTTGCCCGGTCAAAACGGTCATAGACCTGGCCGGTTGTGAGATTGCAGAATTGGCCTTCTAGGTAAGCCTGCAACAGGCTTGGGTCGTAGTTGGCCTGCAGTCGTTCGATGAAGTCTTGAGGCAGATAAGGGTTATCTGCAGTGCGCATCCTAATGAGTTTGCGATCTTCGCGCTGCTGTGCCTCTTCTGTGCCAAAGGTGTTCCACATCCAGCGGAAACCTTCAGGCGTTGATGCCGCAGCAAACTGACGCACGTTTCCAGAGCGGAGACGGCCAAGGATTTTTGGGAATGCTTTCTCAGCAATAGCTGGCGTCACAGTATCGATCTCGTCAGCCAATACCCAAGCAAGGTTCAAACCGATGATGCGTGACCAGTTTTCAAAGCTGCGACAAAGAATCTTGGTATCTCCGCCAGGCAGGTGCAAAACATATTCAGCCAAGGGAGATGCTCTGAAGCTATACGGAATGTCGTACTGCTCTAAAAACGCATCGAAGTCGTTCTGCCAAATGTCACGGATCAGTGGGCCTGTTGGCTCCATGACGCAACCGACAAAGCCTTGGTTGGCGATAGCGAGGGCCGTAGCCTTGGCACACAATGATCTCGTTTTCCCCGCTCCATAGCCTGCGGATAGGCCGATGATCTGCGTTGACTGGTCGTCTACAAAAGCAAGCTGGCCTGGGTGCAAGTCAGCTTTAATGCGTTGAACCAAGCCGTCTGCTGATTCTTGAGTTGGCGGCGTGGCGAAAGCTAGAAGCGGTTCAGAGTCTGTTAGCCCTGTTAACAGTGGCATCAGATGTCAAAGCGCAGCAGCTTGGCCTGGGTCTCTAAAGCCTTGATTGCTGTTTGCAAGTTGTCCTCACGGCCTGCGCGTTTTTCGTATTGCACAAGGCGTGCGATTGCAGCGGCTAACCATTCAGGCCGTTCAATCTCTGAGTCTTTAGCAATGAGCTGTCTTGCGCGTGCCAAGTATTCATCAGCTTGACGAGGTTGCACGCCCCACTCATTCGCGGCGTATTGCACGATTTCAAAGCGCGAATGTGACTGCAACAACAACTTGTAGACAGTGTTTACGCGCTCTTCGATTTCAACGTTGGTTGACTTCTTTGCCATGCCCTGAAGTTAACAGGGGTTTGAGGCAAGGGTAGCTTAGGACTGATGTGCTTTGCGCCAAAAGTCGGTCAAGCGAACAACCTTGTCTTCAACAAGGTGCATCGAGCTGACTGTTGCCTTGAACTCCCCGACCAGCACTTGAATTGCACCGTCTGGAAGGTTGCGGATCTTTGGATTTGGCGTAGGCAGCTCTGAGGCGTCGCTCATAGTCGAGGAAAGCGTTGAGATCATTGTGGCGCTGAATAGCGCGAAGAGAATCGTCTTGGGTCATGGTTTTGAGATTTGGTGTCGGGGTATGGATCGGACCTCAACCCGCCCTGCTTTTCCCTCTTGGGTGTTGTATGGCTTTCAGCCTGAGCGGGGGACAGCTCAGGCGTCAGGCTCCCCGACGCGTGGCTAGTCGTACTCTTCCACGGTGTAGGTAAAGCCAGCGTCCTTGGCGTCTGCGACGAGCTGGTCACGCTCATGCTCGTCGTAAGCCCATTCGGTCCATTCAAGGCGGTTGTTGAGCTTGGCCTCGACGTAATAGCGGGTAGCAGGTTCCATAGTTTTCAGCTTTAGAAGGTTTGTAGCTTCAAGCTGATCTTGGTGCTGCTGGAAGGACTCGAAAAGGCCGAGCATGTAGTTGTGATGATCCATAGTTGAGGTGATGGGGTGAGGCCCTGTCTCCAGGGCCGTGGATGTGATCAGCAGAAGAGGCCAGCCAGTTTGATTTGCTCGTTAGCGGCTTGGAGTTCCTGGACCTTCTCGGCGTCGCCGGGGGCGTTGCGCTTGGTGAAGGTGTCGATCATCTGCTGGTTTTGCTTGATGACGAAGGCGATTTCGAAAGCGGTCATTTGAGGTTTGAGGTTGTGGCGTCTCCGCCTGATGAACATAGTATGGCATACCACCAGCAAAAGCGCAAGGCATGAAAAAGGGGCCTTGCGGCCCCAGTGGTCATTCGAGATCAGTCAGCGAGCGTTGAAGGTCAATGTTCAAGTCGCTGATGTAGTCAGCGAAGTGGTCATACAGCCCTTCATACGTGTCAGCCTCCTCGGTCGTCATCAGTGTTTCCAGCGCGGCTCTGATTTGCAGAGCGCGTGCAAGGCGTTCCTGTGCGGTCATTGGTCAGCTGTCGAGGTGCGGGGATCTCTCCCACACCCAGTATGGCATACCAGGGGAGGGTGTCAACCCTCCGCTGCCAACGCGCAGATCACCGTGCAGATGATCGGCTCTAGCTGATGCCTGGGGATCCCGTTGTACTGACGGCTTACAGCAACAATGGCGCGGTCAATCGCGTCGCGGCCTTTTGAAACGACAACAGGTTTGTAACCAGGCAACGGGCTGCGCTGGCCTTCAGGTGTCAACACAAGCTGCCTGAGCATGTCTTGACGGCTCATGCCGCGCTTGTCAGCTTCGCTGGTCAAGTAATTGCGCTCTTCAACAGTGAGGCGCAGATCGACGCGAACAGGCAGGGAACGGTTGGATTCAGTCATCAGAAATCAAAGGGTTCGGGTTCAGGCGTTACGGCTGGTGCTAGGTCTCGCGGGCTTGGGCCCGCTTCAACCTGCACAGCCTCGGGTTCATCCCGCAAAAGGTTGCGGTGGCTTTTGCTGATGCTGCCGGGTGGCGGTACGTCGAGGTCTTCCAGCGTCCAGTAGCCCTTGGCGATGCCATCGCGCAGGGTCTTGATCGTGCTGGTGATGTCCTGTAGTGGATTCATCAGTAAGGACGGCTGGCTTTGTATTCAGCGTCAGCCATCGGATGCAGGACGAACCTGCCGGGCATGATGCCTTCAACAGATGGGCAATAGGTGCAGTAGCGGCCCAGATGATCAAACCGGCCCATGCAGTACGGCCCAGCAGGCCGCACGCGGCCATCCATCTGATTCAGGGCTGATTCCACATCACCTGCGCGGATGCATTTGAAATCAGGCATGGCCCCTTCCTTGGCGTTCATCGGGACAACCGCAAAGACAAATGATTCAGCGGCGTCGGGTTCAAACAGTTTCATCAGAGGAACATGGAGGACTTGGTCGGCGCAGGCGCGTTGTCTTCGAGGTAGACGGCGTAACACTCATCACGCAGCCAACGGAAGCAGTCCGGCAGAGGCGAAGCAAACTCACCGACGCCTTGCCTTGATCGGATGTCCTCAATGGCACCGTCGATGGCACGCATGAGGTCATCAGGCTGTAGCTCGTCGGGGACAAGCTGACCCCAAAGCTCCATAGCCTTGGGCTTGGATTGGCCGTTGGCGCGATGACGGCAGCCCTGATACCGCTTCCAAAAAGCCTCGAACTCAGGGGTGCCTTTGGTCTTCTTAGCGCGTGATTTACGCGCTTTTTCGACCTTAATTTCAGTTTTAACACCTTTATATATGTTTTTTTTGTGGTCAGGTTCTTGGGCAGAACTCAAAACATCCTCTGTGGGCTGCGGAGGTAACTGCTGCTCTTGTAGAGCTTCTGACTCGCCTTCAGGTTGCTTCGGCGAAGGCTTATTACCTGTGAGAGGGCGAAGGTTACCTTGTGGTGGTCCCGCAGCCGGGGACACGAGCACTTTTGCACCCCTGTCAAATTTGTCAATCCCTTGCTCAATCAAAAGAGCGCAAAAGCTAGTCAGGGACAGGACTTTGGGTTTTTCATGGTCGAGTCTGGCTATCAGCTCTTGGGGTATCCGGAGACGTATCTCCCCTGTTTGCTTCATGGCAGGATGTGGCAGTTGCTCCCAAATCGTGGCATGATCGCGGCACATTCGCAACCAGCGTTTATGGACCCAGAACAGCAGGATCTCAAGGTCACAAAACTGCCCCGCAGTGGCCCTCGTGACGGTCAATCCGTCAACTCTTACCTGCATGGGGTAGGCAAAGCTGACCAGCGTTGGTCGCAGCTAAGCCCGCAGGCTGGATATGACGAACGCAAAGGACGCAAGCTTGGGCGGGTTCAAAAGGGGCAGATCAAATGACCCTGTTAGATCCCGTGCCAGGGCTGGAGTTTTACCCCCTGCAGCACAAATACAGGCTGAACGGGGAATGGCTGCCGTACAACGTCAGCACCGTGCTTTCCTTCGACATGTCGCCCACGCAACGGGCTGCAATAGAGCGCACAAAAGATGGCCCTGATGGATGGGCAGAAAGGGGTCGCACCATTCACCGCGTGCTCTGCGACGAGTTCCTGCTCGGCGAAGGATCGATCTATGACGAAAAGTGGGCACCGTGGATTGAGCCGCTACTAGAGCAGCCGCTGTTCAAGGGCGTCGAGACACTGGCAACTGAATATGCGGTCTGCGACAAGATCAAACGAATCGGCGGCAGCTTTGACTTCTTGCTCCGCACAACAGATCCCAACGACAAGCGGGTGATTCTCGGCGACCTAAAGACGGTATCTAGTAAAAAGGGAGTCTCCAGCAGACGCCCAGCAACTGCCCAGCTCCAGGCTTATAGGAGCTTCCTTGCGGTTCATCACCCTTCGTTGGTGGTGACAGATCTGGTGACGGTGGTGTGCGGGCCTGATCGCACGCGAATCATCAACAGTGACCCTGAAGGATGGCAGGAATGGGAGAACGCTTGGGGACTGTTCAACGCCACCATCCCTGATTTTTGATGAAGTGCCCTCACTGCGGATGCTCTTGGATCAGTGTTCTTGAATCACGCCACACAAGCGAGAAGGCCATCAGCCGAAAGCGTCAATGCAAATCCTGTGACCACGTTTGGGCCACTGCTGAGATTTCTGTGCCTGACAATGAGTGGTGCTACAAGCCAACGGCACGGAACAGCGGCAAGCCAAAGGCTGAGTTCGGCGTAAAGCTGGGGATGCTTGAACGTCTGCAATCTGCGTGAACTGGTCTGAGATCCTGCGGAAGGGGGGCGTGCCTGAGCCCCCCGGCTACATCGAGACAGTGGCCAAGGTCAGCGCCAAGCCCAAGCGTGTCAAGGCCAAAGCCAAGAACAGGCCCAAGCGCAAGAAATGAAAAACGCTGTTTACTTTGATGACGTTGACAGCACTGATGACAACTGCTACAACAGTCTACGTTGTCTACAATGTCATCAATGCACACAAACGAGCACAGTCTTGAGCAGGTAGATCTGAGCCTGCAATGGATAGGCCCGCATGAAGCCAAAGACTTGTTGCAAGCCAACAACTGCAATCGAAGCGTGCGAAAAAACGCTGTCGAACAGTACGCGGCAGAGATGCAGCAAGGCGAGTGGTATCTGGGCTGCGATGCGATTGGGTTCGATGAGACTGGCACGCTTATCAACGGTCAGCACCGCTTATATGCGGTCATTCAATCTGAACGGGCTTTCCCTTTTATTATCGTCCGTGGTCTCCCAAGAAAATCAAGAGATGCTCTAGATGTTGGCAAAAAACGTCAGCTGCACGAACGCATTACCATCGCCGGTTATTCAATTTCTGCAAAAGAAGCAAGCATCTGCAACCAGTTGATCACTCCTTGGGATTATGAGGCAAGGATCGCAGTAAACACTAAAGACATGCGTGAACGGATCATTCGCATCCATCAGCGCTTCAAGCCATCGATTGAATTGGTTATGAAGCACAAAATGTCAAAGCATTACATAACAGAGTTGGCCGCTGGCGTTTACGTTGCTGAGTATTTCAGTCGGATCCCTGATGCCTTAGTTTCTTCATACGACCAAGACGGTGATCCGCTGCAAGACTATTTGCACTTAGTGATGCAAGGCACTAGGAAGGATGGAACATTGCAGCCGCAAGACGGCGCGTTGAAGGTGTATAGAGAGAGCAAGATTAACGCGATTGCTAAAAACAAAAGAGTGACCAATATGGATTACTATCAGCTGGTTGTTTCTGCAGCGTACAAGTACGTCGAAGGGATTCCTGCAAAAGGCATGAAAGCATTCAAATGCAACCCCTTTACTGATACAGACAGCACCATCCAACAAATCCTTGCAAGTTGACTATGACTAAACGAATTGACCCTGATGCCAAAATTTGCTTTTCCGTGAGAATCAAGCACGGCATTCGCCAACAAGTTGAGGACTTATTTGCCAAAAGCACGGTAAAGACAAAAAGCGATTTTTACGAGATGCTGCTGCTTCAAGGAATTTCTCGGTACAAGGAGGCTGAAAATGCAAGCTCCTCATAACGGCACAGGCCCGAGCATCGACGCGGCCCACAGCCTCGACAAGATACTTGGGAAGATGCAGGCAGAAGTTCTTGCCTATGTCAGGTCAGCGCCAGACGGCGCTACCTGTGACGAAGCTGAGGTTGCCTTAGGCCTCAAACATCAAACTGCTAGCGCCAGGCTTAATGATCTTATGAAGCTAGGCAGGGTGCAATTCAGGTATGACGCAGCGGGCAAAGCCCTCCGCAGACTTACCCGATCTGGCAGGGGGGCAAGGATTTACTATCCAGTCCCTTGACATGGCATACCACTCACGCCATACTGCTGCACATGAGCCCTTTCTCTCGTTCGCTCATGAAACCCAACAGCATCAACGACCGCGGCCCAGGCTTTTACGATCCTGAGCACAAGAGCCCCAAAACCAATGGCATCGTCATCGCAGTTTTCTGCGTGCTTTTAGGCGGTGCCTTTTGGTACTCCCTTGATTCAACTTTGACGGACATGACCCAGCGCGACTGCAACGCTGGCATTCAAAAAGCCTGCGATTCCCTTAAATGAAAAGCGTCCAAATTGTTCTTGATCAAGACCGAGCCCACAAGCTCAGCAAGATCTCAGAGGCCACCAAAGGCAACATGACCAACGTTTCAATCGCTGGTGAATTTATTGAGTTTGAGCAGCCTAAACTCAGTGCATCAAAGCTTGCCCAAGCCCTTCTCAACAGCGCCATTGACCGAGCCTTCCGCCAACTCCAATAGCGTCACCTTTACTGTTCTTGGCACGCCGGTTCCGCAAGGTTCTATGCGTGCCTTTAGAAGCAGGGTAATCGCTAACAACGCAGAAGCTCTTGCTAGTTGGCGTAGTGACGTTGCTGCCGCCGCTCATCGCCACAAGCCTGAAAGTTGGGACATTGATGCTGCAGTTTCACTGCAGTGTGAGTTTGTGTTTAAGCGTCCTCTGTCGCATTACGGCACAGGTAAAAACGCTGGCAAGCTCAAAGCCTCTGCACCAGTTCACCACGTCAAAACACCCGATCTAGACAAAGTCACTAGGGGTATCGCTGATTCCATAGGCGATGCCGTCGCCAGTGTCTTGCTACGCAATGACAGCCAGATCGTTTCTATTCACGCAACAAAGAGGTATCAGACAGATGACTTCCTCGGAGCCATCATCACCGTCACAGCCCTTCCCTAATCTTGGCAGCGTCATCACCGCAGATGATGTCAGTCAAAAGGGAACCGGCAGTTACAAGGCGGACTATATAAATTGGTGCCGCACCATGCACCTGCTTCACGAACATGCCCCTGGCTGGCAATTTGCCTTGGCGACCGCTCCTGGCGGCGCACACGTTTGGAAAGCCCCCAACGAAACCGGCTATGTCGTCGGTTATTTCATCGGTCCTGACCGTCAAACATCGCCGCACTTTCCGCAGGCGATCATGGACAACCGCAACAACGCGATTGCTTTTACCAAGGTCAGCGCACGCGATCTGACTGACAGCCATCGCCGCTGTCTTTGCACAGCTGCTGCTGCACAGTTTGGGCTTGCTTGGCAACTTTGGGCACGCGAAGAGGTTGAAAATCCTCACCGCGAAGAGAAGAAGGCAAAGCCTGCAGCTGGACCATCTGTTGCCGGTGTACCCAAAGAGGATCAGCCTCTGTCAGACGAAGAGCGCAATTTATTGCTCAGGTGGATCACTGACATGCCAGCTGCAAACCGCGAGGCCTTTTGTGCAGCGTTCCGATCAAAATTCAACTTGGCCGCTAACGCTAAGGTTGCCCCGGCAATCACCAGCAAAAAGCACGAGGCTTGGATTCAAGCCGTCATGAATGAGTATGCCTGATGAAAAAACCACGCAAGCAAAGCAAGACGACAAACGTCGTGCTCAGCATTTTCAAGTTCGGCTGGACAAGCAGCTAGCCGAACAGCTGCAGCACTACGCCGAGCAACGCCATCAAGGCGTGATCAACGCTGCGCTGCAAACCATCATCCTCAAGTTCTTCAATCCAAAGTAATGGCTGATTTCGCACCCGACGCCTTCAACATCTGGGGCAACTTCAACAAAGATCAAAAAAAGGACGGCCACTATTGGTCTGCCATGGAAGTGCCTGTTTCTGAGCTGCGCAAGCTTGTGGAATGGGTCAAGACTGCAGATCGCTGCGAAAATCAAAAAGGCGAGGAATGCGTCAAGCTTCGCGCCAACCTGATGCCGCGCCAAAGCCAAGCGGGTAACGATTATCTGCTGATGGCTTTGAGTGATGCCAAGCCGCGCCCAGCTGACAAATCCGGCGCTGACTTTTAAGGTAAATGTTGAACGAGAAACTAGGGGCGCATCCGCGCTCCTTTTTTATGAGGCCCACCATGAAGCAAGTCGAGAAAGACGGGTTGCTTCTTTGGGAGGTGAGCCATGGCGGGATTGTTCGCTACTTCAAGCACGACTGGCAGGCCAAGTGGCATTTCGAGTCATGTGTCAGGCTCTACAGGTCAAGACTGACTGGCAAGCAGGGTTAGTCCCAAGTCGCAATCTTGGCGTCGAGTTCTCCGATCCTGCCTACGGCTTGACTCAGCAGCTTGCCCTGATGCCAGCTTTGCCGGACAAGGCCAGCGCAGAGTTGCTTTAGCACCTCTTCGTCTTGGCAGTTGTGAACCTCTCTGACGCTGCGCTCGACTTCTAGCTCCTCTTCAAGGGTTTGATTCACCACCATCCAGTCGGCCCAGCCCATTGGATTGTTTCAGAATCTTTCTTTCCGAATAGTAAGCACCGTTTTTTTGCATGTCCATGGTGTCTCTAACCCATGGCACCAGCCAATCATTGACCTGTGCGCAACGCTCTAGGTTTGCGGGCTTGGCGCACTGCACAACAACCGTGGTCCAGAACGCACTGATAAATGCCCAAACCCAATAGGACTCACTCACTAACGAGAATCACCCAGCCCGTTGAATCGCCCTCCGCTTCCCAACGTGGCTTGAATGCAGCCTGCCTGACCTTGACGTTGCGGCCTAGATGCGGGTTAGACCAACCGCCCTTTTCCATTTCAGGAAACCCGCGAGGGTCTTGAAGTACCCAGAGGGGATCGTCAGAGTTTTTTTGTGAGTAGCCAGAAATGACTGCCCAGTGCCCGCAACCTAAGCCGCTGCACATTGGTGGTTCACCCAAGAGCATGTTGCCCGCTGACAGATAACCCACGAGGACTGGTCTGCCGTTTTCAATCTCCAGCTCAACCATTTCAGCGTTGCCGTCTTTGCGGAACTCGGCCTGCAAGCCAAGGCTGCGCAGTGCTGCCAGCTGCGCCTCTACTGACGTGGTGTCACCGAACTTGGCGCGGATCTTGTTGTACTCGTCATCCGATTTAATGCGGCGGTAAAAAGACGCCACCATCGCCGCCGACGAGGAAAAGCACTCCCTATAACCAGTGCCTGTCTTGTTGTCGAGCTGCTTGAA
>Ga0070748_1001542_pt1 | contig 10769 bp, 9 predicted proteins | sample VirMetDEL_Nov_12_FD_77015 | JGI IMG/M metagenome (GOLD analysis project Ga0070748, IMG submission 77015) | Aqueous microbial communities from the Delaware River and Bay under freshwater to marine salinity gradient to study organic matter... | ecosystem: Environmental > Aquatic > Marine > Coastal ...
GTCAAAAATATCTAAAGCAATTGCTGTAGCATTAGGATGATTATTTGTTTTTTTTTCGGCTAAAGCCAAGGACAAATCTGCTATAACAAGATGCAATTGCTCTTGCTCCGATTTATTCAAAAGGTATTGTATCAATGAAGATGCTGATCTTCCTGCACCAATAATTAAGATTTGCCTCATAATTTATATAAATATAACACAAACATACAAAAATGTTGTATTTATAACAACGCCGATGTGTTAAAACATTTTATAATTTTCAACACCCTATAGGTAAAACTATTTATGGAAAATCTTTTAGAATAATCAGATAAGGAATACTTTTGTATCAAATACACTTATAACATGAATAAAAAAATAATTACAACAGCAACAGTTTTAGGAGTAATCGCTATAATTTTTGGCGCTTTTGGAGCACATGCCCTCAGAAAATTAGTAGCACCAGAGCAATTAATAACATTTGAAACTGGGGTGCGTTATCAAATGTACCATGCGCTCTTTTTACTATTTGTTGGACTGCTAACTAATCTGTCAGAAAAAGCAATAAAAACAATACATAATTTAGTCCTAGCAGGTGTAATTCTGTTCTCTGGTTCTATTTATTTATTAGCTACTAATGCCCTTACTTCTTTCGATTTTAAAACTATTGGTTTTGTAACACCTATAGGTGGTGCCTTATTAATAGCGGCTTGGCTGGTGTTACTTTTCCAAAACCTCAAGAAAAAATCATAAAAACAAGAATATCAAATCGTATCTAAAATATAATTTCTACTTTTGCACTCAATAAATTAAACCACACAATACATAATTTTATGAATAATAACACACCGTTTACGAAATCGATTTCGCTAAATGACTTAGGAATCGAAAACGCAAAGATTCATTACCAATTATCAGCCAGCGAATTACATGACAAAACGATAGCCTTAGGTCAAGGAATCGAAAACTCAACAGGAGCGCTAGCAATTAACACTGGAGAATTTACTGGACGTTCTCCACAAGACCGTTTTATTGTAAAAGACAGTATCACTGAAAATCAAGTTTGGTGGGGAAAAATCAACATTCCATTTGAATCCACTGCTTTTGATGCCCTATATAAAAAAGTTACAACTTATTTAAGCAATAAAGAAGTCTTCGTTAGAGACTCCTATGTTTGCGCTGACCCTAATTACCGTTTAAATGTAAGAGTCGTTACTGAAACGCCTTGGGCAAACTTGTTTTGCTATAATATGTTTCTAAGACCTACAAAAGAAGAATTAGAAAATTTCACTCCAGAATGGACAGTTATGTGTGTTCCTAGTTTCATGGCAGATCCTGCTATCGACGGAACGCGCCAAGCTAACTTTGCGATTCTTGATTTTACAAAAAAAATCGCTTTAATTGGGGGAACTGGTTACACAGGAGAGATGAAAAAAGGAATCTTCTCTGCATTAAACTTTATTCTTCCTGTAGACAAAAACACCTTACCTATGCACTGTAGTGCTAATGTTGGGGACAATGGCGACACAGCTATTTTCTTTGGTTTATCAGGAACAGGTAAAACAACTCTTTCTGCAGACCCAAAAAGAAAATTAATTGGTGATGATGAGCACGGTTGGACTAATGAAAATACCGTTTTTAATTTTGAAGGTGGATGTTATGCTAAAGTAATTAACCTATCCGAAGAGAATGAACCAGATATTTTTAGAGCAATTAAAAAAGGGGCTATACTAGAAAATGTCGTTTTCAAAGAAGGAACTAATGAAGTTGATTTTGAAGATGTTTCTATAACCCCAAATACAAGAGTAAGTTACCCAATTTACCATATTGATAATATTCAACCAGGATCTATTGGAGAAAATCCAAAAAACATCTTTTTCTTAACTGCAGACTCTTTTGGAATTTTACCTCCTATTTCAAAATTAACTCCTGGTCAAGCAGCTTACCATTTCATATCAGGATACACAGCAAAAGTTGCAGGAACAGAAGCTGGAGTAACAGAACCGCAACCCAACTTCTCAGCCTGTTTTGGAGCGCCATTTATGCCATTACACCCTACTAGATATGCCGAAATGTTAAGTAAAAAAATACAGGAAGCTGATGTAAAAGTATGGTTAATTAACACCGGATGGACTGGTGGAGCCTATGGAACAGGAAGCCGTATGAAATTAAAGTACACTCGTGCTATGATAACGGCCGCTCTAAACGGAGAACTAGACGCTGTGGATTATAGAAATCACGCTGTCTTTGGAATTGCTATTCCGCAAGACTGCCCTAACGTACCTAATGAAATACTTAACCCTAGAAATACTTGGGAAGACAAAGAATTATACGATAAAAAAGCCATTGAATTAGGACAAAAATTCAAAGCTAATTTTGCCAAATTTGAAGAGTTTGCCAATGCCGATATAATGGCAGGTGCACCAAACGCATAACGTTAATTTTAATTCACTTTTTAAAAAGAGCTGTTCACACGAACAGCTCTTTTTGCTTTATATTTAAACTCTAATTAAAAACATATCAGCAATTTACAAGAAAACAATTATTTTGGCGTTAAATTTGCATACGAATTCTCGAGTTTAAAAGACAAAAGAATCATCATAGCCATCATCAATCAAAACAATCAATCATGTTAAAACAATTTTTTATCGTTTGCTCAGGAGCAGACAAAGATATTCTACAAGGATGTTCACAAGGAGAGCAAACTAAATATGTGGGGATAGGTGCAACTGTATTCTTTACAGCGGTAATGGCGTTTATTGCCAGTACTTATGCGTTATTTACGGTCTTCGATACAATTTATCCAGCCTTGCTTTTTGGACTCGTTTGGAGTTTGCTGATCTTTAATTTAGATCGCTTTATCGTTTCTACTATTCGAAAAAGGGACAAAATAGGGAGCGAACTGCTACAAGCTACGCCCCGAATAATTTTGGCTGTTATCATTGCGATTGTAATCTCAAAACCACTAGAGATTAAAATTTTTGAAAAGGAAATCAACACCGTTTTATTGAAAGAAAAAAACGCGATGGCTCTGCAAAATAAGAAGGAAGTCGCTAATTACTTCAAATCTGATTTAGACAAAAATAAAGCTGAGATCAGCAAGTTGAAACAGGAAATTACTACTAAAGAGAAAGAAGTCAACAGCTACTACGAAACCTATATTGCTGAAGCTGAAGGTACCGCTGGCACAAAAAAATTAGGAAAAGGTCCTGTTTTCAAAGAGAAGATTGCTAAACATGATTTGGCTAAAACAGAATTTGACAGCCTTCAAAAGAATAATATGGCTAAAATTGCCGAATTAGACAAAACAGCTGTGACTCTACAATCAGATTTAGATAAAAAAGTAACCGAAACACAACCAATAATAGATGGTTTTGATGGTTTAATGGCACGAATCAATGCATTAAACAAATTGCCTTGGTTGCCATCCTTTTTTATTATGCTGTTGTTTTTGGCTATAGAAACCTCTCCTATTATTGCAAAACTGCTTTCGCCTAAAGGAGAATACGATTTTAAACTAGAAGATTTAGAAACAGCCTTAAAAGCAACCCTAGCACAAGATAAATACCAGAGAGAACTCTTAGTTAAAACTAGTGCTTCGATGCATGACAAAGTATATGAGGACATAGCCCAAGATAAAAACTTGTATGACTTACAACGCAGCAAAGCAACAGAGTTGTTAGAACTACAGGCTCATAATTTTGTAGAAAAACAAAAGCGTACTTTATAATAAAAAAGGTCAAATGAAAATAATATCATTTGACCTTTTTTTATTTTTTAAACCTTAGATTATTTACATAAAAGATAGAATTTCTTTTTTATAGGCATCATATTCTCCTTGTAAAATGAGTCCGTTATCCAAGAGTTTTTTATAATTCTGCAATTTATTAAATAGTTCATCTTGAGTTAATTCACCCAATGCTTTCTCTTTATTTTCAGCTTCCTCACTCACAAGAGCAGTATTGTACGAGTTCGCAGGAATGCTGATAATTTCAGAAAAATTAGTTACTTCTTCTGCTTCAATTTCCTCAATAACCTCAGCATCTTGAACAATTTCTGGCTGCACTTCCTCTACAACAATAGTACTTTGAGGAGCAGGAACTTTTAATAAATCCATTTGTTCCTTAGCATAGGTATAAAGTTTTCTAGCTTGGGTTTTAGGAATATAATCTATTGATATAGTCAACTCAGTTTTTGTAGAAAATGAAAACTCTGAGCCTAAAATATTTTCTTTAACAAAAGCAGCGACTACATCCTCCCAGTCATAATCCACAAAGTCCATTGATAGTCCTAAGTTCTTAGGTTTGCATAAAATGATACGTTTATTAGTTAAGACAATACTATCTGGAAAAACATTGATTGCTGGTTTCTTTTGTACTCCTATATAACCTACTTCTTCATTTTTCATTAACAAGTCCTGTAGTTTTGCAGTGATTTTTTCAATCGCTTTAGGATCTTGATCTTCATTCAAGAATTTCTTTATTTGGTCTTTCATACTATTTAAAACTTAATGGAGTCTTGGTTTTCAATTTATTGACAAAAGTAATACCAAAATTCCGTATTAAATGGAAGTAAAAGTATTTTTTAACAATTATCTAAATCCTTCAAAAAGACGTTTTAAAAATCTTGTACTTCAAACGCTATTTAAAGTCTGAGGCTCACTTATAATGCAGCGCAATTTGCCCTATCTGAAAAAAAGTCTTGAAAGAAGTGAGAAGTGAGGTACTAACAGTATCACAATTTATCCACCTTTGCAAGGGTTGTTCACAAACAATTTTTTGTGTCTTACTATTACCATACTCTTTTTTCATTCGCATTAAAATCTCTAAATCGAAAGTCTGATTAGTCTTAAATTTTTCTGAAAAGGTTTTCTCAACCACCTCTTTACTCATAATTTTAGCACCACATAAAGCATCGTGTAATTTCATGTTAATTGTCTTATTAATTAGCGTTTTAATACCATTGGCTATTACTAAATCAAAAATACTGCTATCTTCCATTTGGACAGGCCTCCTACCACTAACAAACTCAAAATTTGAATTAGAAATTGTTTTTGCTAAATCATGGAAGTCTCTAAAGCTTACATCCAGATCTGGGTTAATAAAGCCAATAAAATCAAATTGCTCGTCTTTTACTAAATGTAAAGCTGCCAATCTAACCGCTTCAGAAATAAGCACTGCTTCACCGCAATTATAAATACTTATTCTTTCCTCATTACCTTCCATCAATTCTTTTATGGCATCTAAATTACTACTGTCTCCCAAATTCACAAAGCAGAAATGATATCCTAAATTAGTATGAATTATTTTAGCATAATCCCTTTTAAAAAATTCTTGTTCTAAATTATAAAAGGGGATAACGACTCCAATGCATTTCTTTTGAATTAATCGAGGAGTATCACTGCGTTTTTTCTTTTTGTCAACAACCCCAATGAGTTTTTCAATACGAGTAGCAATTTCATCAAGGCTTAGTGGTTTTTTCATATAATCATCAGCTCCTAATGCAAAACCTTTCAGTATGACAGAGTCATCATTATTTCCCGACAATAGCATTACTGGAACAGGATCTTTCTTAATGATTTTAATGTACTTAACAATCTCTAGGCCAGACACTTTTTTAATATAATCTAAGGTTTTGAAGCTGTTATCAGAATTAGGCAATACTGGCATATTTATATCAGATATCACTAAAGATGGCTCTAACTCATCATACAAAGCAATAGCCTCAGACATATTAGTAGCACAACTAACTTCGTACCCTAAATCAGACAAATACTTTTCTAATGAAAGTAAGACAAGTTCTTGGTCATCGGCTATTAAAATTTTCATAATTGCTTTATTTTACATTATTGATATAGTGTAAAAATAACTACTAATAGCGCCCAATTTTAAAATTTTAGATTTAGACTAGACAATCTAACGATGAGTGGATGGTTTTAATAGACCAATGAAAATAGCCTTTTGCAGTGAAATTTAATAACTCAGTTGCCCCTTACATATAGAGAATTTAGCAAATTAACTATATGCATATAGCAGCACTTTTTGAAAAAATTGATTTTTTATTGAATTGCAAACAAGAGTTGAAGTTCTCTATAAAAGATTTAATCTTTTCATCAACTCCGGTCTATTAGCCCTACTTACAGGGATAACATCTTTTTTTATTAACACACTGTTATCTTCAATATCGATAATTTTATTTGTGTTAATAATGTAAGAGCGATGAACTTTTAGAAACACATCAGAGGGTAATTTGACTTCTATCTTTTTAAGAGTAGAGTGTACAATGTAATTTTTTTTATCTGTTTTAATGTGGATATAATCACCCTTAGCTTCTATAATGTCCACAGATTCAAAATCAATTTTAATCAATCTCCTATCTATGTTTACATAAAACTCTTTAAGCTCCTCTTTAATTTGTGGTTTGATTTCTTTAACCGATTCTATTTGGGCTGAATTTGCTTTTTTGATGGCTTTATTAAAACGTTCCTCAGTTATTGGTTTTAATAAGTAATCAACAATACAGGAATAACCAAACGCTTCGATAGCAAAGTCCTTGTCAGAAGTGACTAAGATTATTTTAGGTGGATTTTTTAAAGTATCAATGAAATCAAAACCTGTGAAGTCTGGCATGTGTATATCTAAAAAAACTAGATCTACTTCAATGTGATTTAAAAATTTAATCGCTTGGATAGCATTAGGAAATTCTTGAATGAGTTTTAAGTCAGGGTGAGATTCAATCATTTGTGTCATGATTGCTCTTGCCATTTCTTCATCATCAATAATAATACTATTCATATTTTAAATTTTATAATTTTACAACAAATGCATTCATCAACACTAATACCTCTTCAAAAGAAGATTGTAGGTCAATATCGTTATTTTTTAAATTATCTTCAAACCTTTCAGCAAGATAATAACTTTTTTCTAAACCTGGAAAAATTATTTTTTGTTTTAATTTATGAACAACCTAAGCGGAAAAATGAAATCATTATTTTGCATCTGATGCTTATAAATGGTAGTTTCTTCTGGAAGTTCTCTTTTGAGAATTGCAATCATTTTGCTTTTGAACGCTGCATTGTCACCAGATAACTTATTGATGTAATTAATATTTGGTTGTTCCATACTCTTTTGCTATTGTAAAATAAAAAACACTTCCTACTCCTTCTTGACTCTCTAACCAGATTGTACCATTATATAATTCAACTATTTTTTTTACAATTGAAAGCCCTATACCTGTGGACTTTGTATTGTTTTCTAGCTTATTGAAGATGGTAAATATCTGATTGTGGTATTTCTTTGGTATTCCTATTCCATTATCTTTAATAGTGAATTGGTATTCGTTTGCATTTTCGGTAAAATCAATTTCGATAAGACTGTTTTCCTTATCACTAAAATTGATCGCATTTTGAATTAAATTTTGGAATAATTGTTTAAATCTAAAATTGTTACCAAAAACCTTAGGCATATTATCGGCAATTTGAATCTTAACATGAGCTGGAAATACTAATGTATTGGCTGTTTCATTCAGTAAAACATTTAAGTCTACTACCCTATCTTCTGCATGCTCATTATCTATAGAAGAATAGTTTAAAATTCCTGTAATCAGTAAATCCATTTTCTCCACATTGAGAAGAATTAAATCTAACGGCTCTTTATTATCTCTGCTAATCTGCTCTACATTGTCCTCTATATACCAATTTATAAGTGTGTCGATACTTCTTAAAGGTGCTTTTAAGTCATGAGAAACCATGTGAGCATATTCGTTTAGGGACTGGTTTTGCTTTTCTAAATTTTGAAGTAATTCTTCTCGCTGCTTATTGATTTTCACAATCTCTAAAGATTGTTTCTTAATATATTCTGACGGAATAAAATTGTTATTTTCAGAAACACTATTACTTTCTAAATTCATTGAATTGAGAATAGTTTCTAAGTTTTTATTAATATCCTTCAAACTTTTTGCTTCTTCCCTTAGTTGCTTATTTGCTTGAAACAATTCATCTGAACTTATTTTCATAGCACGTCCTAACATTGCCATCTGATCCTCATAATTATCATACGATTCGCTTATAGCCGCTAATAATGATTCAGTAATTATTTCACCATCTTGATCAAGATATTTTTTTAATTGTCTTTTTAAAAGGGAATTCATTATTCGCTTATTAGGGTTAATGTCATTGTTTGATTATGCAGATCACAAGAAGTTTCTCCATGAAATGGAGCCATTTCACCGTAAGAATAGAAACCACAGCTCGCTATTTCTTTACCGATTATCTCCTGTACTTGCTCTATTTCTTCTTCAACTCTTTGTCCCATAACTAATTTTCTTCCCACGCAACTGACGAGTAGTGCAAGTTGTGGATCGTTTTTTCTGTTTTTCATAGCGTCTTTGGCCGCTCTCCTAGCACCGGATGCAATGCCATCTATGGAAGCCATCATTAATTGAACTTTAGAATCCATAGGAACATCCCCAGCTAAGACCATCGATTGATTAGCATCATCTATGCTTAATATCGTTCTAACGACTGGTTTATCTTTCCCTTCAGGTGTGACATTTAAAGGGTAAAATAACGAAGCTTGTGGCAACTGATCCGCTTTGTCGCCTAAATAGTTTTTATACAGATCTAATGCAGGTTTCCCATCAATTTCATAGAGTATGTTAGCCTCTGATTTTGTAATTATTCGCTCCGGACCAAAGGGTATCCAACCTCCATAGCTTGCAAATGAAATTTCTAATGTGTCACCGTAAAAACCTATTAAGACAACTTCCCCTTCTTTAGGATCCTCTTTATATGACGCTAGTGTTTTTTCAAAACGGGCGTCATCACCGCACATCCCGCCCGTAATTGAAGTGTTAATGGCTATATTATTTTCCAGACCGCTTATTAGTGAACTACCGTTTACTAAACTACCCTCAGAGAGAACAAATAAGTGTTTTAAATTTTCTTTGGGCATTTTATCATAAAGATATTCTCCTAATTTTTTAGCGTCTTTGGTATGTTTAAAAATATTCTCAGTTTTTACAATAAAGCCACTTTTTTCAAATTCAATTGCCGTTACAGTGATACTGTTATCAAAAACATTGCAACAAATTATCTCGCCTGATGTAGAACCAAACACTAAATGTTCATAAGGAAATTCGTTACGAATGTCCTCCAAAACTTTTTTATCTTCGAAAAGGAAGCGATTTCCAAAAATTAGAACTAATGGATTATTCAGTGTTTCCTTTTCTTGACGATATTGCCAGCTTTTATCCCCTTGCTTATATGCTTGAACTATTTTCATACTATTTTTTCAATTTAATAAAAAATGTAGAGCCAATTCCTAATTTACTTTCTACCCAAATTCTCCCCTTATAATTCTCTACAATTTTCTTGACAATAGATAAACCTAAACCAGTTGAGTGCTCACTATCAGTGTACGATTGAAATGTATTAAACACCTTTAAATGATGTTTCTCATCTATACCCACACCGTTATCTTTAATACTAAACACATAATGTGTCATTGATTCCGAAAAGTTAATTTCTACTAACCCCACTTCTTTATCAATATAATTTACAGCATTGCTAATAATATTTTGAAACAATTGTTGCATTCTAAACCTATCGGCATTAATGGTAGGTAAATGATTTTTAACCACCACGCTGATATGATCAGGAATATGAATTATATCGACAATATTCAAAACAATTTCATTGATATCAACTTTTTCTTTCTGAACTTCTTGACTATCAATTTTAGAGTAGGTTAAAACCCCATCAATTAAATAGTCCATTTTTTCTACTTTATTTTGAATCAAATTAAAATAGTCTGCTGTTTGATCAGTAAAAGCTGCTGAATTATCTTCTTTTATCCATGTAATTAAAGAATGTATGCTCCTTAATGGAGATTTTAAGTCATGAGAAACAATTTTAGCATAGTCATTTAGTTGTTCATTTTGTTTTTCTAGTTTATACAACAACTGTTCTTTTTGTGTTTCGAGTAATTTTTTATTGGTAATGTTCTCTTCAATAGCAAAGTATCGTATTATTTCACCATTTCTATTCCTGAGTGCCTGACCTTGAATTCTCACCCAATATTTTTCTCCTGATTTTGAATAATTTATAATTTCACAATTGAATGGCTCTCCAGCATTGATGCTGCTTCTTAAATAATTTATTGTCGCTACATCCGTCTCGTCTCCTTGCAGTAAGCTACCTGGTTTATTCCCTATTAATTCCTCCATAGCATATCCAGTCATTTGTAAAAAGCTGGTATTAACCCACTCCATCTTCCCTTCTTTATCTGATATGATAACTGAATTGATGTTTTTATCTGCAATTAAGGACAATAAATACAGCTGTTCCTCTTGCTCTTTTTGCGCAGTGATATCCAGATTGATTCCTATTGAACCGATAACTTCCCCATTTATATTATAGTTTGGCGCACCACTAATCAACCAATGTCTTTTCTTACCACATTTAGTATTTATTTTTATTTCATAAGAATCAGAAATGCCGGCCCTCCTACTTTCCCTTTTAGATTCAATCATTTTTGCTTCCTCTTTAGACAATAATAATTGTTCTGATTTCTGACCAATAATTTCGTCTAAATCATAACCACTTATATCACAAAAACTCTGATTAGCCATGGTAATAACATCATCTAACCCTACTTCTATCAAACCTAAATTCATATTAGCAATAATACTGCTGTATTTATCCTTCTCTGCTTTCAAGCTTTGTTCGTACTTTTTCTTAACGGTTATATCAACATACGATCTAAGGTTTCCTTTATAAATACCGTCTCTAA
>Ga0070748_1001543_pt1 | contig 10767 bp, 10 predicted proteins | sample VirMetDEL_Nov_12_FD_77015 | JGI IMG/M metagenome (GOLD analysis project Ga0070748, IMG submission 77015) | Aqueous microbial communities from the Delaware River and Bay under freshwater to marine salinity gradient to study organic matter... | ecosystem: Environmental > Aquatic > Marine > Coastal...
ATGAACTTAGTGAGGATTGGCCAAGTTGGGAGTGTCACCCGGCGGGAGATGAGTTAGTAGTCTTGCTAAGCGGTGGATGTGAATTTCTATTAAAAACGGCAAATGGACTGCAGACGCTGCAATTAGCTGAAACTGGCGCTTATGTGCTGGTGCCTAAAGGTATTTGGCATACGGCAAAAATTTCTGAGTCGGCAAAAGTGCTGTTTATTACACCAGGTGAAAATACACTACACGCGGCACAACCTAGGTAAAATGCTGTGCCGGCGTACTAAATCAACATTATGGGTGGTTGACCGTAGACACTGTTGTTAAGGCCTGATGCTTTAGAATTATCCTGTTGACATTCAATTTGTGCACTGTCGTTTATTTCTGTAACACGTTTTTCATGGGAATAGGCCATTTGCCCAATTTCAAATAAGGTTAAGGCAAAAAAGGCTATCCAAAATACTGTTTTCCGAGACATGTTGTGCTCCTTGTTTAGTCTACTGTGGTGAATGTCACCAACTATGAAATAACTAGAGCAAAACCAATGCCAATATATATTTCTTTAAATATCAATAGTTTATTGTTAGTAAGTTTATTGGCGTATAAAACTCTGGCTAATTTTTAGTGAATTATCTCACTTTTTAGTTTGCATTTTAATATTAGGCTGTTTATCGCTTAAACGCTAATATAATAAACGACAGACCTAAAAACCAAATGCAGTTTACTCTGGATTTATTGGCCTAAAATGCACGATTTCACTGATGATGGTGGCGTCGCTTAAACGAAAGGGCGTAGGCATTACATAATCGGGCCTTGGAACAAATTCTGGCATGACGGCGGCTAAATCAAAACGAGTATCAATTAAACGTATTTCTACATCTTGATCAGCATTATAAATAAACTCAATTAACACGGGCTGATTTTTGCTCACAGTATGAGACAAGAAAAAACCTGATTTATGCGCCTTGCCTTCGGTTGCAAAAGCTTGACTGTCTACCGCTATTGACTCGATTAACATTGGTGTATGTGAGGCTAACTGGATGCGTGCTGTTGATGTTTGTGGTGTAACATATAATCGGACAAATACTCGGTTTTCACCTATGTTTTTTTCCATCACAGAGTAAGTGAGTGGCGCTAACTCTAGCTTTTCTACGGTTTTACTAAAGGTCGCTGTACGCCATGGATTAGTGGGGTAAATGTCTGCTAACAACTCACCGCCTTTATTTTGTAAGGATAAGGCTTGTTCAGTAAATACATCTAAATGTGGATTGTAAGTGAACATCACGGCCTTTGCTGAGTTGTTATCTTGTAAATAATTTAGGCTACTGGGTTTTTTCTGATCTTGTGAGTAACCCGTGGTATTGATAAAGCCTATGATACAAAGCAGGGTAATAAGCTCCAAGCCTCGTTGTTGCCATTTAAAATGGTGAAATTTAACCCAAATTGGCAACAATGTGATGAGTAATAAGCTGGTCAATATACTGGCAATAAACACCTTGGATAAACCAAGTCCAATCACAAATATCGGAATCTGCGGTGCAATGACGAGTATTCCGGGTAGGCTTAATAAGACGTAAATTATGGGCTTAATTGTTTTTTGAGTTTGAATTACTGCATAAAGTAAAGCAGCTAGAGGGGCAACTAACACTAATGCAAAAAAACCAGCTCCAACTAAGTTAACAGCAATTAAACCATTAATAAGCAGCCACAAGATAGTTGGTGCCAATAACCATTCAAGTTGAGTGATTGTTGAAAACTTGTATTCCGTCCAACGATATATTGCAGCGTTTAGGATAATAGTGAAAAGAATAGCCAAGGCTATCAACCAATGTCCACTATAGGTAAAACCTTGGGGAATATCTAAAAATTCGGGAAACAGTCCAATGGACCATTGCCAGCACAGATAACCAATGCCTCCTGCACTTAAAACACTGGTTAAGGCCGGAATAAAACTCATCATTATGCCAGACATTTTGATGGTTTTACGCCACACTCCAAGCCCTAAGAATAGAGTAAAAAGCACAGCTAAAACGATGAATATTGGCAATACCCAGCTAAAGGGGTAATCCACCATAAACCAATTAGCTAAGTTAAAATAAACCTGATCAGAGTCACTATTCAGGGCGTTTAGGTCGGTATTGGCGAAGTAGGGCAGTAGAGCAACTAAATAACTTGCTTGATGGTTTAAGGTGGAGCGGTCGAGTCTTGCTGGAGTATCTTGCGCGGTATGATAATCAAAATGATCATCGATGAAGGCAAAATTAAAACCATTGATGTTAGCTTGCTCACGAAAGATGGTCAGGTCAGTATCATTGGGTAACATTTTATAAATGCTGTACATCAACGAGTTGGCCATTGGGTAGGCAACATTGGCTTGTTTAAAAGCCTGTATTAGCGCCTTATTACCACCATTGGTTTCAAGCAACATAAAACTGGCACCACCAGAGCCGCGAGCTTCAAAATTAAGAGCTAAACCAATGTCTTGCGCCCAAGGATGTTGTTCCACAAAAGCCTGAGCGCCAAGTAAACCGATTTCTTCAGCGTCAGTGATAATAACCACAATATCGTTACTGTGCTTTTGCTCACTAGCAATAAATGCGCGTAAGGCCTCGAGTATAGTGGCGACACCACTGGCCGCATCGCTGGCCCCCAAAGACGACGACATTGCAGAGTCATAGTGTGAGACTAAGGCTAATGCCTTATTTTCTGGTTTGTTTGAGGCCACATTGGCGGGCAAACGAGCCACAATATTTTTCACATAGCTGGATGAATAATAATAAGGTGAGAGGGCCAGGGCGTTTTGGGTTTCAACTTGTAAGCCCATGGATTTTAGTTGCTTGAGGATGTAGTCATGCGCTGAAATATGAGCAGTAGAACCAGTATAGTGTGGTTCACTGGCTATTTTAGTGACATGCTCAAAGGCTTTTTGCTGAGAAAATTGTTTATCGTCGTTGCTTAAAAACGCATTGTTTGTTGGTTTTTGGCTTAACCAGCTCAAAGCTAAGGTGCCCAGAATAAGCAAAGCGATAATTACGGCTGATAAAGAAGAAATAGGCTTGTTATTGTTATTTTGCATAAGACTTATCCCTGAGTTTTATTCAGGGTACTGCGTCTGCTGGTTAAAATGAACTGCAAAAAATAAATACTTATCTTAGTTGTGCAAATTCGAGCCAGAGCGAATAAAGATGTAATGGGGTTTGACGCCTATGTCCACATTGAAACACAGCTTAGTTGATACTCTAAATCAACATCAGTTCATTAATTGCTTAGGTATTTAAGCCTAAAAAGATGATTATTTTTATAACTGGATATTGGACTGAGCCAATTCTAGATTGCTGGTGTTTTCACTGTTCATTTTAAGTAATCCAAGTCCACGTTCAGCGCTATCTATGGCTTGTTTATGCCATTTAGCCTTAACGTGATTGATAGCATACCCGTAATATTGCACTGCGCGTTCATAGCGCAACTTGCTGTTACGATCGAGTGGATCATAAGTGGCAGATTTAAGAGCTTGTTCAAGTTCAAGCACAATACCGGGTAACTCTTGTTGTTTTACGGTTTTAACAACGGGATTACTAAAAGCAAAAATAGAACTGCCAAATGCCAAAATTAGTATTGTCGGTAAGAGTATTTTGATTTTCATCTTGTTGTCCTGTGATTTATGAAATTGCTATTAAGCAATCTATCTACAGCGACTAAAGCAGAATCAATACCAACTAAGATGTAGACGTTTTTTAAATATCTAAGTTGTCAGTTTCAATGTTGTACGTAGTTGATAAATAGTATGTTTTCTATTTAATTTTTATATAAAAGACGTTTCATTGGCTTAATAAGTAAGTTACTTAAGACCTGATAGTTCAATAACTAAAGTCAGTAAAGATATTTATTGGCAAGTTTTACAAGTCGACAAGTCGTTTTTACTCGTTTAGCTAGGGGCTTAAACTCTAAATAGTGACAAAACGCACTTCATCCTGCTCACTTAACAATAATTTATCAGCAACATCAGGACTGACGATGAGAGTCTGGCTTGATGCCTCAAAAAACACTTTATCAGTTATGGTGGCACGAAAATCTTTGATTTTGGTATTACACACCATCATTACATAGTCAGACTCAACGGCTGCGATATTCACTCGTGCAACTATGCTGTTTTTAACACTGTTAATGTCATTTAGTTGAGCTTCAACAGTAGGACCTGCATCAAACAAATCGATATAGCCCTTATGCTGAAAGCCTTCTTGTTGTAACAAACGTAAAGCCGGAATGGTATTGTTGTGGGGCTTAGCAACCACGGCTTGAGCTTCTTTACTTAGCAAGCTCAAATAAATGGGGTAGGCTGGCATTAACTCGGCAATAAAGTGTTTTTCGCCAGTACCAACCAGATGTACAGCAGTTGCAAAATCAATATCAAAAAAGTGTTCTTGTAACCAATGCCAAAAAGGTGATTGACCATTTTCGTCACTCACTCCACGCATCTCGGCAATAATAGTTTGGGAGAAACGTTGAGGATGCTGAGCCATGAACAAAAATCTTATTTTAGATAACAAACGACCGGCTGAGCCTTTGCGAAACTCTTTGCGTAAAAACAAAGTGCAGATTTCTGACGCGCCATGGTAGTCATTACATACGCTCAATGTATTCACCGTGCGGTTAACCCCCAGCAACTTGGAGCCGATGCGGTTTTGGCTGATCCGGTAGTGGTATAAAGGCGAGTCATGACCCACTGCGGCTTCTATGCCGGTGGTACCTAAAATAGTTTGTGTTTCGGTATCTTCCAAGACAAATAAATAACTACCGTTTTGTTGTATGTCTTGGTTTTCGTCAACGGCAAGTTCAGCTGATTCTATGCGCTTGCTCAGTTGGTCGTCGCATTGGGGCAGAGAAGTAAAACCATGACCCGCTTCTACGGAAATTTGTTTGAGCGCAGCAAAATCACTTTGTTGAATGGGACGAATAATTTGCATGGTGAGCAATGTGCCTTAATTTTTAGTTGTTGTTAGAGCAGGGCATTATTGTTGACCAAAGCCTGTTAAATTTGCAGTGTCAAACTGTATAAATTAACGGTAGTATTGAGCAAATTAACCAACTGATTGATCAGTATGCTAAGTGATAAAGATAACCAATTAATAAGTCATTTGCGGGCCAATGCGCGGGCGACTATTTCCGATCTTGCACGTGCTTTAAATTTATCCCGTTCTACCGTGCAAAATCGCCTGAGCCGTCTGGAGTCGTCCGGTGTCATAAAAGGTTATTCGGTAGAATTTGGTAGTGAATATTTAAATGAACAAGTATGTTCACACGTGGCAATAAAGGTAAAACAAAAGCTTACAGCAAAAACCAACAAGCAATTGGGGCAACTGAGCCAGATCACTGAGCTCTACGCCATTAGTGGTGAATTTGATTTGATCGCGGTCGTACTGGCTCCGTCATTGGAACAACTTAGTAAAATTTTAGACGATATTGGAAATTTGGAAGGGGTAGAACGCACCAACTCTTCAGTGATATTAGAAACAAAATTTAAACGTTAGTTGACCACAACTTTAACTTTAACTTTAAGTCAGAGTGATTTTTCCGTATATGTTAAGTGAAAAAAGGACAGTACTGGTTCAACAAATCACGCCCTTAAGACGTGGGAGCTAGGCTTATGTTATTAAAGGTGATTTCGCGGCTAAGCCAGCCTGTTACTCATTGATTAGACTGGGGAAAGCGTTTATTCTCCCCATACTTAAACGAGGAATATTTGTGTTGTTCCTCTCGCAGATGGATCGGAACGAATGACACAAATGAATACACCGCTGGGCGTGGTACCCTCATCTCGCGATACGCGCTTGGATGTTTTCCGAGCGATTGCCCTACTAGTTATTTTTATTAACCATGTGCCGGGACAATATCTCGAATACGTAACACACAAGAATTTTGGTTTCTCCGATGCTGCCGAGGCCTTTGTACTGATTTCTGGTATGTCGGTTGGGCTCGCCTATGGCAGGCGGTTCAGCGTCGGCGAACGGCTCGCCACAACGTTGCGCATTCTGCGCCGTGCTCTCACACTTTACACCGCGCATATCATGACCAGCCTGCTGACTTTTGCCATCTTTGCGGGAGGGGCGTTGTGGTTCACCCAGCCTGATCTGCTCTCAAAGATCAATCTCGGGACTGTTGTCGAGTACACGGAGCAAGGACTTGTTGGTTTGGTGCTACTTGGCCACCAATTCGGTTACAACAACATCCTGTCCATGTATGCCGCTATCTTCCTCATGCTACCAGGCTTCCTCTGGCTTTACGCCCGTGGGCCGCGAGTGCTCTTGGTTATTTCAGGCTTGATATGGCTGTGCGCAGGTCTATGGCAGATCGCACCATCCAACTTTCCCCACGACGGATTCTGGTTTCTCAATCCGCTGTCGTGGCAGTTTCTCTTTGTCATCGGTTTTGTCGGCATGTTGAAGGCGAAACGCCAGGGGATAGCCTTCAACTTGATACTTGCGGTGGCGGCGGGTCTTTACCTTTTCGTTTCATTGCTCTGGGTGGTATTTTCCTGGTGGTACATTGATATTTCGTTCGGCCTGCCGAGCGTACTCACCGGCTTTAACAAGACTTTCCTGTCGATGTCAAGACTGCTCCACGTCCTTTGTGGCGCCTATCTACTGGCTACAGTCCCGGCGCTGTCGCGCTGGGCGGCTCTGCCATTGTCCAACCCACTCGTTGCTGTGGGACGGCATTCCCTCGCAATTTTCATTTTTGGTACCCTCTTGGCGATGGTGGGGCAGGTGATGTTGTTTGTTACTGGCAAAGATCCGCTCATTGGCACGCTTTATGTACTGGCTGGCATTGCCGCGCATTTCGCTTATGCCCGCTATTTAGATTGGCAGGCGGCCGTCGCCGCCAATAGGCGGAGTTGAGCCGATATGGCTAGTTAATATATTTTGCACGCTGCGAACAACTGCGTTTAAGTGCTGAAGACGATGCAAACAATCAAGGGTGGGGTGTAGTCCATAATTAAACAAATTTATGTGCCATGAAGCACTTATATTATATGCCTGCAACAAACATTGCATACAACACTTGTTACAACCCTCGAGTAACATTATGGGCCGGCCATCACGAACCTCGCTGACCCAATGAGGTTCAGGATAAACCGAATCAATGGTGGCAGAAATTTGCTGTGCAAAACCTTCTCTTTCCATCACATTGGCTAGATCACTGGCAATCTGGGCATTTTTAGCACATGCACAGCAGGCTAATATCAGCGGTAGCCTGATGTTGTTAGGCTTAAGCACTACCATTCTCCACTGCAATCATTCAAGTAGCTTGCAGCAGTTTACTCAAATGCCAAGGTAAACAAGTTGATATGCATCAAGTACGAGGAAAATAGAGGGGCTAGTCAGCACCTTTGGCTAGCTTTTGTAAGGCAGTTATATCGCAAATGATGATTTCTTTTTTGTTCACTTGCAGTAACTGTTTTTGTTGCAAGCTTGCAAATGTGCGACTCACGGTTTCTATGGTGAGTCCTAGAAAGTTACCTAAATCACTGCGTGACATAGGTAAGATAAAGCTTGTGGCGGATAAATTTCGACTGCTATTGCGCGCCGAAATACTTAACAGTAAGGAGGCTATACGTGATTCAGCCTTGTTTTTGTTTAGCAGGGTAATCATTTTCTGTTCTTGGCTAATTTCACGACTCATTAATTGTAAAAAATGACGTTGCAAACTAGGTAACTGCACACTCAATTCTTCAAGTTGCTGAAAAGGGATTTCGCATACTGATGATGTTTCTAAGGCAATGACTGAGTTGGAATGAACATTAGTGGCTAAGCCATCCATACCAAGTATTTCGCCGGGAAGATAAAAACCTGTGATTTGTTCATCGCCATTTTCACTTAGTAGCATACTTTTTATAGCACCAGAGCGCACCGCATACACAGCGTTAAAGGGATCATTCGCACGAAATAAATACTCGCCCTTGCTTAAGGCTTTTCCTCGTTGAATAATGTTATTCAAGCGGTCTATATCATCAACATGTAAGCTAACTGGCATACAGATAGTATTGAGTCTGCAATTGCCGCAAGTGACATGTTTATTGTGCGGGCAATGTTTGTCTTGCTTGTTTAAAACGGTTTGCATGTAGTTTAACCATCAACCTTTATAGATAAACACTATACCATTGCCAGCAAACTTGAAAACTAGTCAAAAGTAATAAAACGAGTGAAGTGATTGTTATAAAATACAATAAGATAATTAAAGGTAAGCAGTAATGATGAGATATTTAGGACTGATTTTGATGGTGACATTTTTAGTTGCCTGTTCAAACAGTAACTGGCGCACAGCCAGTCGTGAACCTGCAGGTATCGCATTTGATCCATTTACGTTCAAAAATGCCGTTATTGAGGTTTATGCTGCAGATGCTTTTAGTTGGCGAGGTTGGTTTGCTGTGCATAGTTGGATAGCCATTAAAGATGAAGACGCTGCAGAATATACTGTATTCGAGGTGGTTGGGTGGCGGATTAATAGTGGTTTACCTGCGTTACTTCAATATCAGACGTCGACACCTGATCGCTTTTGGTATGGAGCTAAACCACAGAAAATACTGTCTATTCAAGGTGAAAAAGCGGCTGAGCTAATTCCTAAAATTACCGCTGCTGTGGCGCGTTATCCTTGGGCTAATGAATATACTGTGTTTCCCGGACCAAACAGTAATACCTTTCCGGCTTGGATAGGCTTGCAGGTTCCTGAATTAGGTTTAGTACTGCCATTTAGCGCCATAGGTAGTGGTTACGCTGATTAAGCTCTGTCTCTTTCTTGCAAGCAGATTTCCGCTAAAGTCTTTAAGCTTTTGTCGATTTTGTCGCTCCACGGCAGGCCGTAACTTAAGCGTATACAATGTTGGTAGCGATTACTGGGTGAAAACAAACTACCTGGGTTAATGCTTATATTTTGCGCTAGGGCGAGCTGAAATATACGTGAACTGTCGCAACCTTCTGGCAATTCTAACCACAGCACACAGCTTCCCTGCGGATCGCTAATACGTATGGTATCGCCAAAATAATGTTGTAGTTTATGGATCATGCGCGCTTTGTTGGTCAACAGTACTTGCCTTAGTTGTTTAACATGGCGCTCGTATTCACCACTTCTGACATATTCAAATAAGGTCATTTGATTAATTAACGAAGATGAGCAGGATAGGGCGCGTTTTACTTTTGCGCATTTGGCACCAAATTTACTGCTAGCTATCCAACCAATGCGATAGCCAGGAGCTGCGGTTTTTGAAAACGAACTACAGGTCAACACTAAACCATTTTTACTGTACTTTTGCGCCGGTGTGCCACGTTTAGGGCCAAAATATAAATCGCCATAGACATCATCTTCAATAAGGGCAATATGATGTTGTTCGAGTAATTCAACTATGTCTTTTTTTACTTCATCTTTTAATACACAGCCTAAAGGATTGGCGATAGTACTGGAAAAAATACAGGCCTTAACCGGATGTTTGGCAATGGCTTTTTGTACGTCTTTGAGGGTTAAACCATCTTCGGCGCAAATGGGGATTTCGAGGGCCAACATGCCGAGATTTTCAATTAATTCTAGTATGCCAAAATAGCAGGGTGATTCTACTGCAATGATGTCACCGGCTTTGGCCACACATTGTAAAGCGATGTTTAAAGCTTCTTGTGCGCCATTAGTAATGACTATGTCGTCGGGGGCGAGTGACATACCATATTCCATATAACCAAAGGCCAACTGACGGCGCAAAGGCTCGTAACCATTCATGGGGCCGTAATGTAGGGCCTTATCGCCGGATACTGCCATTACGCGGCGCATTGTACGATTAAGCGCTTTGGTTGCAGGTAAGGCCGCTACTGGGTTGGCTACCCCTAATGCTACATTTTGCGAACTGTTATGGATTGCACTAAATACATCTTCGATTAATTGCTGACGTGTGACAGCAATGGCTTTTAGTGGAGTTCGTGCTTTTTTAGGCTGACTTAGCTGTGACGTTTCGCGCTTGAGAAAATAACCAGACTTTGCTTTGGCAGTAATTAAACCTTGGTTTTCTAACTCGATATAGGCTTGTTTCACTGTGGGGATACTGACTGATAAGGAGCTTGATAATTGCCGCAAAGAAGGTAGCTTTTGACCTGCCTGTAAAGTGCCGTTAGTGCGCATATTACTGATCAGATTGATCACCTGTTGATACAAGTAGGGGGTGTTATTTCCCAAGCGGATTTCATTCATGACATGCTCTTATTATTAAAATCTGTATAGGTGGTATTTTTCATTAACTGTATCTGTTCGTTGTTCAGTTTGCGAGTTATATTAGCCATCAAAATTACCTAGCCCTAAAAATTAAAACCATGGAAAGAGCCTTATGCGCAGTACAATTTTATATGTGATGACAGTATTAATTTGGGGCTCTACTTGGTTGGCTATTGAGTTTCAGTTGGGCGTTGTACCGCCAGAGGTATCCTTGGTTTATCGTTTTTCAATTGCCGCGATTTTAATGTGGGGTTATTGTTTGTGGCGTAAATTGCCACTTAACTATGCAGCGAAAGATCATGGTTTTTTTGTGGTACTGGCGGTGTGTAACTTTGGTTTTAACTATCTGTTGTTGTATTGGGCTCAGGCTTATTTGACCTCTGCCATGACCTCTATTGCATTTTCGACCTTGCTGATAATGAACATCGTTAATAACCGTTTGTTTTTTGGTAAAGCCATAGCCCCACGTATGTTTGTTGGTGCCGCGTTAGGGCTGGCAGGCATAATTGCTTTGTTCTGGGAGGATATTCGTAG
>Ga0070748_1001548_pt1 | contig 10740 bp, 8 predicted proteins | sample VirMetDEL_Nov_12_FD_77015 | JGI IMG/M metagenome (GOLD analysis project Ga0070748, IMG submission 77015) | Aqueous microbial communities from the Delaware River and Bay under freshwater to marine salinity gradient to study organic matter... | ecosystem: Environmental > Aquatic > Marine > Coastal ...
CAACACACAGGCAGCACTTTGCGTTTTAGGGAAGGCGATAACATCGCGGATTGAGCTGGCGCCAATCATTAACATAATCAAACGATCCAAACCAAACGCCAAACCGCCGTGTGGTGGTGCGCCGTACTTCAATGCATCGAGCAGGAAGCCGAACTTTTCGCGCTGCTCTTCTTCGCTGATGCCCAAAATTTCGAACACCGTTTGTTGCATGGCTTTAGTGTGAATACGCACCGAACCACCACCCAACTCAGTACCGTTAAGCACTAAGTCATAAGCTTGCGACAATGCCGCCGCAGGATTCGCTTTCAATTCTTCAGGGGTGCACGAAGGCGCGGTGAAGGGGTGATGAATTGCGGTAAGCGCGCCGCCGTCCAGCTCTTCAAACATGGGGAAATCAACAACCCACAACATCGCCCACTCTTTGGTGTATAGCTTCAAATCTGCGCCCAGCTTGCAGCGCAATGCGCCCAATGCCTCGGTAACTACCTTGTGCTTATCGGCGCCGAAGAAAATCAAATCGCCATTTTCAGCCGCAACGCGCTCAAGAATCGCCGCACGCACGGGGATTGGCAGGTTTTTTACGATAGGCGATTGCAAACCTTCTTCCAAATCGTTTTTGTCGTTAACCTTGATGTATGCCAAACCTTTAGCGCCGTAAATGCTCACGAATTTAGTGTATTCGTCGATTTGCTTGCGGGTTAACTTGTCATTACCACCGGGTACTTTAAGCGCAGTAACGCGCGACTTTGGATCGTTTGCGGGGCCAGAGAAAACTTTAAAGTCCACTTCAGTGACCAAGTCTTTAACGTCAACCAATTCCAGCGGAATACGCATATCGGGCTTGTCTGAGCCGTATTTGGTGATGGCTTCCGAGTAAGGCATACGCTGCAACTCATCGAACTCTACGCCTTTCAAATCTTTGAACACTTCGCGAATCATGCCTTCGGTAACCGACATGATTTGGTCTTGGCTCATGAACGAGGTTTCAATGTCGATCTGGGTAAATTCTGGTTGACGATCTGCACGCAAATCTTCATCGCGAAAGCACTTGGCAATTTGGTAGTAGCGATCAAAGCCAGACACCATCAATAATTGCTTAAACAACTGCGGCGATTGTGGCAGTGCGAAGAATTTGTTTTCGTGGGTGCGCGATGGCACCAAATAATCCCGTGCGCCTTCAGGGGTGGCGCGGGTCAGGATTGGCGTTTCAATGTCCAGGAATTCATGGCGATCTAAATAATTGCGAATTGCGCTGGTCACTTTAGAGCGGAAGCGCAGACTTTTTTGCATTTCCAAGCGACGCAGGTCGATGTAGCGATACTTTAACCGCACATCTTCGCCCACAACTGTATGTGAATCCAAGGGGAATGGAATGGTCTCGGCTTCGTTCAATATACTTAAGCCAGTGCCGTAAACTTCAATCTCACCGGTCGCCATATTGGCATTCACAGTGGCAGCCGCGCGCGCACGCACCTTACCAGTCACTTGCAATACATACTCGCCACGCACCTTGTCGGCCAGGGAAAAATTTTCTTTGGCATCAGGGTCAAACACTACCTGAACAATACCTTCGCGATCGCGCAGGTCGATAAAGATCACTCCACCGTGATCGCGACGACGATCCACCCATCCACAGAGAGTGACTTCTTGATCGATATGAGTGGCGTTTAAAGCGCCACAGTATTGGCTGCGCATAGGACAATCCTGTTTATTAATTAATGTCGAGAAATTATTCGCGGCTTAGCGGTTGGTATTAATCCGCTGCCTTGGCCGGCGTACTGGGCGCACTTGCGGAACTCGTCGCACTGGCTCCTGCATCTCCGGCTAAATTCTTTTTATTACCCGATTTAAAATCGGTCTCGTACCAGCCACCGCCAGAAAGACGGAAACCAGCAGCAGAAATTTGTTTCTTCAAGCTAGGTTTGGCGCAGACAGGGCAATCCACCAGCCGTGGATCGCTCAGTTTTTGCAGCGCTTCAAGATTATGACCACAGGCTTCACATTGATATTCATAAATAGGCACAGCATTAACCTCAACACAATATTCAACCAAAAATCGGCGACTTAAGCGCGGATAAAACCTCGATAAGTCCGAAAAAGCTCGCGATTATAGCCTAAGCAGCCGCCTGCGAGAACCATAGGCTGCGGGTTTCTGCGGGTTTAATCACTTGGGAACACGGGAGTAATTCATGCGCGCCTGCACTTTACGCCCATGCGCCTTCACCCAAGCGGGCATAGATTTTTGGTAGGCGCGGGGGTTAGGAAGCATAATGGCCAGCCGCACTGCCTGCGCTTGCTCTAGCTGTCCAGCCGAACGCTGGTAGTAATGACGCGCAGCAGCTTCGGCGCCAAAAATGCCATCTCCCCACTCCACCACATTTAAATACACCTCAAGAATGCGGCGTTTATCCCACAACAACTCAATCATTAGCGCAAGACCAGCCTCTTGCACTTTGCGCAAATAAGAGCGCGAGGGCGACAAGAACAAGTTTTTTGCCAACTGCTGGGAGATCGAAGATCCACCCGCTACCGATTTTCCTTTGCGCTGATTCTTCGCGAAAGCTTGGCGTATACCACGCAAATCAAAGCCATGATGCACCATAAAGCGATCATCCTCAGCTGCCACTACCGCGCGCTTTAAGTGCGATGAAATCTGCGCATAATCCACCCACTGTTGCTGTAACTCAGCACGAGGATTCTGCTCGCGCAACTCGGCTAAACGCAGCGCCATAAAATGCGTTTCACTGGGGTTCCACCAGCGCCACGCCAAAATGTGTACAAAAAACCACAACTGATATACCAGCAAGAGCAGTAAAAGCCACTTCAACATCCAGCGCGCACGTCGCCAAAATTTATTCATTAATGCTCAACTATTATTAATTGGCGATTTATAAACCTATTCATTTACACACTGCACCTAAGGTACTTTGGCGAGAAATCAATAAACCTGCTCTTGGGCCTGATTGCGCTGCTGCATGGCTTCAGCGGCAGCACGCGCTTTATCCAAGGCCGATTCGCCTCCAGCTGGCGATGCCGTATTTGACTCACCACCTACAATACCCCCCTTAGCCCCAGCAGCTGGACTAACGCCCCGCTCTGGCGCAGATATTCCATTGCGCATTTCAACCTCAATCTGCTCTGCCGTGTTAGCACCAGGCTTATCGCCAAAATGCACCTGGCCATCGACGTCAGTCCACTTATACACCTTAACAGGCGCTATAGGCTCAGGCTCAACATACTTACCTTTCAAATCCTTGAGGGCTGATTTGGCATCTGCAGAGAGACTATCAAAGGACATTAATTCCCGTAAATCCACCAGCCAATCACTCCCCAAGCGCGCTTTCATATCATTGAGCGGCAACTGCCCCGTTTTGAGATAAATGAGATAATTACCCACCACAAACACCAGTAAAACCACCATTAACGACTTGAATATTAAACGCTTCATAACACCGCATCCTTTTTGTTATTACTTTCTTCTGTGAATCTTTTTTCGAACCAACCAACGCTATTCACTAACCTCAACACCCAGCGTATTTCCCTCATAAATTAGCGGAAAAAACTGCAGCGATTGCGCACAGGCAGTACCCGCAGCGCGTCCCGTATCTAAATCAAACTCAATGCCATGCATTGGACAACGCAATCGATTGCCCTTGCAACTTGCCTGCGTTAACGCCGCACCCGCATGAGGGCAAGCATTGCGAATAAGCAAACTCTTTCCATTTTCATGCAGCAACAACAAATTTTGCCCTGCGAGTCGAACCGCTTGGCGATAACCATCATGAAGCAGATGAAGTTTTTCTAATGCAACAAAGGCCATAATAAAACCGCTGACAACCGCCGATTGAGGAAGATAGCGCCATTTTGGCGATTTATACCCAGTGACGCCAGTAGTCCTCGCAAATAAGCTATTCATCAAACACGAAATTCCAACCACAAATGCTATGCAAACCGCTAGAATGTCGCTAAACCTACGCAACCAACCGCGCAGCTTTTAACCAACGCCCACTGAACGCTATTCAACAGCCGTTACGATGCCTGGTTAAAACAACGAAAGACAAAGCAATCTGCAGCGGGATACCCCCGCCGCATTGAATAGGCACCAAAAACCCAGCAAGTGCCTGCAGTATTCACTCTCTCGGCCCCCTGATATGACCCAAGCACTCTACCTTGAACGATTGAAGCAATTATCATCGCGCTTGGTATCACTACAAAAGCCAATTCGCATTCTCGACGCTATCAAATGGCCCGCCGAGCTGGAAGAGCGCTTTCGCGCCCAAGGCGGCCGCGAACTGCCAGAACTTGGGGCTGACTTTTATCAGCGCCAAAAACTGGGGTTTGAGCCCGACACTGTCTATCAACTTTTAGCCGAATTAAAAGGCGATGTACGACGGCAATTAGGACGCGGCGACGCGCTCGGCAAAATTCTGCAGTCGACCATAGATCAATACCAAATTGTAATCGAGCTTTTGCGCCATCGCGGACGCCCAGAGTTTGGACACTTTAGCCGTATGCTTTATGGTTCCGCTTCAGACAACTTACGCGGCGACCGCAAAACCCTGCGCCAAATGGGTGAGCAGCTCTGTCATATTTTTTCACTGCCCGCGGTAGAACATTTAAATCGCCCTTACACCAACCACATTCCCGCCGAAAATGCCGTGCAAATCTTGCACGAGCGAATGGCCAACTATTTCGGCCCAGGCGAAGTGCGCGTACAAATCAGCGACGACATAGTGTCGGACGCATCTGCTGGCGGCGACTGCATTAAGATTAATCGCCGCGCGCGCTTTTCAGAATTAGATTTACAAGTTCTAGAAGTACACGAAGGCTGGGTACATATAGGCACCACCCTCAATGGCCGCCTACAACCGTGGGCCACTTGGTTAAGTGTAGGTTCGCCGCGTATAACCGCGATTCAAGAAGGCATGGCCGTACTGTTGGAAACGCTCACCTTTAGTTCATTCCCGCAGCGTGCACGACGCATTAGCGACCGCGTAGTAGCAGTGGACTTAGCCGAGCGCGGAGCAAATTTTTGCGAGGTTTATCACCACTTTCTCAACAGCGGCGTAAGCGAACACGACAGCTACCGCGTCACGCAGCGCGTGTTCCGCGGCGGCACACTTGAAGGCGGCTCGGTATTCACCAAAGACATTTCATACGTGAAAGGTTTTGTGGAAAATGTAAATTTTATTCGCAGCGCCATTCAATCAGGTGTGCCTGAAATCATTCCCATGCTATTTGTCGGTAAAGTCACTCTCGACGATTTGCCGCTCCTATACGAACGTCATTTAGAAGGGGTTATTGCTGCACCTAAATATCTTCCAAGCATGTTTAAAAATTTAAATGGGCTCTATGTGTGGTTTGGTTTTTCAAGCGGAATCTCTTCAATGAACATTGCACGCGTGCAGCAGCACTTCAGCAAAATGTTTGAGCAATTCCCGCGCGCCGCACACCTCTACCCAAACCAGAACAATGATGCAGAAATAAACTGAGTTAGATTGATTATCATGACGCACTACAAGATTGTACTTTCGGGGGAAAACATTTTCTTCGAAAACGAAACTACCAGCGCAGAGCCAGTAGTGGGCTTTATTAGCTGTAAATTAATCCAAGCTGAAAACCCTGACCTCGCGCTAGCGCGCGCCAAACGCGACCTACTTGTTCAGTGGAATCAAAGCTTTAATGCCGACCGTAAATTAGGCATGCCAAAATTGCAGGCGGAACACATAAGCGAAGTGAAAGGTTGGTTTAAACCGAAAACAGGGAATGATTATTTTTGGTTTACCAATGATGCAGACAAGCAAGCACTACTCGATAAATTTACACAGAAGCCGCGCAAATGGTACTGGTATAAATAGCCGTGAACAGACACTCAACGTTTCAGCGCCAAACACATAATTTCGCAGCTTTTTCGGGGTTTATAAGCGAATATTCAAAACCTCCACCCGCTAAGATCCTACTGCCGCTAGGTTACTCTGCATTTCAATTAAACTTAACAACATAGTCATTTGGCCCGCTGAGGTAACTTGCTCAGCGCGCGCCGACAACGGCGAATTCCCCACCCATTCAAAACGCCAGCGAAACAACTGCAATTGACCTTGCGTTTCGCGCACTTCAATAAGCTCAAAACTGCGTGCATCCAAATCAAAAAGTTGGCGCAATTGAAACGCAAAAGGCTCGGCATTCTTACCGACTAGGCTGGAGGCTTGCTGACTGGGGGCGCTGATAAAAACGCAATCACGATTGTGATGCTTAATTTGATAGACAGAAAGATTAACATCCTGTCCGAGGCGATTGTGCAAAGTGATATCCGCAAATAAAGGATTCATCAACATTGTAAGTCCCGCTGTGCTTTTATGATTTTGAATCTAACACTCATCGCTGAAGTTGATTCAATATTTGAATTACGGCCAAGTCATCCTTACAACCAACCGTAAATTAACGACCGGTAAGCGACGAGGCGGCAGTCTACGCACAATTTATGACAGTTCAAGTAAAACAGCCCCTGAAATAGATCCAGACAGAATTAACGTGCCAGTTGTTACTTTATTGCCACGAAAATCCAACAGAGGGGTGACACTTACACAAAAAAGTAAAAAAATAAGTTTATTTTTTAAACAATCACCCGTTAGTCCCTCTTGCGCCGCAAGAGTTCCCTGAATTGACACTGAATACTTATAATATTTTGTTCATTTCAGCACTAAAAAAGCATAAAATTTCGCAGTCACTGCCCCGCATACATCACACGCACTCTTTATCTATCATTGAAAGGACTACTCATGCATCCGCTACGCTTAGCTTGCGCCCTAACGATCACCCTGCTTGCGCTCAATGCCTGCACCTATGTCTCCCAAGGTATTCTGGTTGATAGCGACCGTTACGCCAGCCTCAGCGATACCGATCAATTTGGCGATAGCGCCAGCAAAACCATTTATCCCGAACAAAATTGGAGCGGCGCCGACAGCCTATGGTTTTACACCATTACCCAAGGCTCGGATCTCATCCCCTACGATATTTTTCTACATCTAGAGCAAGCGGATAGCACTGCGTTATTTCGCAGCGATGAAAATATGAATAGGTTGCGTTACTTACCGCAAAAACCTTCCCACAGTAACCCCGATGGCTTGGCTGTAGGCTGGGTGAAAGACAGCCACCAAGGCAAGAACTACATAGGTTTCACTTGCGCGGCCTGCCACACAGGGCAAATTAACTACCAAGGCACCGCCATTCGCATCGATGGTGCACCCGCGCTCGCAGATATGGATATGATGCTAAAAAGCCTAAGCGCTGCGCTAAATGCCAGCCTAGAGCAACCTGACAAATTCGACCGCCTTGCTAGAAAAATCACCGACACTAACTCCCCAGCTCAAATAGCAGAATTGCGCACTCGTTTAAGTGCAGCAATGACCGATGTTAGTTACTACAATCGCATCAATGCTCCGCTTCATGGCGAGCAAAATGTGGCCTACGGCTACGGTCGTGTCGATGCTTTTGGGCGTATCTATAATCGCATCTTGGGCAATCTCACCCCTAATGCCCCCAATCACAATTCCGCCTGCGCACCCGTTAGCTATCCCTTTCTTTGGGACACGCCGCAACACGACTTTGTGCAGTGGAATGGCAGCGCCGATAACGCTTTAGCCGGACCATTAGGTCGCAACACAGGAGAAGTTCTAGGTGTTTTTGCACACTTCGACCTCAACAAACGCCCCAAAGATGCGGGCTATAGATCCTCCGTTGAGTTGCGCAATCTAAACCGCACTGAAACACATCTAGAGGATCTTTGGTCGCCACTTTGGGAAGATCTCGCCCAACAGAAGGTATTGCCCGCCATAAACCAAGCCTTGGCACAGGAAGGACGCGCGCTTTTTGTAGATTATCAGTGCCAAAGTTGCCATCAATCAATTGATCGCACCAACGCTAAACGGCGGGTTACAGCGCAAATGGCAAGCCTGAAAAATATAGGTACAGACCCTTATATGGCAATGAATGCACTTAAATATGGTGGCAACAGCGGTTACTTCGCTGGGCAACCCTATAAGTTTGTCATGCTCAATAGCCCTAAGTTTGCCACTACAACCTCTTCCTTACCCGCGTTAAGTCGTGCGGTTGAAGGCGTCATTCTCGAACCAGACCACGACAAGAGCCTTATTCGTCGCTGGGCAGAGAAGTTCTATGATTTAGCCACGTCGATCAACCACAACCCCATCAAAAAAACCCAAAAACATCTCGATTTTGAGGTTGTACCCACCAATAGCCCTGCAGCCTTCGCGGCCTATAAAGCACGTCCGCTTAATGGCATTTGGGCGACAGCACCCTATTTGCACAATGGCTCTGTGGCTAATCTATATGAACTTTTTTTACCCAGCTGTAGCGATGCCGAAATTGCTAGCGGCAAAGCCTGCCGCGCCAACCACTTCACACTCGGGGCTCGGGAGTTCGATGCGGAGAAAGTGGGTTTTGTACAAAGAGATGCGCAGCAGTATCCAGAGTTGTTCGTCTTTGATACCCAGCTGCCCAGCAACGCCAATAAAGGCCATGAATATGCCGCAGGCGTAACACCGGTAATGCGCTTAAACGCCGAAGGCAAGCCCATAAAAGATGCTGACGGCAAACCGCAGCTTTACCAGCTACCGCCGTTAAATCACTCTCAGCGCCTTGCCTTGGTTGAGTACTTAAAGACGCTATAGAGTAGTCGGACATCCTCGGCACTATAGACAAAATAACAGACAAAATAATAGACACCACAATAGAAGCCTCCAGGCCAGCCACACACGGCTGGCCTTGAAGCGCACCGAAGCTCAGGTCACACAAAATAGTAGAAACCGTCAACCCAGACTCCAGCTCAACCCTGAGTTTTCACCACCAAAGCATTATGTTTGCGCCCATGACTTGCACAATTGTTCACAGGTTCGGCACATTCAATCCGTTAAACTGCCGATGAAGTTCACTCGTCGAAATAAACTCTGAACATTCCCCCGCGAGCGAGGTCTCTAGCCTGTTGCTATGGCATCCAAATCATTAATAAGCCGCTAGCGTGCATTTTCCAACCCACTCTCGGGTAAAAACTGCTTATCTCGGGTGATTTCATTGACACCAGCGGCTGCGGCACACAGAATCACCGACCAGTTTAAAACATCAGGAATAAGCTGAATGAATATTGACCGTTTCACGCATTTTTTTAACCGTTCGACCCTTGTTATCTCCCTTGTTACTAGCTCACTCTTGCTAGCGGCTTGCGGCGGTAGCGATAGTAATAAGCCCTCATCCAGTTCAGCTTCCAGCATCTCATCTCAGCGCAGCAGCTTCAGTGCTACCTCGCTACCCGCTACGGGTTCTGGCACCTGGCCCAGTGTAAAAGTCAGCGCAACCGCCGCTAAAACACTTAAGTTTGAATGGTCTGCCGTCGCAGGAGCCAGCTATTACAAGCTGATGAAAAATACCAGCGGCAATAGCGGCTATGTCCAAGTTGGTGGCAATCTTGACACCAATAGCGCCCTAGATATGGTCGGCGTACATATTCACGACTGGCTCAATACCCGCTATATGGTTCAAGCCTGCAGCGATTCAGGCTGTGTCGACTCGGAAGAAACCTACAGCGCCACCGCCATGATTAATGCCATTGGCTATCTCAAGGCATCTAACGTCGAAGCCAATGACTTTTTCGGCTGGAGCCTCTCCTTAGCCGCGGATGGTATGACACTAGCCGTGGGAGCACCTGCAGAAGACAGCAAAGCACTGGGCGCCAATGGCGACCAAGCCAATAACGAAAGCACCAACTCTGGTGCTGTTTATATATTCGTAAAAGAAAATAACAGCTGGGTGCAAGAAGCCTATCTAAAAGCCTCTAACACCGAACAACCCAACTTGAACACTAATCGTTTTTTAATCAATGATCGCTTTGGTTATCGCGTAGCACTGTCAGACGATGGCAATAGCCTTGCTGTTTCAGCGCTCCTAGAAGACAGCCCCTCCTATGGCATTGACTGCAACCAAAATAATTTTGAGATCACCGGCGTCGACGGCCAAATAAGAGCGCAAGATTACAATGTAGGTGCAGTCTATATATTCAAGCGCGCAACTAAGGACTGGACTCAAGAAGCCTACTTGAAACCGCACTTTCTCTCGGCCAGTGAACTGCGCTTTGGTGAATCCCTCGCCATCTCGGGCGATGGCATGACTATCGCTGTAGGCACCACCAGTAATGGCCTAGCCTATAACCAAATCATCAACTACGACTCATCGAGCTCGGCTACTGCCTGTTTTGAGTTCTATCCCTCAAGCAGCAGTAGTAACTCATCGAGCTCATCGCTAAGCTCAAGCAGCATATCCAGTAGCAGCTCAACCGCCGCAATCACCTCTAGCAGCGCTATAGGTGGTGATGGTTCTGGTGCGGCTTACATCTTCCACTACACCGAAGAATCAGGCTGGCAGAACCAAGCTTTCATAAAAGCCTCAAACGCACAGGCTGGTGACAGCTTTGGCGCGAGCCTCGCACTCTCAACCGACGGCAACAAACTCGCGGTAGGCGCACTGGGCGAAGACTCCAATGCACAAGGCGTAAATGGCGACCAAAATGTTAACGCTTGCTGGTACTACGATGGTGAGAGCATCAAAATTGACGCAACCTGCACCACCGCCGCCAAATACGCTTACTCGGGCAATGCTGGCTACCTCAACAATGGCGCCGCCTATGTATTTAGTCGCACCGATGGCAGCTGGGCACAAGAAGCCTATTTA
>Ga0070748_1001549_pt1 | contig 10731 bp, 19 predicted proteins | sample VirMetDEL_Nov_12_FD_77015 | JGI IMG/M metagenome (GOLD analysis project Ga0070748, IMG submission 77015) | Aqueous microbial communities from the Delaware River and Bay under freshwater to marine salinity gradient to study organic matter... | ecosystem: Environmental > Aquatic > Marine > Coastal...
ATTTCGCCTTCAGGCGCTTGGTATAAGGATTTTTCTATTGACATATTAGTAGTAGGCAGCTTTTTTTCGGATTAATGAATCGTCATTGTCATCTGAATCAAGTTTTATAAACCCGCCTCGCCTAAATCTAAGCAAGGCTTGGCTCATTGAGTCAACAATGTCGTCGTGGTCTCCATTAGGGAATGATGCGCACTCTTCCATCACTTCGTCCGCCCATCTAGTCTGCGGACACCAAACAAACCCAGAATGAAACAAATCTGATACAGCGTTTACACGGGCTATCTTATCAGAACCTTTGCTCGGCGTGTACTCTGATAAGGGAATTCCCATCTGTCTAAGCTCATAAATCAGTGGGGCACCAGAAGCTCTTTTCTCAATAATTAAGGAATCAGGTTCCCATTCAAGATATAGCTGGTGGGCTTTCTTTTTCAGAGCTGGAAACTCCATACGGTCTTTATAGCAATCTAGCAAAATAATATTAGGCGCTCGCATACCATCTGCGCCGTCTTTATAGAATACACCCCACGTTGTACAAACAGAATAGTCCGCCCTATTATTCTTCTCAAAGGCGGTATCCCAACTCTGTATTAAGTAATCACAAGGGGGTGGCTCATCATCTTCCCATATCTTCCACATATCGCGCTTGATGATAGCGCCCTCTTCCGAGGTTGGATTCTGCTGGTACTGTGCTTCCCATTTGCCTACAGGAATTTCAGCCTTAATGGCTTCTAGTTCAGTCTGAGACCAGAACTCAGGCCACAGCGGCGAACCCGAAGGGAGAAGGGCTGGGAACTCAATTACTTCCCATTGATCGCCTTCTCGTTTAATCGAATTATTAACAATCTGCCCTGTTAAGTCTCGCTTAGACCATCGTGTCATAACAACGATTATTGACCCACCGGGCTGTAAACGCTGACGAGGGCCAGAAGAGTACCACTCATAAACCCTATCATAAACCTCGGGGTTACCTTGCATCGCTTCTTGTTCGCTATGCGGGTCATCGATTATCAATAGGTCAGCACCCTTACCTGTCACCGCACCGCCTACACCAATAGCAAAATAATCACCGCCCTTTGATGTATTCCATCGACCAGCAGCTTTAGAATCACTCGAGAGCTTCGTGGGGAATATCTTCTGGTAGTCAACAGAGTTAACTAAGTTACGCACCTTACGCCCAAAGCCAACGGCAAGCTCCGCTGTATGCGCGGTCTGGATGATCTTTTTATCAGGGTATTTACCTAGAAACCAAGCTGGCAACAAGAAGGAAGCAAACTCAGACTTAGTATGTCTAGGTGGCATATTAATAATAAGTCTTTTCAATTCACCACTGGCTACCCTCTCGAAGGCATCCGCCATTATCTTATGATGTCTACCAGATATAAATGGAGGCCACATATCTTTAACAAAAGCTATAAAGCTATCCTTGCATCTCTCTATCTTATCTACATGTAATAGCTGTTGTATTTTCGCTATATCAGGCGAGTCATGAGGTAACAGGTCCAAGACCCTTATGTATTTCTCTATCTCCTCTCGCGTGAGCAGACTCACAGTCTCACAACCTTATCAACTGATTTGTCAATCACCGCCATAGACCTCATTCTGTGAGGCACTAGCTCAATCAAACCATCTTGTTTTAACTGGTGGATCATTCTATGAACATTAGACTTACTCTTTAAGTTCATTGCTTTCGCAATCGTTGCATACGATGGCGGTAACCCTTCATGTCTATGAATGTCTTAACAAAGGCCAGTACTAAGTCTTTCTGAGCCATACCTTATCCTAAAAATATATATACCCCCCGGCATGTTTAAACACATTGTTAAGGGGGGGGTCTGCGCGTTTAAACAAATATCATGTTCCTAGTTTAAACGAAGGGGGTGGGGGGTGTCAAGAACGTTCTTATGGAGGGGGGGATGGTAATTGGATGTGTGGAACGTTCGTATAGAGGGAAGGATGATATTTGGATGTGTGGAATACACTGTAATGATCATACGATCACACGGGTCGATATAGCGGGGTGGGGGGTGGGTGGGGTCAGGGCTACAGGAAACGGTCGCACAGTCCAAAACTCATACGACAGCGGTCATGACATACCCACCCTTTCTCTACCCCTCAGCACCGAAACACCGTTTAAACATAGCTATGCTGTCACCGTTTAAACAGCGATGCAATGTCAACCGTTTAAACAAGTTGTCAACTGCACTGTTTAAACACCTGATCACATGCACCGTTTAAACGACAGTGATACCAGCGAGTCGGCTGGTGACCACGACTGTTTAAACACCGTACCAGTATCACTGTTTAAACACCGTTACTGACCAGCGAGTCGGCTGGTGCCTATGGCTGTTTAAACGAGAACGGTTGAATGGTTTGGGGGAGGTGAGAGAAAGAGGGGGTAAGTACACTGTTAGTCACCCAATGTGGATCACTGTCACCACTGCACCCATCAATGTTTCACCACTTGATCTAGCAAGTCCAAATGATGCTGTAGTTCGCTCTTTAAATCCTGAGCTGTCACTGTCTCGACTGTCGACTCCGAACGTTCGATGAACATGCCCACCGATTTGCCTATCAGTTCAAGAGCTTTCAGCTTTGCGCTTTCCCCTTTCATATCTTTTGCGTGAGTGATTAACTCAGCCATAACGAATCGTCTTGTCTCTTTCTCATCCATCAAGAGGGCGTCTTCCAGTCTACCGAGGGACTTGTCCAGTGCGTCCTTTACATGCGGTATGTTCGCTACTCTATGCGCACCAGTGCTGATGTTTGATTCGTCTTCTGTTCTTATGTCATACGCATGTTTGTAAGCGTCCTTACGAGTGTGTCCCTGCACTATCAAGCTTACAAACAACCTTTGTTTTGCAGTCAGTCTTTTAGGCATCGGCTCTAGTCTTTCAGCACCTATAGCTCTACCGTCCTTTCTTATTCCCGCCTCTTGAACATTGCTGACCATTGCTCGCACCTGCTCGCTCAACTGCTCGGGCGTGGTCTTTTCACCCTCTTTCATCTTTTCATCTACTTTCATCATTTCACCCGTCCCTAAGCTTATCTTGCACACTGTTTAAACGTACAGTCGTTCCCGTATCTTACCCCCGTCTTCCATTTTGCGAAAGTCCGTCTTCCAAACATAAAAACACCAAATTAATAAATAACTGCACAAATTATCAATTTCAGCTTGCACTACTGTTTAAACAAGCCTAAAATTTAATCTCAGTATTCGTTCTTTAGTAGCAAGCTTCCCCTAGGGGGTGTTCCTGACGACACAGATGATCAGGTTGGACAGAGTAGAGATAAGCGCCTACAAGAGTCCACTAAGATGCAAGTGCTAAACCTGAACGTAAAGCTTCAAGTAGAGAAATCGAACGAGGGCGCAGGTAATCCCGCATCATTTCAGCAACAGCCCTACCCACACCGTATTCCCGAAGCGAGGCAACCGACTCATTTATGAGGTCTCTTATTAGGTGGACAGTGGCAGGCAATCGGTTGAGCTGATCTTATCGATAGTACTTTTCAAGCGTCTTACATGTAGGGCGCTTGAGGATGTACTAACCAACGGAGAGACACAATGAACAAACTCATTACAGCTTACCAAGCCAACCCAAACAGCAAGAACATCGCCAAGCTGATCGCTTACATCGCAAGTCATCCGATGGCCTTATGCTTCGCAACAGCCGAACAGCAAGCGGTCATCAACCAAGTCTTAACCGGAGCAAGAGCATGAACACCATCTTTGATCTACAAAACGCAGTCGAATCAGCGCGCAGGCTGAATCAGCCTGCATTTGGGGTGCAATACTTCTCAGCGTCTAACCCGCGCAATCGACACTATGTCGTGCTATGCAGTCAAGCAGAGTTGGATCGACTAAAAGACTTTCACAGAGAGTATGACTACGTGTTTTCTATAGCCTTTCCCTACTGATGAGTCCTGATGGGACGAAACCCCTGTTATAGGGGTCTAGGGATAAAAATCAACTAAGGGGCAGTCCGTCTATACCCTCCCCCTTTGGGGATACGGGCTTTTCCCTGTCTAACGGAGCAACAAAATGGCGCACATCGATCAAGATTGGAAAGACCACGCAGTAGAAAAAGAGGGCGAAATTGTTCGCGCTCTTAGAAGTGGCACTAAAGACCCGTCATACAGGGTCAGGATGGAAGCGATCGTGCTACTCAAACGCATGCCTGATGCCGATTTGGCACCAAGGGCGTTCGAGGCGTGGGTCGCTGAGAATGCAACAAGACTACAGCGGTTTATGTAGTCATGAGCCCCGCCCTCTTCGAGGATACGGGCATTGAATATTTCACGGAGCAACACTATGAACCATTATTTATTGACAGCGCTAGGCGAGAAAGAACTGATCGAATGGCTCGAAGAGAACCTGACGGACTTTGATGATCCTGATGGTTGGATCAGCCACGCAGAAGCATTAGCCAACATTGCAGAGCTAGTGTCTGATGAGGGCGTATCAGATATTGTGGTTGAGATCGGATCGCATGAGTCGATCAGCGGTCATGCAGAGAGCCACACGATACAAAAACGGTATTTTCAAGAAGTGCAACATTTGATTAACGGAGCCACACAATGAACGACTTTGATGACGATATGACCTTTCAACAGCTTGTTGACTTTACGAGTCAACAGGCAATGCGCCCCACTGAGGCGTGGCGTTTAAACGCTGATGACGAATGGATGCCAAACCCTGGTTGGGTTGGTGCCCTACCCCCTAAGCCAAACTGATGAGACCTCACGGGTCGAAACCCCTCGCGGGGTCTTTGGATAACAGCGCCAACCTTCAGGCGCACGGGAGAAAATTATGTACACAACACGCGAAGAATGGCTTGGCTCGGCAGTCGAAGAAGTCCGTGCCCTTTTTGGTATCAACGGTTTTCCGTTACCCGAAAAAATTCGGGTGACTTGTGGTTTTGCATCAAAGGGCGGTCGTGGCAAGGTAGTCGGTGAGCATTGGGCTCCCTCTGCATCGGAAGATGCGACACATGAAATAAGCGTGTCACCCACAATTGCCGAGCCCATCGAAGTGCTTGGCATCTTGATGCACGAACTATGCCACGCGTCAACACTGGGCGATGGTCACAAGGGGAAGTTTCCCTCTGCAATCCGTTCAGTATGGCTCGAGGGCAAGCCCACGGCTACAACAGTTGGGCAGAAGTTTAAAGAAAACTTTGCGTCACTACTCGAAGAGCTTGGCGCCTACCCACATGCGGTCTTGAACGCACGACAGCACGTACCGCAGGGCACTCGCCTGCTCAAAGCGGTATGTACCGACTGCGACTACACAATCAGGCTCACTCGCAAGTGGGCAACTTTAGGTCTACCCACATGCGTGTGCGGTGGCGACTTCCAAATTTAAGGGGCATAACATGTTCACATTCAATTCAAGCGTTCGCACCACTTTCAAATACATCGATGGTTATCGTCATCTTGATGCGTGGGCTGAGACCTACACCTTCAAGGCACTTGCGCATAAACGTACGGCAGAAGCCACTGGATGCGACTCGGGCGGTGCTGTCGTGGTGCGCGTAATCGGTGACAAAAGGCGTGATCAAGCCCGACAGGCGAAAGCTTTGGCGTCATATTTTAGCGGGAGCAGTTGCACTCATGAGCATGACTGTTGCGGTTGCCCTACTAGTTATGTAGATGTCACCCGCGTCAAGCGTGGCATTTTTAGCGTCCACGTCACAACAACTTACAACTACTAAACGGAGCATCACATGAACGTTTTACAAGACTTATCAATGATCCCCCTCGGTCGTTTAAACGGGTCACTCGTTAAACTAGGTATCGCCCCCGCATCGCTGAAGTCGGATGCTGTCTCAGCGATCTATCACTCAATCCAAGGCGGTGCAATCACGCTTGACGAAGTCAGGCAGTCAGCCGTGTTTGACATTAACGCAAAGCAGGCAACGGATGACTTCAATCATCAAGCCGTGGCGCTGTTGACAACTTCCGTGTCAAGATTGCAAGACAACACGGACGCAAACACGAACGCCCTGCTCGATATTGCTGACGAACATAAACTGATCGATGCACGACTCACTACTTTTGCAGAGTCATTGATCCGCAATGCTCGGTTGGCAGACTCAAAAATACACGGGCTCTCAGAGCAAATAAAATCAGCTACCCATACCGACATATCAACTGCCGTCAATCAAGCCGTCAGCGAGGCTTTTGGAGCCTTCAGGCAGGTAAATTCGATCGAGGTTATCGAGGAAATAGCTCAGACCTTGCCAACCACTCAGATTGCACGAGCAGGTGACATTTTCCCTGAGACAACGTACCGCGCGGGGGATGACATGATCGACTTTTCAGACATGATCGTGATGACTTGGGGTGACCCTGAAGCCCCCGCAATTGTGGATGACTACGTCTTTAATCCTGAGCATTTGCATCAAGCGTTAATTGCACTTGATGACCCCTTGCCTGAAAACACTTGGTTGGCAGGTGAGCGCGGTACAGGCAAGACTGAGTTCGTGTCTCAGATATCAGCACGACTCGGGCGCAAGTTGTACCGTGTCAATTTTGACGAAGCAATGGAACGTGCCGATTTTATCGGTGCCAACATCATTGAGAACGGTTCGGTCGTTTGGAAAGCAGGGGTCTTGGCTCAGGCGATTCAGCATCAAGGTTCAATCATCTTGCTTGATGAAGTCGGCTTCGCCCGTGCCCAGTCCTTGGCTGTGTTGCATTCGGTGTGCGAGCGCAGTCCTCATCGTGCTGTGGTGATTGCAGAGACAGGCGGTCGTATACCAGTCCAACCGTTTGTGGCGTTCTTTGCTTGCGACAACAGCAACGGTCACGGTGACTCGTCAGGCAATTTTGCAGGGGTGCGTGAGCAGAACACAGCTTTTCTCGATCGGTTCGGTTTCAGCCTGCAGTTCGAGTACTTGCCTGCTATTCAGGAAGCGGGGCTCATTACAAATCGCAGTGGGCTCGACTTTCACAAGGCAGAAATATTGGTGCGGTTCGCAAACATTGCGCGGGAAAAGGCGCAGGCAGGGTTGCTCACACAGCCACCAAGCTTGCGTCAGTTGTTCGCGTGGGCAAGAGCGATTCAAAAGGGTTTGCCCGTTCGCGTGGCGTACCAAAACACGATCGTCAACAAGTTCCCCGCTGATGTTCAAGCGGAGCTTGATGCCATCTACGCTTTACAAATACAAGAGGGGGTCTTTAAATGATTGGGTTACAAGCCAAAACAGGAATAGAAGCCACGATCGAACGGGTGTTTCACGCGCAAGGTAATCGATTCGGCAGACTTCAAGTTATATGGACAGGAACCACGGCAGGGGTGAGTTGGCGTGGAAGCAGGTCAGGTGGACTAAACGCACGATTCATCATGCCTGCGCTGTCTGACACGGCAATAATTGGCAAGGCAGACTTTGCCAACCTGCTTGGGTATGTCATGCACGAACTTGGGCACTGTTGGTACACATCCAACGAAGCTTGGGAAGCAGGCATCGAGGGCGCCAGTGATCGCGATTTGATGCATGCACTGATCAATGGGCTTGAAGACCCACGCATTGAGGCGCTTGTCATCCGTGATCAGCGAGCCACCAACTCGGCACCACTGTTTCACGCACTGGTCGAATCAGTACTGGGCAACGGGTATGTCAAACCTGACGATCGCAAGAATATCCCTTTCATGTTGGCTATCGAGGGTCGTCGTTTAAACGGGTACCCAATAACAGCGCCATCCGTTTTCCCTGCATCGCCTTGGTCTACAATTTTAGCGCAGGCGTCACGCGAAGCATTGCAGGCACCCGACACTCAGGCGGTTGTGGAAATCGCGAAAAGACTGTATGAACAACTCACCGAGCCATCTAAGCAGGAAGAGCAGGAAGAGCAGGAAGCGCAAGATGGGCAAGATGGGCAAGATGGGCAGGATGGGCAGGGCGAAGACAATCAAGACAGCGATCAAGACAGCGATCAAGACAGCGATCAAGACGCTGATCAGGATAGCGAGCAGGGGGATGGCAACACACCTGAGCAGGCAGGGAACGGGTCAGGTTCTTCTGAGTGCAAAGAAGTCGAGCCAACCGACTTCATCAACAAAATGCTAAAGCGTTTAAACGGTGATGTGCAGGCAGACTGTTTGCCCGTCACAGTGACTACCAAAATTCATCAATTTGACTGGAGCGATTAAATGAGACAGGACACAGCGCGAGCAGTATTTAGTACGCATTACAATGCACCGATTTCAGGTGGCGTGAAGTCGGCAGTATCTAAGATGTTGCGGTCGTTAGACTTAGTCGGATGGTCAACCCGAGAGGAATCAGGTCGGGTTGATCGCCGAGCATTCACACGATTTGCGACAGGCTCTACGAATGTTTTTAGTCGCAGGACTTACAAAGAAGCAGATGTTTCAGCGGTACATGTACTGGTAGATTGCTCAGGCTCTATGTATCCTGACGCGGAAATGGTTCAGGCTACCATCGTACAACTCGCAAGGGTGCTAGAGGAATGCAAAACGCCATTCGCAATGACGGGGTTCTACGGAAGTTATGACACAGTCAGGACATCTTCAACCATCGGCACCACTAACGACACTACGCGGGGCGAAGCATTGACCCTTGTACCGTTCAAAGGTTGGAACGAATCGGTTCACAAGGCGTCCGCCAAGCTTGGGTCGTACTCGCACACAATCAACGACAGCACCCCTGATTACTCGGGTCTTAAGCATGTCATCACTGACATATCAACAAGACCTGAGCGCCGTAAAATTGTTTTTGTTATCACTGATGCGGATGACTTTTCAGTCCGAGGTGTCAAGCATTTACACACTTTGGCAGACAAACTAGGGGTGACAATTGCCGCGTTAGGCATCGGCTCCAATCTAGTTGGTGATGTTTTCCGTAACAGCGTAGTCGTTAAAAACGGGCTAGAGTCAGCGTCCTTCAGGCTTCTAGCCAACAACCTAAAGTAGGAGTAATCACATGATTGAACTTGAGATAGATGATGTAACAGACCCCGACATGAGAGCCATCGTTGAGCATGCAAACATCATGCTTAGGGCGGGCAGACAACAGGAGGTTCTGCCCCTGTTGGTCTCGATTGTGGTCGGTGCCGTAATGGCATCGGGCACTGCGGAACATGCTCTCAAAGATTATCTAGTGCATTGTGTCACGCAGAGCTATGCCACTTTGCCCGAGTCGGGCGATAGCATTCATTGAGGGAAACAACATGACTGACAAATTAATTATGCACCACGCAGTGCAAGCGTTAAACGAAAACCTTGCACATATGACCGACTTTTACGTTGCAGTTAAGCAGGTGGCAGATGCATTTGGAGTGAGCCCAAGTTGGCTCGAATATGCGCATAACGCGCAAACACACAACAGTTCCAATCAACAGGAGATTTAAAATGGCACACTTAGTTAAACAGGCGAACGGCAATCTTATTATTCGCAATGACTGGCATCAGTCAGATATAAATGACGTTGCCGAGAGGATGGACTTAATGTTATGTGATGAAGAAGTCCGCCGAATAATGGAGTTAGTCATTGCTAGATTTGACGCAAATTACGGCATCAACTTGGACGCAATTGAGTCTGCGATTAGCGACGTCGCAGGGAGCAGAGATGATGAATAGCAATTTTTTAACAATGATTACGGGAGAATTAAAATGGCACAACTAGTGGAATTACAAAATCAAGATGGCACCTACTTTGTAATCAGGGATGACTGGCACGAAGAAGACTTCCAAGAACGCGCATTAGAGCGTTTAAACAGGTCACTAACAACACAGGAATTGCGGGATGTAATGGACTTGGTTGTGAGGGCGCATGATGCTGAGGTCGGTATCGATTGGGACGTGATAGACGGTTCTTTCGATTCACTGGGGATTGACTGCGAAGAAGAGACGGGGCAGTACGAGACAAAACAATGCACCGTGTTTGACACGGTCAACGGTGCTTATCATGAGGTCACGATTGCGCTTGGGTGGTGGAACGAGAAAGAAGACGCGGAAGACGAAAGCATTTTCTTTTATATGGACTCAGAGCCATTGCAGGTGGGCACGATTATCAGTGAAACCTTTGTAGTCACACACATAGAGGAATGATCATGACAAAAGATCAGGCACGGTTCTTTACAGCTTTTCAAGACCATTTAAACCAATACCCGTTAACGCTTGAGCAGTATGTGGATTTTTTAAACGGCGTTGATAGCTCGGTTCCCATTGAAACAATCACCGCACTTTGTGACTCTCGCAATATGTGGGACGAAGCCCAAAACACAGGGGAAATTAAATGAACAGCGACTTATTAGATCAGTACTGCAAATCCGAATTCGGACATGAAAACTGGGCGATGCACACAGATAAAGATGGCAACACATGCGTGACTTTCTCTAAGCGTGAATATAAAGAAGAACCCTCGACTTGGGTGAATACTCCGCCAAAGCCAACAGATTACCCCATATACATGCGTAAAGATTTAGCCGAAGAGGGCATCACCATACCCGCAGGGTTGAGTTACAGTAATTACGATGACTTGCATGACGTTATACATTTAAGTGTAACGGACTTGATCGGAGCGGTAGAGTACGACGCGGGAGAAGACCCCGACAATCATTGCTTTAGCACCGTGCAACTTAGTGACGGGCGCATCGTTTACATGTATGGCGTTGACCTCGAATGGTTTGATAGGGATGACGTAAGACGGGTCACAGAGAGTGATTAAGTTATTGGTGGAATACATCATTCGCGCTGTCGTTTTATCTACC
>Ga0070748_1001552_pt1 | contig 10724 bp, 17 predicted proteins | sample VirMetDEL_Nov_12_FD_77015 | JGI IMG/M metagenome (GOLD analysis project Ga0070748, IMG submission 77015) | Aqueous microbial communities from the Delaware River and Bay under freshwater to marine salinity gradient to study organic matter... | ecosystem: Environmental > Aquatic > Marine > Coastal...
ACCATTAATGGATCGGTCAATAATATCCATATTGGTGTTGACCGTATCGCCCCACTCACCTGTCTGATCGCCCTCGGCTGGCTTTTCTATTCCTGAATTTGTTGTGTACGAACTCGCCATTTAATTATCCTATTCTTGCCAAGATACTGTTGCTGTTGCGCCATTTGTAGTTGGTACGCCGCCGCTGTTTGTCCAACTCCATTGTGTGCCGTTAAAACCTCCCCCACTTATAATTGCATAAGTAGCATCTGTTCGGTTATAAGTAACTCCACCTACTGTCATTGATGTCCAGCCACTGTTCCCAACATTACCAGAAACTCTAAATCTTAGACTGTTAGTAACTGATACCGACCTAACAATAACATTAAACCCACTAAATTCTATGGCGTCTTCGCTTATAGAGCCGTAATTGCTAAAATCAAGTGAGTTAAAACCGTATGCTGTAAGACCAAGACCATAAAACCCATAACCCGTAGTTAAAGTACGGTCATCTGTCCCACCACTTGCAGTGGCTCCAAAAAAGTCTGTTAGAGATATAGCACCGCTAGTAGGAACACTGTTGTTAGCTGTAGTGTTAGGAACAAGGCTACCACCACGGTAGTATTCAGTTAAAGAATGAGGTGTGCTACCGCCAAATTCAGTAACTAGATCGCCAATGTCAATAGGTGCTGAACTTGTAACCGCCATTATTTAGCCTCTAGTTTTTCTACTTTATCCGATAACTCTTTAACTGCTTCTATTAAAACGCCTACTAAGTTGCCATAAGCCACCGATAAATGTTTATCTTCTGTGTCATCTGTAACTACAACTTCAGGCATAACCTCTTGCATTTCTTGTGCAATAACACCTACAGAGCGTCTGTCTTCAGCGCCATGTTTATCAAAGTATACACCACGCATAGCTTTTACTTTGTCTAATGCGCTATCAATCGTTTCAATGTTTGATTTGAATCGCACGTCAGAGCTAACAGTAACTTCAGTAGATGCGGTCAAAGTACCCGTTACATTAACTCCACCTGTTACAGTAGCAAGTTTAGAAGCGTTGTCATAAAACAGAGTTACTGCGCCATTTACCGCGGCAGTCAAATAGTCTTCTCCACTGTCGCTTTCTAAAGTAAGAGCATCACTTTGTATTAACAAAGAACCTGTATTGTTATCTATTATTGAATTTGTACCATTATGTTTAATCTGAAGGTCGCTACCAGCACCAAAAATAGCTGTTCCGTCATCAGCAAAGGTTGCATTTCCTGTTATTGAAACTCCGCCTGATGCTGTAGCTAATTTAACTGCGTTATCGTAATAAAGACTAACTGCGCCATTTTCTACAAATGCAGCCATAGATTCATCGCCAGCAGAGTTAATATTTACTTGACTGCCTTTTATTACCAACAATCCTGTGCCAGCATCCTGTACATAAGAGTTAGAACCATCGTGGTATATCTGAAGGTCGCTTCCAGCGCCAAACATAACTTTAGCATTATCTGGAAACAAAATATCGTCTGTGCCAGTAGGAACAGTAAATACTGTAGCGTCAGCGTCGTTTTTTAAGGTAATGTCTGAGGTGCTGCCTTGCCCAGTAAGGATTAGTCCTTCTGCGGCAGTATAGCCCATTGCTGCGTTATCACCTGCGCTTGTGTCTCCGTCAGCATTAATACTAGCTCCAGTTATGTCTCCAGTAACATCTAAATGCCCTAAACTGCTTAACTGCATTTTTTCGGTAGCTGTTCCACTTGCGCCTACTTGAAAACTTAATTTAGTAGCGTTGTTATCTGCTGCAAACGTATCTTCAGCTATCGCAGCGACAGACCCAGCTAATAATATAGCGTCTGTTCCACTTGCTTCGTCTGGAGCTTTAAAATCTACCCTTCCTAAAACACTACCAGAAGTTACCGTAGTGTCGGACGTTTGCGCGTTTATAATAGCGCCATCACTTGTTTTAAGTGTTAGATCGCCAGAAATTTGTAGTGTGTTAAGTACGTCATAAACAGCGGCTCCAGAACCTGCGCCATCAGATGCTATAATCTTACAAGCCCCTGCTTCTATAGATACATTAGCTCCACTACCTTGAGAAAACGTAAGTGTGTAGCTTGTGTCATTTTGCATCATCCATACTTTTGATACGGTATTAGGTGCTAGTGTTACTGTGCAGGCTTGCCCACCACCTGTAAGTTTTAAATACATTGCTCTATCTGAATCAGAAGAACCATCTGCAATCGTTATATTGTCAGTAGAAGCATCGGCAATAGCTCTAGTTCCATACCCTAATGCTTGACCTATTAGTTCTAAATTTGTGTTGGTTATGGTTCCCCAATTACCAGCTTCCTCACCCGTAGCAATTTCTGTGAGTCTTAAATTGTTTACATATGAACTTGCCATCTAAATATCCTCTATGCGGCTATATTGCCTGACCAATCAGGTGTTTGCGAAGTGCTTATCTGTGACCAACTCGGTGTTTGAGCATCGCTTACACCACTCCAAGTAATAGACGGTGGCCCTTCAACTGCTTGCCATAGTTGTACTGAAGAAACAACAGCAGCGGCAGATACACTGGTAACTTCAATAGCGTCAACAACAGGTTGACCCCACGGCCCAGAAAAATACTGTCCTCGACTCCAACCGCTATTCGTTCTATTTGCCATTATGTAATCCTAATAACCGCTGTATCTGCGTCATTTACAGGAAACCGTATTCTAAAGTCAGGGTTGCTTGTTATATCAGCACCAAAGTTTAATACACATACAGCCTTGTTACTTTGTGAACTATTGTAAATTAATGCGCCCCTTGCCGTAATACTTGATGAGTTCCAATAAGCATCTTCAAAATCACAAAACCCCGTAGTACCGCCACTTGAAGGCTCTACATTAGTAAGAGTAAACCCGCCAGAAACATAGGCTGTACCGCTTGCTTCGTTAGAAGTGGTAAATGCTGTGGTGTCTGCTCCTATGGTGGCGCTAGACGTATACAAAGCTATCTTAAAAGTATGTCCTCCAGCGGCACTAAAATTATGTACTGCTTGCAGAATTTCTTTTTTAAAAGACGTACACATTGTTTGTGTTATAGCCATGATTAAAGTATCTCCTTATAGCGTAGCTTTTCTTGCCTGACCCGCCCTGTAGGAGTCATTACGGTTCTTATATTCTGATAGTTGTTTCAATGCTCCTAACGCCGCATCATACCGTTTTTGGTACTCTGCCATGACATCAGGCTCACCCTTCAAAAAGATATTGGCTTCTAGCAAGCTACCGTAAAGCAAGACTGTACTGTAGTTATCGCCAATCCAAGTAGTATTTGAGTCTGTGCTACCGTTTGTAATAGATGTTGGGTAGTAGTAATAATGCAGTTCTGCAGAATATCCTGCGTCTGGCGTTGGGCCTAGTATAAACGCGCTATCGTCAAACAGCGCATAATACTCTGGTGTACCTGTTGTTGTAGGTAACGGGAACGCCTCTCTAATAAAATTAACGTCTTTGTTAATTAGATAGTTATAGTTACCACTACCATCTATTAGAGCTAAAGAATACGTATCCAACCAATCATCAGGAACAGCTAAGTATTTATTATTGATTGTTATTGTGCCCGTAACATTTTTACGTAAATAAGCAATCTGCACACTGTTATATATGCTTTCTTCTGCTTGTGTAATAAATAAATTTACATCAGTAGTTGAAAAATCACTCTCTGTGTAAGATTTAATTGCTGCAACTAATGCGCCGTAATTCATTGTTATTAGTTAGATTTATTGCTAAACCCAGTACCTTTAGTTGCTGCACCTGCACCCTTCATCTTTTTAGTTTGGGTGTTAGGTATTTTATTCGGATACCCAGCGTTAGTCGGCATAGCACAAGGTTTGATAGTGCTCATATCTTTGACTTTTACTTTCATATTAGCTCCTTCAGCTATTCACTGTATCTACTGTAACAGTACCTATTTTACCTATGCCTTTCAAACTATTTGGCACTAAACCATCTTTGTCATTAAAACCAACTGGCTCCCAGCCCCACTGAAATATATTTACTACATCCGTCCCTTGTGCAGGTCTTGGATTTCGTACTGCTTGAGCATCAACAACAGGGTACATACCCTGTAGGTTTTGTGGGTGATCAGACTCCCAACAAGTAGGACACACTAGCAGGTTTGTTTTTCTTGTCCTTATATAGATTTCTTTAAGTTTTTTTAACTTATACTGAAACCCACACCTATCACACTCTGCGATAGTGTATTTGTTTGAAGCAAAACGACTAGCCATATCTATACATACGACACTCTAGGAACCATACGCATAGAAGACCTGTCTCTGTCTTCATCTGAGGCTTCTAGCCACGCTTCGTCATACATAGCTTTAAGCATGGGGGTGCGTTGCTCGCTTCCGGGTATCTTTAACGATAGATGATAAGCTAAACCTGCAATCAAACACGGTAAGAACCTAAACGGTACATCTTGTGTATTAACCCCGTTTCCAGCGTCTTGTATCCTAGTTAAACGCCAGTAAGCAAGGGTGTAGGTCTCTGTAGTGTCTGGCACAGGCCACACAGTAAACTGTGGGTATATTACTGTACTACCTTCGGTAGCCCCACTTCTGCGATTAATGTATATCTGATTGGGTCTGCCTGTAATGTTTTTGTTAGGTATTCCAGCATACCCAGACACACTTATACGCGATATGCCTATATCGGACTGGGATGTGCCTGTTCCTGTTCTGATAACGTGCTCAATTAAGTCAACAGTATCTAAAGCTAAGTCGTAGGTTGCTGTGCCTGCAGTCAATACTTGTGTGCCTGCTTCTATAGTCCAGAGGTTTATGCCTCTGTTAGCCCATTCAGCAAATAACAAGTTAAGAGAACGTCTTGCGGTTTTTAAGTCATACCCGCTACGCATTTCTGAACCTGCACGTTCAAACGCTTCTTCTACTATCTCGTTTAAATCAAGATTAAACGCCGTTGTTGTTGAAGTAGCCATTACGCATGGAACACTGTCATGGTTAAGAATGTTGACACGGTATACTGTATATAAATACCACTTGTAAACACCACGCCCTCGTTAGGTATTGTTACATCTCTTGTCGCATCAGCATCACTAACAGAATTAAGTTTCATAATACTTGTGCCTGATGGCGACGACGTAAGAAAGTCAATTTCTCCTGCTGTTGCTGTGCTAGTTAGAAACATGCCTTTTAGCCTGCTTCTCATTGTAAAAATAGCGTCAGCGGCTGAAGCATTGATTCCTGCTGATACGTTACCTGCGGGGTTTCCTACGGCAGTAATACTTGCAATCGTCTTAAAATACTTGCTACTTGTTGCTGTGCCTGCGTTTGCGCCTGTTACTGTCTCTGTTTGCGAATCACCATTAACATCTGTACCAACTACAGTAAATGATTTACTAGAATCATCGCCTGCAGAAAGAATAGTTATTAGTCTTCCATGACTAAGTGTAACAGAACCACTGTCGGCTAAAGCACCACCAATAACCAATGCCGCATTATTGCCAACAGACGCGGCTACTGATATGCCGTCTGCATCTAAGGCTACAGTGTCTGCGGTAATCGTTACTGGGATTACATCTGAATATTGACCCATAATTAAACCCTCTTAGACCATTCGGCCTTTAGTTCTACCTCGTCTAGCAACACCATCAATAGATTTCTTCTTGCTAACTTTCTTTTTCTTTTTGACCATACCGCCTTCAGCCATCATAGGCATACCTGCGTAAGTAGGTACTTTGCCGCCCATGTTGTACTTCATGACTTTGCCGCCTTTATTCATTTTCTTTTTCTTCTTTAACTTATACCCGTATTTTTGAATTTCCCCATCTACAACATCTCTAGGGGGAACAAGTATTTTTTTATTCGGGTCTGTACGTTTTTTAAATTCATGCGTGTTTACCCTTCTTGTTCTCATCCTGTAGCCACGTTTAAGATAATCAGCGTCGCTCGTCAAACCTAATTTTCTTGCTTCTTCTTTAGTCAAAGGTTTTTCTTTTTTCTTTTTCACAGCTTACTCCTGCAATTAGGGGAGTTTTACCTCCCCATCATGATTACAAAAATTGAAACTCAACAATGTATTTAACAGTTGTTGCTGCTGTAGCTAAATCTGATGATAGTGCTTTTAGCCTAGCGTGAAGCGTTCTTTCAGCTGCTGAGTAAAGCGTTGACGCAATAACAATAGCTTCTGAAGTAGCTGGGCCACCAACAACACCTGCGGTTGTTGAAGTGCTAACAAACTGATTAGCAGCGTGTCCATGAGAGTTTTGAATGATGTAAAGAGGTGCGTTAGCTGCCCAAGTTACTGCTGAACCACCATCATCTAAGATAGCTTTTTCATCAATAATTTGTCCACCACCAGCGGCAGTACCTAGATCAAAGTCTACGTCATCCCCGCTGCTGCCTGCTGTTACTATATTTCCTGCTGGAATAGCAATTAAGTTTCTTATAATTGTTCCTGCTGGCTGTGTAAAAGACACATCTACGTTTTGACTGTGTGTTACAGCGATTGTTCCAGTAGTTACGGTAACAGAAATAAGTTTAGTTGAACTAGCTGCGCCAATAACAAGACCGCCAGTAGCAGAAGTTACACCTGTAATAGATGCGGCATCTGAATAAGTAGAGCCTTCTGTAATAACGCCTGTGCCAGCAGCTTTTGATATTTTAGTAAATCCGTTTTCGGATCGGACTGCGCCTGTAAAACTTGTATTAGCCATTTGACTAACCTCCTTATTAAAGGTTTCACCATAACGTCATAATAAGTGTCTGCTAGGGCAGTCGTTATAGTTTATAAAATTCCTAGTTATGTTGAGGGTACACAAAAAAGAAAAGGGGCACAAGGCCCCCTTTCATATACTTTAAAAGTATTATTAGGAAGATCCGGGCGAACCGAAGATTCCTAATGGATCAGATACACCAAAAGAGTATCTTTCTCGTGCCTTATACCTAGCATTTCCGGTGTCAAAATCACCGTCCATAGACGTAGCCATTGGCGCACGAGTAAAGTGCTTCAGACCGTTAGGGACATCAGTGGTCAAGAACCAAGCATTAGTATCGGTTAGGAAGTTGTTTACACTAAACCCACCCGGTACAACGCCCATTGACTTGATCGCGTTAATGTCGTTGTCTGCAGTACCAACTCTGCTATCGGTCTTCATTAGTCGCTCGGCAACAAACATAAGATCCGCTGGGATAATAAGTTTGTTAGCTTTCGCAGCTATTAGAAGTCCACGCTCGTCAGTCCAGTTAGCAAGCTGAATGATAGCGGCTTCCAAAGAAGTCTCATTCAAGTCTGCGCCAGAAGACGGACGGTTTGAGTTAGTTCCACCAGATACAAGCGGGTGATCTGTAGCGCAAAGCACTTTTCCATCGCCATACGTGTAGCTGCTGTTAAAAGCTCTGTTTAAGACATTCGCTGCCTTAATCTGCTTTGTGTACGCCATCGCACGAGCTAGACCTTTGGTATATCGAGCAGAAAGAGAGTCATAAAGGTTATCCTCTATAGCTTCCTCTGTGATCGAAAATCCCATCGCAATAGTTTCGTGTGTATAACGCGCTGTGTATGCTTCTTGAGCATTATCATACTCAATAGCTGAACCTTCAGCTTTTACGGGTGCTGCAGAAAAACCAGATAATTTCTGTTCTTCTTCAAACGCTCGCTCTGAAGTTTCGTTTTCATAAATTTCTTTATGCTCTTCACCATACCTACTGTACTCAAGCCCAAAAAGAGCATTGAGACCGGGTAAAAGCTCTTTGAGCATCTGCGCTCTGCTTATAGTCATCTCAAATTACTCCTTTAAACGCCTGTAGTATTGCCGTATTGATGACCAGCGTTCCACTTGCAAATTGCTTCGGTGTAACCACCAGAAGTATTGCGAGTTTCTTCAACTAGACTCACGACTCGTACAGGAAAAGTGTTAGTAGTCGCAGACGTATCATCAGCAGACACACGAGATACACCGTTAATAGTATCTCCTGCGGTTTGCGTGATTTGTAGGTTTGCGCCTATGTCGGTTATTGCTAAAGAACTGATAACCACACCCGAAGATGTAATTGCAATCTTAAACAATACGTTAGGGTCATCAACAATGTATGCTACTGCATCCGTTGCTACTTGACTTGCAGGCCAATAGTTTTGAAACCGTGGCCCCATTGAAGCGTCCGTAAAAGAACACCCAATAAATATTCCGTTAGGAGTGCAAGCAGTAGTACCTGTATCTTTTTCTACAGTACCACCTGTAACGCCTTTAACAATATCACCCTGAAATATAGTTGTACCATATTCAGACGCAATACCTTTCTGGGTAAATCCCCCATTGAAAGCGCGTTCGCCTACTAATCCTACGGGGACTAGGCCATAAGGCCCGTCAACGCTTGGATATGCCATTTTTAAGCTCCTTTGCTTATAAACAGAAAGTTAACGCAACCGTTTATCCCTTGCCAAAGTCTGTTTTCGTTTTGCGGTCATTGAACAGTGGCATACGAGGATCTTGGTCACGCATAAAGTTATTATCGACGGCTTCCATTACATCTCCAGTTTTTTGAGAGTAATGTGCGTCCCTCTGTCTAGTAAGCTCCTCATCAGTTTTGCAGAGAAGCAGCCCACCAATCTCTATCGAATCTTCAAATTTACTGTCGTGGTCGACCATTGCCATAGCTTCTGGATGTTCAGATGCCTTTACAGGTTCCCAACCTTCCCTAAACTTAGCGGATACATTCTTAGCATCAGGCACTCCCATAGTGCTGGTGCGAACAAAGCGATAGGAATACCCATCTTCCTTGTTTATTTCAGGCAGTATCTCAGGAGCTTTCCATTGTTTTGGTCGTTCCTGCGTAGCGCGAGTTTCAACATCACGCTTAGTTCGATTTACTCGACTTTTTGGTTTTGTATCTTCCATTACGCTGTACCTTCTAATTTTAGTTTTTGTTTTACATATTCTTCAGGTGTTACCCCTAGACGATGTGACAGTCTAACTTCAGAATCCGTTAGAACGTACTGTTTTGATTTGGTAGTACGCTTCGCAGAAGATACAACAGTTTTTGCTTTCGCTGCAGTACGGGGTGACGCATCTGCTTCTGGTGTCTCTCCTTCAAATTCTTCTGGAAATCTTAACCGCATTTCTTTGTCAATGCTACTATAATATTCATCTGAGTCTACATCAGGGTCAATACCTTGCGATACTAAGTCCTCATGCACCCCAAATGCAAAACTTGTCATCTTGCGATTATTACCCCACCAAGACTCGTTTTTCTTCTGCCAAGCCAAGGCTTTACGGTCTAATTGAGGTTGTTGCTGTTGTGGTTGAGCAGCAGTTTCTTCAATATCTCCGTACTGTGGCTGATAAGATTCAGCTTTTTCTACATTTAATCTAGCCGCCATCATTTTTTCTTGAGCGTCTGCTACAGCGTCAACATCGCCTGCATCATAAGCATCTTTAAATAATTTTTTAGCTAGTTGTAGTTCATGTTCCGCAGAAGATTTACTATTCTCCATAAGAGCTTCTTCGCCTTTGTTAAGGTCAGCTCTGAACTTTTTGTTTTCTTCTTGCTGTTGTTTAGCAAAAGCAACTGCTGCGTCACGCTCGCGTTGGGCTTCTTCTTTAGCTCTACGCTCGTCATGCCACACTTTTTTAAGTTGTTTGGCTTTTTCTACGGAATATTCTTCAAGCTCGTCTTTTTCGAGATTATCCACAATTTCTTCTGGCATTGGTTCTCGATCACGGTCTTCTTCAGGAGTATCGTTTTCAATAACAATCTCAAATTCTTCTTCAGCGGCTTCTGGAGTTTCTACAACTTCTTCTACTGCTTCATTCTCTAATGCGGTTTGTGGCATTACACTATCCTCTTTTAGTTAAAATTATTGTCTTTGTATTCCTCGTGGATCGTCAACTACTGCTTCTACAGAATCATCATTTATTAAACGAAAGGCTTTGCCGTGTATATTTATTTTAGTCCCTGTGTGGGGTCTAACCAGTACAAAGTCACCTTCTTTGCAGTAAGGGCCACTAGGGAACCTGCTTTCATCTTTATAGCAGTCTGTACCTAGTTTAACTACAAATAACACTGTAGCCAGTATTTCTTCGTTTTTAATGGTTTCTTCTGTTTTGATAATACCATTATCAAATTTGTCTTCTATGTCAGGAATAGCGCAGAGGATGCGATATCCTTGTGGTTCTGGTAGTTGGGTTGCTGTTGCAGATTCATCTATAGGAGCTACATTACTCATTAATCTTCCTCAAAGTTTGATTCTAGTTCAGTAATATACTCCATAATACTGCGTAGTGCACTAATGTTTCCACACACATAATTATATTCTGAATGATCTTTAATGCTGCCACTACTTAACTTATCAAGTAATAGTGTTTCTTTAGTATTTATTTCTTTTCTTAATACTTCAAAAATGGTCATTGGTTAGTAGGCCCACTGTTTTTACCTGCTGCAACAGCTAACTTGGCTCCTTCAATTAACTGTTGTACGTTTAGAGCGCCTTCTTTAGCTACTCCATCAGCCATGAGTTTTTGTAGCGCTTGCCGTTCATCAGACTCTAGTTTAGCTTCTTCTAGTTTAAGTTCTGCCATAGCAATTTCATTATCGGCTTGATCTTTAGCAGCTTTGCGCTCTAACTCACCTTGTTTGAGTTGTAGTTCTTGTTGTTGCATCTGGAATACGGGGTCTTGCGCTTTTTGTTGTGCTTCTTGTTGTTGCGCTTCAGACATATTTTGCTGCAATAACTGGTCAGATGCGTCAGC
>Ga0070748_1001554_pt1 | contig 10713 bp, 9 predicted proteins | sample VirMetDEL_Nov_12_FD_77015 | JGI IMG/M metagenome (GOLD analysis project Ga0070748, IMG submission 77015) | Aqueous microbial communities from the Delaware River and Bay under freshwater to marine salinity gradient to study organic matter... | ecosystem: Environmental > Aquatic > Marine > Coastal ...
CATCACCGATGGCATGCTCGAAAAATCCGAACTCGACAAACGTAAAGAATTTGTTCTGCATAATCCCTTGTTGTCAGAAAAAAGCGCCAGTCTTCTTGATGAGCCGAAATTATGGTTAACCATCAAAACAGCAACCTCTATTGCGGTACCTCTTTACAATTAAACGCTCAACCTATGCGATGCCCATTGATGATACAGAGATTGCAGGTTTTATCAAAAATATTGATAATCAATAATTTACACTCAACCACAACAGGTTTAGCACTACTGTAATCACCTTCTATTACTCATAAACCTAATTAAAAAGGTTTACATTCTTTTGCACAATAGAGGTTTAGAATCCGCAGATTAACCACCATATTAATGCGAATGGCAATAACATCATGCTACAATTGGCCACAATTACGATTGAAAATATGATGCAATCATGTCCGAACTAGACATTATCGTTTCCCTAGCCTGAGATTTATATGAAGCAACTGTTAGATTTTTTACCATTAGTCATTTTTTTTGCGGTTTACAAGTTCTATGATATTTACGCCGCTACAGGAGTATTGATCGCGGCAACAGCGCTTCAACTTGTAATAACTTATCTGCTTTATAAACACATTGAAAAAATGCATTTAGCCACCTTCGCCTTGGTCACTGTGTTTGGCTCACTCACACTGTTTTTCCATGACGATGCCTTTATCAAATGGAAAGTCAGTATCGTTTATGCCTTATTCGCCATAGGACTAATTGCCTCACAAATGATGGGCAAACCTGCGCTTAAAAGCATGCTTGGTAAAGAAATGAAAGTTGACGATAAAATATGGGCTCAAGTCACGTGGTATTGGGTTGGATTTTTTGTCTTATGTGCCTTTGCTAATATTTACATTGCGTTTAATTTACCTCTGGAAACCTGGGTAAACTTCAAAGTGTTTGGCCTAACCGCCCTCACCTTAATCAACACCGTTATTACGGTCGTTTATTTGTATAAAAATATGCAAGATGACGATTCGCAAACAACTGATGGTCAATAAGCATTCATGTAAAATAAAATCAAATAAAGGAAGCAACGATATGTGGTATATGATTTCATCTCAAGATGTGGAAAACAGTTTAGAGAAACGCTTATCTGTTCGCGCTGAACATTTAGCTCGTTTACAAGATTTAGCTGATGAAGGCCGTTTATTAACTGCCGGACCACATCCTGCTATTGATAACGAAAACCCTGGTGAAGCAGGTTTTACCGGCTCATTAGTTATTGCCGATTTTGCCTCATTAGAAGATGCACAAGCATGGGCTGATGTGGATCCTTACATTGGTGCTGGTGTGTATAAAAGCGTTATTGTTAAGCCATTTAAACGAGTGCTCCCATAATGAAGATTGTTTCTTTTAACATTAATGGCATACGTGCTCGACTGCATCAATTGCAAGCACTTATAGACAGCCACGCGCCTGACATTATTGGCTTACAAGAAACCAAAGTGCACGACGAAGCCTTTCCGGTTGCAGATGTTGAGGCAATGGGCTACAAAGTTCATTACCATGGCGGCAAAGCACATTATGGCGTAGCCATGCTGTCAAAAGCTGAACCCATTAGCATTATTAAAGGTTTTGAATCTGATAATGAAGATGCTCAGCGTCGACTTATTATTGGCCAATTTACACAAGATAATGGCCGAGTATTAACGGTATTCAATGGATATTTTCCACAAGGTGAAAGCATTCACCACGAAACAAAATACCCGGCTAAACGTAAGTTTTATCAAGACTTAATGCTATATTTAGAGAAACATCACCAACCAAGCGATGACATAGCAATCATTGGTGATATCAATATATCGCCCACCGATTTAGATATCGGCATTGGTGAAGTGAACGCTAAGCGTTGGTTAAAAAGCGGAAAATGTAGCTTCCAACCAGAAGAACGTGAATGGTTAGCACGTTTACAACAATGGGGCTTTATTGATAGTTTCCGCCAATTGCATCCAGATCGCACTGAACGTTACTCGTGGTTTGATTATCGTAGTAAAGGCTTTGATGATAACCGTGGTCTGCGCATCGACGTGATATTAGTAACCGACTCATTAGTGTCACGCGTCGTCGAATCTGATGTCGATTACGAATTACGCGCGATTGAGAAACCGTCCGATCATGCCCCCATTTGGACTACGTTTAGTTAATCGTTAGGGTGCTGACATAACCTAGCTCCCGACATCGCTTAGCAACAAAAAAGCTATAAGCAATCTTGCTTATAGCTTTTTTAGTTTTACAGCATTCCTTCACCACCGGCTAAGCTTGATAGCTTGATAGTTTGATAGTTTGATAGTTTGTCAACACGCTCACATGAGCAGAGTAAACGACTCACGTTAGTATATTACAGGCCAAATAATCGCCCTTAAAAGGTTGCTGCTATAAAAATCAAATAATGGCTAAGCATGCATATTAGTAACCCAAGTGATTATCATCACTACTATGCCATCTTTATCGAGCACCTTAACTAACTATCACTGAACGTTGTTATGGGCTGCTTGATACAAAATTAAATTCTATATTGACTTAAAATCGCCGCTAAACCTTGAGATGATTGATGTAAATCTTTCGCTAATATTCCGGCATGTTTTGCAGTACTGCGAATCGTCTCCGATTGCTGACGGATTTGATTAAGTTGCGAGGCAATATCACCAGCAGAGACACTTTGTTGTTCAGCTGAGGCGGCTATCTGGCTACTCATATCAAACACGGCATTAATCGACTCAGCCATGTCGGTAATATCGTCACCGACCGCTTTAATACTTGCACTGCCCTGATCGGCTTCGGTAACAATCACATTGGTAATGCTGGTCAGTTTTTTAGAACCTTGTTGTAAGCCTTCGATCATATTTTGAATTTCAACGGTCGCTTGTTGAGTCCGCCCTGCAAGAGTACGTACTTCATCAGCCACCACAGCAAAACCCCGACCTTGCTCACCGGCACGCGCCGCTTCAATGGCTGCATTTAACGCTAATAAATTAGTTTGTTCAGAAATACTTTCAATGGTAGTAACTGCAACATTAATTTGGGTGGCATCATGAGATAACTGCTCTACAGATGAAAATGCTTCAGCAATACGCTCAGACAAATAGCCAATCCGCTTAACTGCATCATTAATCTTGCCCTGACTCTGACCCATTTGGGTAGCATTTTGCTTAGTATTCAAAGATGCATCACTCGCATGATGTGATACATCTGCAATGGCTCCGGTCATTTGATCCATGGCATGCGCTACAGAATCTAAATAATGATGTTGCTGATCAATTAAGTCATCATTAGTGTTAGCTTGATGGTTAAACTCATTGGCGGCAGTCGCTAGGGTGTCTGCATTACTCCGAATAGCGGTCACCATTTCACTCATATTATTAGCACAGCGATCAATTTCATTGGCGATTAAACTGAAATCGTCAGTACCAAAGAAGTTTAATCTCAAGGTTAAATCACCATCAGCTAACCGTTTGATAGCCATGTACATATCCCATAAACCGCCGCCTAACGAGGTTGAGATCCAGTAACTCAGTTGAAATAATGGTAGCAAGCCAACTAATGCGATGATTAGCATAAAATAGCTTTGGCTTAATGGTTCCTGTTCCCAGGATTGAACATTTTGACTCACGCTTAGAAACTGATCGCCGACACTCGCTGATGCTGTTACTTGATCACCACTGCGCAAAGTATTATCGCGACCAGATAACTGTAATTGATGAGTTTGTGCAAATTGCTCCAGAGCAGTATTTGTTAAGCCTTGATTATTGGCAACCGAGGCATAACTTTCAGCACTTGCTTTAACCCGCTGTAATGATGATTGAGCAATTAAATCATTCGTTTGTTGGTAATTCATCAGAGCAATAACACTGGTGATCAATGCAACCAGCGAACACACCACCCAAAATTTTCCATTCAGGCTAAATTTAATCAAAATTGCATCAATGGTTCTAAACTGAATTTGCTTCATATAAGCTTCCTAAGGCAATGCGTTACTATCTCAAATATGAGAATAAGATTAAATAAACAACAGCACCCACTCAATCTGAATCAATACTAAAATTCATTAACGATTCAATTGAGAGTGATTTTAAATTATCGTAAAAAAAACAATGCCTAAGTGCGAATACACTTAGGCATTTAGCTTATTTATTATCGGCTTAAGCGCAGTAAACTTAAGTGTTGTAGCTCACGAAAATGGCTAAACCGATAAAAATTTATTAAGCGGTAAATCGCGATATCGTATCCCCGTTGCCGCAAAAATGGCATTGGTTAAACTGGGCGCAACAGGAGGCACACCGGGCTCACCGACACCAGCAGGCTTTGCTATCGACTCAATAATATAAGTGTCAATCTGTGGCGATTGCGGCATACGCAATAACGGATAGTCATGAAAGTTAGATTGTTCGACTTTACCGTCTTTAAAGGTAATTTCGCCCATGGTCGCTAAACTTAAACCAAAAATGATCGCACCTTCTAATTGTGATTTCACTCGATCAGGATTAATCACTCTCCCAGCATCCATCACCGCAATAGATTTCAATACTTTAAGCTGTTTATCTACCACTTCAACTAGCGTAGCAACGGCAACATAGCTAACAAAGCTGCGATGCACCGCCATACCCCAACCTTGGTTTTTAGCCGCTTTAGGGGCATCTGCCATTACGGCTTCTAACTTGTCGAGCACTTTATGATAACGCCCTACATCCACGGGATGATCGGCTAAGTCTTCACCGTAATTTCCATAGGTAAAGTTTTGGTTTTCAAACGGTTCGATACGCGCTTTACCTAATAAATCACGCCACATTTGTACACAGGGCTTATTAGCATTTACGGCTATCTCGTCAACAAAACTGCCAATACCAAAAGCATGCTGAATATTACACACAGAACGCATCCAACCAATACGCGTATGCGCGGGCGCTTTGACGGCTTCAAGTTGAATGTGCTTAAGCGCTAACGGTACGTCACTAAAACCTAAATCGAGCTCACCAGCTGAAGGGTATTCAACCCCTTCGGCAAATGTTGAACTGATTGACGGAAAGCCTGTACGGGCTAATAGTGCGGTGGGCATCTTATTATTGTCGAGAGCGACTTGGTACATCTGCGCACTGATAGCATGATAATAACCATTCTGAATTTCGTCTTCACGGCTCCAACATACTTTGACGGGTTTATTGAGCTTTTGCGATAAAATGGCGGCTTCAACACTAAAGTCAGGCTTAGATTTACGCCCAAAACCACCACCCAGTAAAGTCACGTTAACGGTAACTTGCTCTTCTTTTAACCCTAATGCACCAGCCACATTTTGCTGGGTACTTTGTGGGGTTTGGCTCGAAGCCCACAACTCACATCCATTAGCAGTTACATTTGCTGTTGCTACTGGTGGCTCCATCATGGCATGGGTTAAATAGGGCACTGTGTAAACAGCCTTAACTGTTGACGCTTCAGGCCAATCAGTGACTGACTCACCTAACTGGCGCATCACTTTACCTGGTTGGTTTACTCTCTCGACCAACCCCTGCAGGTAAGTGTCTGAATTGTGGCTATCATTAATCGATTTAGACCAGGTAATCACCAACGCTTTACGCGCTTCAATCGCACTCCAACTGTTAGTGGCAATCACTGCGACGCCGCCTAAAGCCTGAAATAATGGTGCACCTTTCGGAACGGGTAAGGTAATAATGTCAACCACCCCGGCTATTTTACGGGCTTTGGTGTCATCAAGGCTCAGCACATCACTGCCTAATACTGGCGGACGAGTGATACTGGCATACAACATACCGTCTAATTTAATGTCATAGCCGTAAATCGCTTTGCCCGTGAGCATGGCATCCATATCGACAATAGTATGAGATTGACCAATATGGGTAAATTCACTTTCTGGCTTTAGCACTACAGAATCTAATTCTGGCATCGGTAATCTCGATGCCGCTACAGCCAACTCACCGTAACTAAGGCTTTTGTTACTGCCTTTATGATGGATCTTATGGGCTTTAGCATACACCTCCGCAACCGGAACTTGCCAAATTTGCGCCGCAGCTTGTTCAAGCATGGTTCTTGCGGTCGCGCCCATTTGACGCATACGATGATAATGTTTACGAATACTGCGGCTACCATCAGTATTTTGGCTGCCATAGCGTTTATCCGCTAAGCCTTGCACCACTACAACCTTATCCCAATCAGCTTCTAACTCGTCAGCCAAAATTTGCGGTATGCCTGTTCTAATCCCTTGTCCCATCTCAGAACGATGACAAGTCAAATACACTTTATTGTCTTCACCGATAGCAACAAACAAGTTCATCAGCGCTTGCTTGTCTTCAGCTAAGGCCATTGGGCTCCAACTTAAACTGGTTGCCCCTAGAGCGAGTCCACCACCGACTGCACCAAATAACTTTAATACATTACGGCGACTAATATTCTCAACAGCTGTGAATGTGGTCATGATCACGCCTCCGAAGCCGATTGAATGGCGGCTTTTATCCGTGGATAGGTACCACAACGACAAATATTACCCGACATCGCATCAAGGATTTGGGTTTCAGTCGGTTTAGGCGTGCTGGTGAGTAAGGCTGCGGCAGACATTAACTGCCCAGCCTGACAATAACCACATTGCGGCACATTATGCGCTAACCAAGCTTGCTTTAGTTTTTCAGCCTCAAGACCTTCAATAGTGGTAACTTGCTTACCCTGAACTTGCTTTAAGCTGGTTAAACAACCACGCATTGGACTGCCATCAACATGGATAGTGCATGCACCACAAAGCCCTGCTCCACAACCAAATTTAGTGCCGGTTAGACCTAATATGTCACGCAATGCCCAAAGTACTGGCATATTAGGGTCGGCATCAAGGGTAAAATCCTTTCCATTGACCATCAATTTTTGTGTTGGGGTTGTCATAATCAATCCTTATTATCTAACCAACGTACTAAGTCAGCAGGTGTATCAATATCAAATTGCGCTTGTTCCATCACAATAATGTTCAAGCTATTATTTTTATCATTTTGTTTTAAAATGCTTTTTGCACCATTATCGCCATCAAGAGACATCAATATTTTAATATCTTCAGCTGAAAAGATAGCAGGTACACCTACGCTATGCAGGTAAAAAGCACAGCTAGTTAACTTATTATGGATATATGCTTGGATCAATTGTAAATAATCACTGCTTTGTAATGCGACTTGGTCGGCTAACACCACCAGTAAAGCATCCGCCTGTTGCGTTTGGGCATATTGGCCAGCAAGTTTCACTGAACTGGACAAACCTAAATGCCAATCATGATTAATAATTCGCTGATGATTGGCCGTTATCGCTAACACTTCATCGGTTTGATGGGCACCCAACATCACCACCGCAGGTGCAATACCTGCCGTTTGAGTCACCACATCAAGAGTCTGTAAGCTGTGTGCCAGCAAACTTTGTTCGCCTTGCACTTTAGCAACAATTTTAGCGCTGTTAAATCGGCTGCTTGCCCCAGCAGCTAGGATCACTGTAACTATGTTTGCCGTCATTTACGTATCAACTCGCTAAGACAGCATTACAGTATCAAGACTAGTTATCTTGCTTTGATAAAGTACGCCATGGCACTGGGACAATATGCTCAGTCCAACCGAACCAGGCAGCTCGCCCCCTAATGCCAACCCTGCTGGTGCCGAAAAATAACCACTAAAGTCATCGATATTAAGTTCAGCCATGCTCAACACCTTGTCACGGCGGTGAGTCGGACCTAATAATGAAATATACGCTAGGGATAAAGTTTGCAGTACCTGTAATGTTTTAGCATCAATCTGTAAATTATGACTCATCACAAAGGCAGCATCTAAACTGGCCAACAGTGAGCTTGTCACATCCTTGGTGGCTTTTTTGATGATCTGGCAGCCAGGAAAATCATAAGTGCGTGCGTACGCAGTACGTTCATCAAATACAGTGACTTTCCAACCTAACGTTTGCGCCATTTGCGCAATTGGTTGGGCATCTAAACCGCCACCAAAAATACCAATATGCACAGGTGGTCTGATAGGAATATGTAACACTGAGTGATCTTCAAAGGCTTCTTTGTGGGTTTTAGTATTGAGAGTGATAACGGTAGCTTGCTCTGATTTTTGTTCAACAAAGTGACCACTGAGTTGATCGGCCGGCGTGCCATCAGCAACGATATCAATTTGATATACACCTGAATGACTGCGCATCAAAGCATCATGAACACTCACTAAACCAAGATAATTGTTAGATTTATTCAACGACACCATCATGATATTAACGATGCCACCACAGCCAAGTTGATAGCTGGTATCAGACTCGTCAGTTGCATCATAGGTTAACTGAATAACTTGCTGAGTTTGAATCGCACGTTGCGCGTGACGACGGAGATCCGCTTCAAGGCAACCACCACTTAACATTCCTAAGCTTTTGCCCATGGGATGAAATAGCATTATTGCGCCTGGTTTACGGTAAGAAGAGCCTTGTACTTGAGTGAGAACGGCGAGTACCCAGTCTTCTTGATAAGAAGGTAACCAGGTATCGAGTAAATCAACGAGGTGTTGAACCATTTGAACTGTCCATCATATGTAAACGCATACTCTTAAGCTAACAGACTGGGTTTACAATGCAAAGAATCAATAGTTTCAACTTATTAATAAATATCCTCAACGACCTAATTGTGTAGAAAAGTGTTAATCAAATAACTGATCCGCAACAAAAGGGTTATGTTGTCGTTCATCTGCAAACGTCGACATTGGGCCATGACCAGGAATAAAACTCACATTGTGACCTAATGGCCATAACTTAGTGGTGATTGATTGAAGTAAGTCTTGATGATTGGATTGCGGGAAATCGGTACGACCAATTGAGCCACGAAAAAGCACATCGCCCACCCAGGCTAAATTAGCAAAAGCATTATAAAAAATAATGTGTCCCGGTGTGTGTCCAGGGCAATGCAAAACTCGTAAATGTTGCTCACCAACACTTAACTCATCATCTTCATTAAGGTATTGGGTTGGCTCAAAAGCTTCTACACGCGGAAACCCAAAGTTTTGACTTTGTGTTACCAAGTTTTCTAACCAAAATTTATCCGCAATGTGCGGACCAATGATCGGAATAGCTAATTCGCTCGCCAATGCCGCCGCCCCACCAACATGATCAATATGCCCATGGGTTAATAATATTTTTTCAACCGTTAAGCCTAACTTAGCCACCTCGGCTAAAATCCTATCAATGTTACCACCAGGATCAACTACCGCAGCCTTCAAGGTCTTTTCGCACCAAATAACACTACAATTTTGCTGAAAAGGCGTTACGGGGATGATTTGATACTTCATTGACAACCTCGTTGTTTAATAATCAGTGGCTAATTATCGGTTAATTCTACCTAGGCAGATTTGATCTAGATAACTATTTAAGATGATTTGCATCAAGTTAGTGATTGTTAATCATTAACATGGCTCATAAAATAACGTTACTTACGGCTGAATAAGCTTGATATCACCATTAATCATGACCCAATAGGCATTTTATGCACACAGAACTCACCTTAGCAGACATTGTTGCTCGTAAGCACTTTTTCTCGGTGCCATTAGATTATCAACAAAGTCCCAGTAAACAGATTACGGTTTTCGCTCGGGAAATAGTCAGTGTTGAAAACCAACATAAAAAACTGCCTTATTTAGTATTCTTTCAAGGTGGGCCAGGATTTGGTGCCGTCAGACCGATCAGCAATAATGGCTGGATAAAACGTGCGTTAACTGAATATAGAGTGTTATTGCTCGACCAGCGGGGCACCGGATTATCAAGCCCAATCAATGCCACCAGCTTAAGTTATATGAACGCCACCGACCAGGCTGATTATTTAAGTTTTTTCCGTGCCGACAACATTATTCGCGATGCAGAATATATTAGAGCCAAACTATCCCCAGACCAACCTTGGAGTATTTTAGGCCAAAGCTTTGGTGGCTTTTGTGTGCTGCATTATTTGTCTGCCGCGCCTGAAGGCCTAAAAGAAGCCTACATTACTGGCGGCATACCTTCACTTAGCCGCCCTGCAGATGAAGTATATCAAGCGACATATCAACGAGTCATCGCCAAAAACAACGACTTTTTCAAACGCTTTAGTGATGCCCGCAGCTTAGTTGATAACTTAGCCAGCCACCTTTATCAAAACAAAGTGTACTTAGCCACAGGCGAATTACTGACAGTTGAAATGTTGCAATTGTTAGGGATTAATTTAGGCATGGAACAAGGGCCAGAAGCGGTCTACTATTTGCTTGAACAAGCCTTAATCGAAACACCTCACGGTATTGATGTTAATCCGTTATTTTTACATCAATTTAGTCATTTCCTCGACTACAGCACTAACCCTATTTTTGCCTTATTGCACGAATCTATTTACTGTCAACATAAGGCTTCAGCGTGGGCGGCCCATCGAGTGAGAGCGCAGTTTGAACAATTCAATTACCGTCCGAATAAGCCATTATTGTTTACAGGTGAAATGATTTACCCATGGATGTTTGCTCAATTTGAAGCATTAATGCCATTACAACCTGCAGCAGACTTAATCGCGGCTAAGAAAGATTGGCCGGCATTATATGACCTTGAAACGTTAGCGAATAATAAGGTTCCGGTAGCAGCCGCTATTTACAGCAACGACATGTTTGTCGAAATGCAATACAGCCTAGAAACCGCTAAGCAAGTCAACAATCTCAAGTATTGGCTCAC
>Ga0070748_1001555_pt1 | contig 10707 bp, 13 predicted proteins | sample VirMetDEL_Nov_12_FD_77015 | JGI IMG/M metagenome (GOLD analysis project Ga0070748, IMG submission 77015) | Aqueous microbial communities from the Delaware River and Bay under freshwater to marine salinity gradient to study organic matter... | ecosystem: Environmental > Aquatic > Marine > Coastal...
ATTGCTGACTACATCGCCAACCAGCGCCAAAAGGATCTCCTGTCTTGCTTGGCTGGTGTGTTCGGTGCTGTGGGCGACACCAGCTCTGCTGCTTATGCGGGTCTGGCCGTTGATGGCGAAACCGGCGACACCCCTACGCAACTGACTGCACGTCAGGTTGTCGAAGGTCAGTCACTGCTGGGTGATCAAGGGGAGAAGCTTGCAGCGATCTGCGTGCACCCGAAAGTCTATTTCGACTTGAAGGAGCGCCGTGCGCTCGACATGATCTACGACAACAACGGTCAGCCTGACTCTGGCGCAACCCAGGGTTCACTGGCTAACGCCTTTGGCAACGTTGCTGTTCCCACCTTCATGGGAATGCGCGTGATCGTGTCTGCTGATGTGCAGACTGCTGGCTCTGGTGCTTCTACCGAATACGCCAGCTACATGTTCACCCAAGGTGCCGTTGGCTCTGGTGAACAGCTTGCACTGCGGACTGACGTAGACCGTGACATCCTCGCCAAGAGCGATGCGATGGCCATCGATCTCCACTACGTTTACCACCCCATCGGAAGTAAATTCTCTACCTCCGTTTCCAACCCCACTCGGGCACAGCTCGAAACCGTGGGTAACTGGACCAAGGTTTTTGAGACGAACAACATCGGCATTGTTCGTATTACTTCGACTTCTGCTCTTGATTGATCGAGGTAACTACCATGGCATCCATTTTTGAGGCAACAGCGGGCTCTTTGATTGGCCCGACCACTGGCGGCACTGTGACCCAGGCCACCAACAAAGGAACAGCCGTGACGCTCAATACAGCGTCCGGTCAGATCACCATGGCAGGCGCTGAGCTTGCTGGTGCTGCTGAGGTGACTTTCCAGGTCAACAACGACAAGATCGCTGCCACTGACGTGGTGGTGGTCAACCACAGCTCTGCCGGTACTGCTGGCAGTTATTTGGTTCAAGCCAACAGCATCGCTGCTGGTTCGTTCAAAATCACTGTGGCGAACGTTGGTTCGACCGCTAGCGAAGCCATTGTGCTGAGCTTCGTGGCTCTGAAGGGCGCTAGCTCCTGATGGGTCTGTTCGCTTTCAAGCGAATGCGGGAAAATGAGGCTGCTGCGAAAGTGGTGGCCTCTATCCCAAAACGCAAGACTTCTACTGTGACGCCCGATGGCAGTAACAATCGACGCAACAGCGGGCGGCGCAAACGCCAACAGCTACCTGACGCTAAGTGACGCGCAGGACATTGTTGATGGCATGGTCGAAGATGCAGATGTGACCGCATGGGCTTCTGCAACCACCGATCAAAAGAATCGGGCGCTCTACACAGCAACACAGCGGCTAGACCGCGAAAGATTTCTTGGCGCACGGGCAACAGATACGCAGGCACTGCAATGGCCGCGTACTGGCGTGCGAAAGCCCGATACCTACGTCAACACGTACGCCACTGGCTTTCCTTTCCGCATCTCTGAGGATTACTTCACCGATACGGAGATTCCTGATCAGGTCAAGCGGGCTCAAGTTGTCCTTGCGGTTTACCTCAACAACAACAAAGACGGCATTGGCCTGAGCGGACTTGAGGACTTCAAGAACGTTCAAATCGGTAGCTTGAACGTTACGCCTGACAAAACTGGTGCAGTTGGCGCTGATCGCGTTCCACCGTTACTTGAACGGTATCTGACTGGTCTTAGAATTAGCGGACCAGGCAACATCGCTATCAAACGGAGCTGATCATGTACGGAGACCTCAAGGGCGGCTTCGAGTTCATTTCAGATACGGCTGCTCATACCGGCAGGTTTTGCTTGATCTATTTCAAGGAAGACACTGTGATCAATGCAATCACGGTTCAGAACGCAACAGGCAACAGCTTGGCTGGTGAAACCTTTGTGGCTGACACGAAGCTTTCTGGCATTGTCACCAGCATTCAGCTGACTAGCGGTGCTTGCCTTGCTTATCGCGTCTGATGGCCCTTGTTGACTCTCTAAAAAAGGTATCCAGCAAGGTCATCACCAAGTTTGGTGGTGATGTGACAGTTCGAATTGTCACAGCGGGCAGTTACAACACCACAACTGGCGCGATCTCGGAAACTGAGAGTGACACAACGATCAAGGGCATCCTTGAGGACGTGAACCTGCGTGAGGCCAATGAGTTGGTGCAGGCCGGAGATAAGCGTCTAACGGTTGCGGCTGATGACCTCACAACTCTGCCTGAGACAAAGGATCGCATCGTTATTGGCGGCGTGGTGCATCAAATCATTCGTGTGGAGACGACAGAGCAGGACAACACTGCAATTACTCTTGAGCTGATCTTGAGGGCGTAACGATGGCACGTCGTCAGATCCGCTTTGATCAAATCGCTAGCCACATGGAGGGCGAGGTCAAAAAGCTTGTTCGGGTGACGACGCTTGAGTGGGAGGCTCGAGTAAAGAAGGCTACCCCTGTCGATACAGGCACACTACGAGGCGCTTGGGAACACAAGGTCGAGGGTTTTGTCGGCGAGGTTAATAACCGGATGGACTACGCAGCGCCTGTTTGCTATGGGGTAATGCTGCCGGAATCATGGGGAGGTGAATACAGAACAAGATCAACGCCTCCGACTGTCGCAGGCTTCCCAGACATAATCGGCAAGGAGCTGCAGTCTTGGTCGCAAGGCCAATACAAAAAAATCGTGAGGGAAAGCTGATGGCTGCTGCTGATCTCAATTCAATTAGGGCAACGATTGAAGGAAGGCTTGCAACTGAGCTAGCCAGCAGTCCTGTTATCCCTGTTGTCTTTCACAACATGGCGTATGAGCCGACGCCTAACAGCTCTTGGGTGCAGTGTCTGACTAGCTTCGGCGCTAGCGAATATCTAGGCCAAGGCCTTACGACAAATTCGCAAAACCGCATTGTCGGCCTAGTCCTGATCAATATTTTTTCAGGCAGGGGCGTTGGCCCAGGAGCGAACTATGTGATTGGTAAACGCATTCGGGATTTGTATAATCGAGTTATTGTGTCGGGGGTTTTCTTCGACGCTCCTATTGGTCCAGAGGCACTGGCTTCGCCAGCTCCCGAGGGCTATTTCCAAACCCAGGTCCGTGTGACCTTTGAATCCATCGAGGAACTCTGACCATGGCCACCATTCGAGGCGAATCCGGCTCAGTTGAATTTGAGACCGGCAGCGGCAGCCTTGCCCAAGTTATCGGCACTCGCAGCTGGAGTCTGTCAATTACTAAAGAAACCTTGGACACAACCGTCCACGGAAACACTTTTCGGCAGTTTGTTGGCAGTCTTGTCAGTGGCTCCGGCACTGTTGAGCTGGTCTATCACCCAGACGCAACGGGTCAAGCTGCCTTTGTCGAGGACGTCATTAAGTCTGGTGATACAGCTGACGCCTCGTTCGAGTTGTTTACTACCGGCAACACAAACGGCACTGATTCGGTTTCGTTTGGCGGCATCATCACTGACATGGAAATCACTTCTACTGTTGGTGAATTGGTTGTTGTCACCTGTAACTTCATCACCAGCAGCACTATCACTTCTAACCTTGAGTGATAAGGCTATAGTTTAGGCGATAAAGACATTGCCTAAATGCCTGCACAAGAGCGCACCGTCGACATGCTGGTTGGGGCCTTTGACCTCAACCAGCGGCGCAAGTACGTCTTAAAAGACACTGCTGGCAACAAGCTCGTCGATCTTTATTTCAAGCCGATTACAAGAGCTGATCGGAAGAAGGCGCAGCAGTTGGCCGGTACAGAAGAAGCTTTAGACATCAGCACAAACATGCTGTGTCAAGTAGCCGAGCTTGAGGATGGCACTAAGGCCTTCTCGTCAGGCGACGCAGCAAAGTTGCAACGAAGGTTGCCTGAATCGGTTTTAAACGAGCTTGAGTTGTTCCTTTTCGGCCTTGGCGAGGAAACGAGCATTGAAGACGCAAAAAACGACTGAAGCAGGACAGGTGGGCTTTTTATGAGTTTTTCTTGGCCTGCGAACTAGGCATGACCGTGAGCAGGCTTCGCACGGAATTAACCGATGCGGAGCTTGTGCATTTTGCTGCTTTCCACCAGTTGAAGCAAGAAGAGGAAGAAAAGGCGATGGATCGCGCAAAGCGCGGTCGGCAGTAACATTGGGATATTGCTAGGGCGGATTTGTGGCAGTTGAGTCCTCTGTACGCCTAAGGGTTGATGGCAGCGGCGCAGAACGCGCCTTAAATCGTGTCAATAGAGCTGCACAGGTCCTGCAGGGAACGGTCGGAAAGGTAACCGCTGCTTTGGCGGGAGTTGGTGTTGTTGGCGGGTTTTTCCGGGGGATGCAAGAAGCCGAGGCCGCTGCGGCTGCGGTAAGGACTCTCGGGGTCGATTCCGAAAAATTAAAAGAACAACTGCGTGGAGTCAGCGCACAGTTGAAAGGGCAAATGAGCGAAACCGCTTTGCTTGCCGCTTCATATGACGTCGCGTCTGCTGGATTTAATAACGCAGCGAGTGCGTCAAACATCCTTAAAGCAGCAGCCCTTGGAGCAAAGGGTGGCATGTCTGATTTGAACACAGTGGCCAATGCAACGACCTCTGTCCTTAACGCTTACGGAATGAGTTCTGACAAAGCGTCAAAACTTGTCGATGGGTTTATACAGACACAGAACGACGGCAAAATTGTTGTCGCGCAATATGCCGCGCAAATCGGTCGCGTAGCTCCGACAGCGGCGGCTGCTGGTGTCAGTATCGATGAACTTAACGCTGCGATCTCTGCTGTTACTGCAACGGGTGTTCCGGTTGAATCGACCTTTGCTGGGATCCGACAAGTTATTGCAGGGGTTATTAAGCCGACTTCGGAAGCTGCAACGAAGGCTAAGGAACTAGGCATTGAGTTCAACACAGCAGCTATCAAGCAGAAAGGGTTCGCTGGTTTCCTCGAAGAGGTAATTGACAAAACCGGTGGCAGTGAGGTCGAGATCTCAAAACTGTTTGGCAGCGTCGAGGCGTTGACGGCAATCATGCCGCTTGTAAATGATCGACTAAAAAAATTCAATACATCACTAGATAATCAGCAAAACTCAGCAGGCGCAGCACAGGATGCCTTTGATGAGATGTCAAATACCCTTGGAGGGCAAGCTACGGCTATAGCTAATAATGTCGGGAACCTAGCGCGAGTTTTTGACAAAGTTTTTGGTCCTGGCCTTAAGGATCTTCTTACGGAAGTAAACGCGCAAATTAGTGCATTTACTAGATTCGTGCAGGGCATAAAGCCAGAGGCAATCCAGGCTGCGGTTTCAATGGCTGGATTTGCTGCAAAGATTTTCCTAGCTAATAAAGCGTTTATTCTGCTTCAAAAGACCGCAACCTTTGCTTTTGCAAAACGTATTATTCCGCTGCTAGTTTCAACAAAGGGGAAGCTTGTCGCTACAAAGCTTGCGACAGCAGCTCTTGCAGGAACGATGAGATTGCTTAAAACTGCTCTTCCCTTTGGCGTCCTGCTATTTGGCCTTGACATGTTAATAGATAAGCTAACTGACGCAAACGTCGCCCAACGAGATCTAAATAATATGATTGAGTTTGGAACTGAAAAATCGTTAGAGGGAGCACTCGCAAACCAAATTGAAAGTCGTGCGTTATTGGAAAATACTATAAGAACTCTTGAAAATGAAGACGCTAAAAAAGGTAATTTGAGCGGTGGCGCTGCGGGAATGATGAGCGGCCGTATGGAAAACCCACAGCTCGCAAGATTACGAAAGGACCTTAAAGACACTGAAGGTTTGATAACAAGAATCTCAGTGCGTTTATTTGAGTTAAGCGCAGATCGTCGCAGTGCTGCTGCGAAGGATGAAGCAACACTTAAGAAGTTGTTGGCTGATTTTAAAGCCGCGACCTCCGGAGGAGATGCAGGCGACGAAAGGGATAAACAGCTGAAGAGGTTTAATGATCGTATTATCGCAGCGCGTCGCGAAATGATACTCGCGACAGACATAACTGATAAGCAACGAGCTGAGTTAGAAACTTTATTTGAAAAGCAGGATATTAAGCGAGCTTATCCACAGCTTACTGAAGAAGAGCTAGCGCCATTAATGCGAATTTTAGAAACAGAATTAGGCATTAAAGTTCAAAATATAGAGAAAAACAGGCTAAAAAAAGAAGGCGCAGCATTGCTTGCCGAGCAGGAAAAACAATACAAGCAGATTGCCGACACAATTCAAAATGGAATTGTTAACGGTATTTACGAAGCTATTGAAGGGTCGAAATCTCTTGCTGAATCTTTTTCTGGCATCCTTAAGCAGCTAGGTAAAATCTTTCTCGCAAAAGGCATTGGATCCTTTAAAAACCAAGACGGGACAGGCGGCTCTGGAATTCTTGGGATGTTTGCCAATGGTGGTCGCCCGCCTGTTGGCCGTCCTTCAATCGTTGGTGAGCGTGGCCCTGAGCTGTTTGTCCCAAGCCGTGCAGGCACGATCATTCCGAATCATGAGCTAGGCGGCAGCACCAGCGTTGTTGTCAACGTTGATGCCTCTGGCACGGCAGTACAGGGCAACCAAGGCAACGCAGATCAGTTTGGCCGCTTGATTGGTCAGGCAGTGCAGGCAGAATTGATTAAACAGAAGCGGCCTGGAGGACTTCTTACACGCTGATGGCTACTTTCCCTTCGATCAACCCGACTTACGGGGCCAGCAAGCGCAGCCAGCCGACTGTGCGAAACGTCCAGTTCGGTGACGGATATTCAAGTCGGCTTCGCTTTGGCCTCAACACGGACCTAAAGACTTGGAGCCTGAAGTTTGAGGTGTCAGAGACTGACGCCGACACCATTGAAACCTTCCTTGAAGCTCGTGGCGGAGCGGAACACTTTGACTGGTCGCCACCGGATGAAACTGAGACTTACAAGTGGATTTGCCAGGACTGGTCGAAGTCCATACCGTATTTGAACAGGGCGACAATCACCGCAACCTTCCAGCAAGTTATTGAGCCATGAGCACTGCTTTTGTTGAGCTACTCAACTCCGGCCCTTTTGCAATCATTGAGCTGTTTGAGCTAAAGCTCTTTCAAGACCTGCATGGCTCTAATGAGGAGTATTACTTCCACGCAGGCCGCAATCAAAAGACGACCGCGCCAACTACCGCAGATGACATTGTCGATGCATTTTCAATCAAATATGGCGGCACCCCTTATGTTCCTTTGCCGGTAGAGGCATCAGGCTTTGAGTTCAATGGCGATGGCACGTTGCCAAGGCCCTCAATCCGCTTTGCAAACCTGCAGAGCCAAATAACCGCTCTGCTGCTGGGCGTCAACCAAATCACGCCAGGCAATGATTTAAGTGGAGCGAGGGTGAAACGGATTCGCACCCTTAGCCGTTTTCTTGACAGCGACAACTGGGAGAACGGCGTTAATCCTTACGGCAATCCTGATTCAGGGGCCAACGCACAGTTCCCAGAGGAGGTCTACTACATCGACCGCAAAGTTACTGAGACCAGAGACTTTGTTGAGTTTGAGTTGATCTCTTCTTTTGACATGGGTGACGCGAAAGCACCGCGCCGCCTTGTGATGCAGAACCTTTGCCAGTGGGAATACAAAGGCAAAGAGTGCGGTTATAGCGGCTCAAATGCCTTTGACGTGACAGGCGAACAGATTACGTTGGTTGCCGCCACAGGCTTTGGATATTCTACTAATCAAGAAAAGCTGACTGCAAACTCATCACTGACTGAGGGCAACGCACTGATTTCAACAAATGGTTGGTTTGCGGCTGAAGTGCAAGGTGATGGGAACTTTGTAATTTATAAAAAACCAGAAAAGACTTCGGCCAATGCAATTTGGGCGTCTAACACAAACATCGGCAGAAACGCCAATGGCTATACGCTAGTAATGCAGCGTGATGGCAACCTAGTTCTATACAACGATGATGTAGCCCGGAATGATTACGCTGGCGGCTCTGTTGTTTGGACTGGAACCGACACCCATCGGCTTGGTCAAATATCTTCTTTGTCTCCCTTGCAAGTTGACGGCGTAGATCAGTGGACGCCGGCTGATATAAATGTTGGCCGATCAGGTGGCTTCACTTGGGAACTAAAGCAGAGCAGCCCTAGCGCAGCAGGCCAGACGACGACGGCTGACAAGAACTTCACCGAAGACCATCCCGAATGGGGCGCTCGTTCCGTGAACATTAGGTTCAGCTTGGAATCGGTCGCGCTAGCTTCTGGCAACTACTCGCAGAACAATTCCGGCTATACGGGTTTTGGTTGGAACAAGATTACTGGCTACCAAATCCTTGGTCAGACAGGTCTATGGAAACACCAAGAGGACTGGATCGCGAGACTTACTCTGTCAAACAATAATCCGTTTAAGGCTAACCATCCAACAGATGGCACTTTGGAAGAGGTAGGGCAGATATTCAAAATTTCGTCTACTGGGTGGCTGGACGCCAAACAACTGCGGCTAAAGGATGACGGCGTCTTAGTGATTGAGGATTCTGATGGCAGTGATGTTACTTGGACCTCAGACAACGATCCGATCACAACCGAACCAAAAGTTGAGCAAGTCACCAAAACGCCTGCTGTAGACGCTGACGTCTGTGGCAAAAGAATCAGCGACTGTCGCAAGCGATTCCCAAGCGGTGACGCAAACGGTGGTTTGCCGTTTGGCTCGTTCCCGTCTGTTGGCGTCAACAACTGATGGACGATTGGCAGAAAGCAGCAGTGCAGCACGCTGAAGCAGAAGCCCCTAAGGAGTGCTGCGGATTGCTCGTCATGCTTGATGGCGCTGAGTGTTACTGGCCGTGCAAGAACCTAAGCGATGAGGATGACATGTTCATTCTTGACCCGATGGGTTACGCGGCCGCTGAGGACACCGGCCAAGTTCTAGCTGTTGTCCATAGCCATCCTGGGGCACCTGCCTTGCCCAGCGAGCCTGATAAAAAGGCTTGCACTCAGTACGGGCTGCCGTGGTTTATCTATGGCATGGAAGATCAAAGCTGGGCAAAGATTGACCCTTGAGTCGTCGGTAGAATCAAAGGGCATGGCGAGTGATGGCAATGCTTCGCAAAATCAGGCTGTATGGGCACCTGGCGGAGCACTGCGGTCAGAAAGTTTTTGAGGCGGTAGCAAGGACACCGGCTGAGGCAATCCGGTTTCTGTTGTGCAATTTTCCTGAGCTGCGTTCAATCATGAACGCTGGGCACTACACGGTTGCCGTTGGCCCGCACACGCTAGAGCTAGGGGAGTCGCCGCACCAACTGGGCTATCCGCTTACAGCCAGCGATGACATCAGGATTATCCCTGTCGTGACTGGAGCCAACCTGTTCAGGAATTTGGCGTTTATCGCGTTGGGAGCCGTGTTAATCGGCACGGCACTTGCAACTGCGGGCGTATCTCTGGGTGCAACTGGTTTTGTAGCTGGAGCAGACGCAGCACTTGGCGTGACTTTGGCGGCAGCAGGTGGAAACATCGGCATCGGATTGGCTTTGGTCGGCGTTGCTGGCTTGCTGTCGCCAACTGTCCCAACGCCTGAGACAGACAACGACCCACGCACTAATAAAAGCTTTTCCGGGGTTCAGAACGTTGGTAGGGAGGGCGTCCCTGTCCCGATTGCCTACGGCGAAGTGATCGTCGGTAGTGTTGTCATATCGGCCGGTCTGAACGTAGAGGGCAACTGACATGGGCATTAAGACCAAGCTCAATTCAAGCCAAGTTGCCAGGATTGTTGACCTGCTTAGCGAAGGGGAAATTGAAGGCTTTCCTTCTGCAAGTGGGCTGACCGTTGGTACGGATGCTTATCACCTTGCGTCTTTAAAAGACACGTTTTTCAACAACACTCCGGTCCTTGGTGCTTCCGCAACGGTCGCAAGTAGCAGCACAAAAAACGATGCGGGCATTGTCGAGCAGCTCAACTTTGACATCCGTGACGCTACGTTTGAGAGCCGATTAGGCACGCAGACTCAATCGGTTCTTGAGAACATCGGCATCCTCAATCAAAGCACTACAGCTGTAAACGCCGAGATTCTTAAAAACGGAGATATTGGCACAAACACCGGAAGCGGCGGCTTTTTTGATTATTTAGGCGGCAGCCCCGCAACAGGTGTCACCAGGCAAATTACTGACACCGACGTGACGAGCGTGCGCGTCACGGTTGGCTCGCCACAAATGACGGTTTCCAAAGATGATGGCAGGTTGCGGGGTGTAAGGATTGATTATTCAATCAAAATCCAATACCAAGGCGGTGGATTCAACCGGGTTGGTTTTGGCGATCACGATGAGAAAAATGTTTTCCTTGGTAATGGGCGTTTTACACATATTGGTTTCTCTCCTGACCTTTACCAGCGCAGGCATCTGATCGTTTTTGATGAGGCAAAAATACAAGCGGGCACTGCATTCCCTGTTGACATTCGGATTACAAGTCTTGGCAAGGAATTCAACAGCGACACGTTGGCCCAGAATGATGACTTGATTTGGTATGACTTCACAGCAAGGGTTGGGGAGAAGACGCGTTATCCGAACAGTGCTGTTGTCGGTTTCAAATTTAACGCTGAACAGTTCCCAAGCATTCCGCAGCGGAGTTACAAAATACGCGGAATTAAAGTTCGCATCCCGCACAATGCAACAGTGCAAAGCGATGGGTCGTTGCAATACGATTCCAGCACTCCTTTTAACGGCACGTTAAAAACTACAAGGGAATGGACAAATGATCCTGCTTTCATCCTTTACGACTTACTGACAAACACCAGGTACGGATTAGGCTCTCAAGTTCTTACCCCGGAAGAGCGAGCCAAGGACGC
>Ga0070748_1001557_pt1 | contig 10689 bp, 5 predicted proteins | sample VirMetDEL_Nov_12_FD_77015 | JGI IMG/M metagenome (GOLD analysis project Ga0070748, IMG submission 77015) | Aqueous microbial communities from the Delaware River and Bay under freshwater to marine salinity gradient to study organic matter... | ecosystem: Environmental > Aquatic > Marine > Coastal ...
CCGTATTTGTGTTCACATTTGGATTATTCGAAAAATCTAAATTGTTCTCAATAATAGGTACTTCTCCCCAAATTCTAACTAAATTAAAATAAGCAGTAGCTCTCATAAAATAAGCCTCCCCAATGGTGTTTTGCACCACACTTGGATCTACTCCTGATCCTACTCTTGATTCAAGAAAGTTTATTATTGCATTAGACTGAGCTACATTTGCCCATAAAGATGCCCATCCATTTTCTAATTCAGGATCACTCCCATTTAAAGAAAAAGTACGCAAACCACTAACATCTGGTGAACCAGAATACATATTTCCAGAACCTACTTCTAAGGCCCAGAAAAACTTATTATACATTTGAAACCAAGTTCGGCTATACATCCCGTTTGTTGCTGATGCTACCTGTTCATTAGAGCTATAGTAAGCATCTAAACTGATGGCATCTTCTGGAGGTCTGTTTGTGAAGTCTTCTTGACAAGACCCTAAAACTACTAATACAACTGCTACGCTAAACAGTTTATATGTGTTAAAAAAAGATTTAATTTTCATTTTTTTATTTTTTAAAATTCAACATTTACTCCTACTGTGAACGTTCTTGGTGATGGGTACCTTCCATTGTCAATACCTGATAATAGTGGGTTTTGATTGAAAGAACCAATTTCAGGATCATATCCAGAATAATCAGTAAAAGTGTAAAGATTTTGAGCTGAACCGTAAATTCTTAATCGTGACATTTTGAATTTAGAAACAGTCTCTCTTGGTAAAGAATATCCAAAAGTGAAATTTTGAACTCTCAAATAAGAACCATCTTCTAGATAACGACTAGATATTACAAGATTACTATTTGCTGAATTGTCGATAGGTCTTGGTACTGATGTATTAGTGTTATCGGGAGTCCAGTAATTAGCTGCTTCAACAAGTTGGTTTTCATATAAAGAAGCATTTGTTGTACCTGCTCTTTTGGTCAAGTTTAAAATATCATTACCATAAGAACCTTGTAAGAATATGGAAACATCAAAGTTTTTATAATTGAAATTATTCGTGAAACCAAAAGTAAAATCAGGGTGTGGAGTTCCGATTAAAGTTTTATCTAAAGGATCAATCACTCCATCACCATTCACATCCTTATACTTGACATCGCCCAGGTACGTTTGACCAGCTCCTGTACCAACTGTTTGTCCAAATTGTAATGGAGCAGCATTTAAGGTAGCCATATCATTGAAAAGTCCTTCAGCAATATAGCCATAAAACATTCCTATAGGTTTACCTACAACAGTATTTGTAGCAACAACAGGTTGGTAACCATTAGTATTTACTTGTTGTGTTAGTATGATACCGTTTTGAATATCTACTAATTTATTTACATAGTGTGAAAACACTAATGAAGAACTCCAGTTAAAACCACCATTCCCTTTTGTGTTGTACCCCAATGTAATATCATATCCTTTATTACTCATTGTTCCCAGATTTGAATAAGGTGCTGATATACCACCGTACTGACCTCCTCCACCTGTAAGGTAGATTGGTAATGGCACTTGGAATAAAAAGTCTTTAGATACTTTTTCATATAAATCAAAACTAGCTGACAATCTAGAATCAAATAAAGTAAAATCAAGTCCTATGTTTTTTTGATTTAATGATTCCCAAGTCAAATCGGGATTAGGAGAATTTGAAACTAAAAATCCACTACCTAATCCTGAATTTTGTTGTCCTAATAATGCCGTATATCTATTGTTTTCAATTTGCTGATTTCCTGTTTCTCCGTACCCTAACCTTAGTTTGATATTATCAACGTAATCACGAGTACTTTCCATAAAAGCTTCATTGGATAATTTCCATGAACCAGATATAGCTCTAAAAATACCCCATTGTTTATCCCCATTAGCTGGATCAAATTTTGATGATTTATCCGCTCTAATCGAAGCATTCATACTAAACCTTGAATCAAAATCATAAATTACACGACCAAAAAGAGAGTATAAAGCTGCACTTCCTTTATAACCTGTCACTGTATTATTATCAACATTAGCTAAGTTAATGGTGTGATTTTCGTTTGTTTGAAAACCTTCAGAAGACGTTACTAAACCCTCCCAGTGACTATCATTTGCTTCTTGTCCTACTAAAACGGTAAATTTGTGTTTGTTTAAAGTTTTGTCGTAAGTCAATAAATTTTTAATATTGGTTGAATACCAGTTTTGTCTTCTCATATCTAAATCAGCAAGAAGATTTACTTGTGAACCCCATTTATAAGAGGGTCTAAAGTCTGTGTTTTCAGAGAATTCTGTACTTGCAGCAACTTCAGCACGGTATTTCAATCCTTTTAATAGGGTAAATTCTGCATAGATATTTCCTAAAAAGTTTTTTCTAACTAATGAATTTTCTCTAGTTAACGCTTCGGCAACTGGATTGTAATAAGTTACACTTTGATCTTTATTAGGTGGTCCTGCAAAAGTGCCGTCTATATTTCTCACAGGTATATCAGGTGATTGTAATAAGGTATTACTGATCAACCCTTGAAAACTTTGGTTAACAGTTACTTTTTCATTGGTGATTCCAGCTGTTAAATTAGAACCAACCTTTAACCAATCTTTCACTTTAGAGTCTACATTTAATCTTGCAGTATATCTTTTATATCCAGAACCAATAATAGTTCCTTCTTGATTCAAGTACCCACCAGATAAGTAATAGTTAGTTCCTTCTTTAGCACCAGAAAATGATAGTTGGTGGCTTTTGGCAATAGCCGTTCTATACACTTCATCTTGCCAGTCAGTACCTGGACCTAACAGTTCAGGATGAGAAAATTCAGGTCTTGCTTCAAAACCATAGATATTTGCTAATTCAGTTTTATTTTTAGCAAATTGCTGTAAATTCATTACATCCAAATTTTTTGAATTCGAAATAAAAGAAGTATAATTATCATAAGAAACCTTACCTGCTCCACTTTTACCTGATTTAGTAGTAATGATGATTACACCATTTGCCCCCCTTGAACCGTAAATAGCAGTTGCAGATGCGTCCTTTAAAATATCAATCGACTCAATATCATTAGGGTTGATCATTGACAATGGACTCACAGCGCTGTTACCGCCTCCACCAGTTGATGAAAAACCATCTTTTCCAACAAGAGCTTGACCACTTGTGGATTTACCAGTAGCATCTCCTGAAATCGGAATACCATCCACAATGTACAATGGCTCATTTGTTCCAGAAATAGAAGTAGTTCCTCTAACCCTAACAGAGGCAGCCCCACCTGGTGAACCCGAGTTATTTGTTATAGAAACTCCGGCCGCTTTTCCTTGCAACATTTGATCAATATTCACTTGTTTAATATTCTCTAAATCTTTAGCCTTCACAGACGAAATCGAACTATTGATATCCCCTCTTTTTTGAGTACCATAACCAATAACAACAACTTCATTTAGCGATTGAGAATCACTTTCCAGAGTCACATTGATTTTAGACCTTCCTTTAATTGCTACTTTTTGAGTATTAAAACCAATAAAAGAGAAAGTAAGTGTAGCGGTCCCTGGCGCATCAATTTCATATTTACCATCAAAATCAGTCGAAACTACTTTTGTAGTTCCCGCGATGGCAACATTAGCGCCCGGAATAGTTAGCCCATTAGCATCTTTTACTATACCAGAAACTTTAGTTTGAGCAAAAACAGAGCTACCAGTTAGTATTAAAAACAACATCAGAGGAAATAAGCGTTGGTTGCTTTTCCAATGAATCAAATTAGACAATAATTTTTTCATAATAAATGTTTGGTTAGTTACGATTAGTAATATCTAAAGGAAAATTCAGACATTATAATACTTGTTAATTTTGATATTTTATAATTAACAAATCTATAACACATACAAACATTAAATTAATAGTATTATATCATTTAGTGATAATATTTTTTCTTTATGCGTAAAAAGTATACATATTTAAAAAAAATAAGCACTTTATATTATAGTATACATAATTTAATTAGAAAATAAATAGGATATAATGAATTACTGATTGTAAAGAAAAGGTACAGTACACCGGTATTTTACTATGTACCACCTAAAAAAAAATAAAATATAGTAGCTATTTATAGCTTTTTATAAAAGTGAACAGAAAGACATAAAGAAAAACCAAGGTATGTATAGACAACCTAAAAAAAAATAAACACAAACAACTTATAATCAATATATTAGTTTTAAAATTAATTTAAATCTATTTTTTAAAAATTTATGAGTGTTAGGTTAATTATATAGTACTGTTAAAAAGCTATCAGACTTTGTATAAAATAGTATTACAGCACAATTACCCTATATTATAGAATGCGCTTTAACCCTGAAAAATCCTCCCTATATTGACTTGGAGTACAATTCTTTATAGTCTTGAAGTTTCGGTTGAAGTTTGCAATATTATTAAACCCACATTTAAAGGCCACTTCTGAAATACTCAAATCTTTCTCGACTAACCAACGTGCAGCATAGCCTACGCGAATGTCATTGACATAATTAACAAAAGTTTTACCTGTGCGCTTCTTTATAAAGCGATTAAAAGAAATACTTGTCATACTAGCTACACTTGACACTTCTTCTAGTGTGATTTTTTCAGCAAAATTTTTCTGAACATATTCATACACAATTTTCATTTTATCATAATCATCAAAGGTATCATGATCAACAGTATAAGTAGACAACAACCTCTGATTCCTAGAGTTAGCTAAGTCATACAATATAGATATGATTTCTAAAAAGTAGTCCATCCCATCTAGTTTAGAAATTTTTATCAATCGAGAAGATAGCTCCTCAGCAGTTTTTTTTGAAAATAAAATACCATGAATAGAACGGTTAAACATATCTCGTATAGGATTCATAATCCTTCTCGAAAGCAAAGAACTGTCAAATAAATCATTGTGAAATTGAATTGTTATTTCGTGAATATCTTTATTTTCACATTTATTCAATTCCCAACCATGATATAAATTGGGACCTACTAATACTAATTCAATATCATCGATTTCTTCAATATTATCACCCACCACACGCTTTACCCCTTTACCATTTAAAATGAAATTAATCTCAAATTCTGGGTGATAGTGTACGGGATAATCAAAATTATCCTTGATTCTGTAAAAAACTAAAAAACTATCTTCACTTGATAACGAAACTATTTCCCGATGAAATTTTTTGGTATTGCTCATAAGTACTTTTTTATTTGCAATAATATGATATAAAATTGATAAAATAATATTAAATCTACAAGAGACATCCAATTACCTTTGAAAAATGCAATTATTAAATATTTAATAAAAATTGACAGATTAAATACTAATCGTTTTTAATTCCACAACTTTTTATAATTTTCACAAAATTTATAAATTATCAGTGCATTAAAAATCAATCTTAAACTGTAAAATATATAAACCACTCTCTTTTAGCAAATTGAATTAAATAGTACTAATAAAATGAAGAAAATTATTCCGGCCGTATTGCTACTTATCATTATTGGAACTTCTTGTTCTACACTTTTCTCTTCATATGATACTAAATCATCAATTTCCAATAAAAAATCTACTCATGAAACTATAATATTATTTGAAAACCTCAAAAAATTAGCTCAAACCAATATTTTATTCGGCCATCAAGACGATCTTGCGTACGGTGTAAACTGGAGATATGAAGCAGGAAGAAGTGATGTTAAAGAAGTAGCTGGTGATTATCCTGCAGTGTATGGATGGGATCTAGCTGGGTTAGAAATTAATGCCAAAAATAATATAGATGGCGTTCCTTTTGACAAAATGAAAGAGTACATCAAAGAAGCTCATAATAGAGGTGGCGTGATTACCCTAAGCTGGCATATGAACAATCCATTAACAGGTGGAAATGCTTGGGACACCACACCAAAATCCTTGGCTTCAGCTTTACCTGGCGGAGTTAGTCATGAGCTTTTTAAATCTTGGCTAGACCAATCTGTCCCCTTCTTTTTATCACTTAAAGATAAAAAAGGCAAAGCAATACCGGTACTTTACCGTCCTTTCCATGAGCTAACGGGCAATTGGTTTTGGTGGTGTAAAAACAATGCAAGCCCACAAGAATTTAAAACTTTATGGACTTTTACAATAGAATACCTGAAAAGCAAAGGTGTCCATAATCTTATTTACATCTATAATACAGCTGATTTTAATTCAAAAGAAGACTTTCTAGAGTATTATCCAGGCTCAGAATATGTTGATATTTTAAGTTTTGATAAGTACCAATATAAGGATGACATCAGTAGCTCATTTATCGTAAATTGTCAAAAACAATTTAAAATCATGAATGAAGTAGCTACTGAACAAAATAAAATGATGGCTTTTGCTGAGACAGGATTTGAAGAAGTCCCTGACGCTAACTGGTGGACAAATACCTTAATGAAAGCAATAGGTGACTACAAAATTTCTTACGTTTTAGTATGGAGAAACCATGGCTGGAATGAAGCGGTGACTCCTGCACACATGCATTACTACGCTCCTTATACAGGACAAAAGAGCGCAAATGATTTTGTAAAGTTTTACAATATGGAACGCATTCTATTTGAAAAAGAAGCTGCAAATCAAAAACTTTACAAACAATAATTTTACAAAAAAACTAACCCAAATAATAACCACTTTTAACACTAATAATGAAATTAACAACAATTGATTTAACAATAATCGGCTTTTACTTCATCTTAATGATAGTCATTGGTCTGGTTATGAAAAATAAAGCTAAAAAAAGTAAAGACAGCTACCTCATGGGGGGTAAAAAATTACCATGGTATATGCTGGGACTTAGTGATGCCAGTGATATGTTTGACATATCGGGAACCATGTTACTAGTGAGTATGGCTTTTTTATATGGTTTTAAAAGTGTTTGGATACCTTGGATGTGGCCTATCTTCAATCAAGTATTTCTTATGGTTTTTATGAGTAAATGGTTGCGTAGAAGTAATGCAACTACAGGGGCTGAATGGCTAGGAACTCGTTTTGGATTAACAGATAAAGGAGTCAAACAAAGTCATGCTATTGTAGTCGTATTTGCTCTTATGTTGTGTATTGGTTATATGGCTTATGCTTTTGTTGGTGTAGGCGAATTTCTAGAAATATTTATTCCCTATGAGTCCATTAAAGATGTTGTTCCTTTTCTAGACAAACACTTAGAGCAGTTACCTTTTGGATCAGCGGAGTATGAAAGTGCTTTGTATGCAGCCAAAAACACTACCGCTCAGTTTTATGGAGTAAGCATTTGTATCATTGCTACTTTCTACAGTATTGTAGGGGGAATGCATGGAATTGTACTTGCAGATTTCATCAAATACATGATTATGATTTTCTGTTCGATATGTGTGGGTGTAATTGCGATGGAGCACTTAGCTTCCTCAAATATTCAAATTTTAGATAGATTACCTCTTGGATGGGACAATCCACTTTTTGGTACTGAATTAGGTTTAGATTGGGGACAAATACTACCTGATGCTCAAGTAAAATTACAAAAAGATGGTTACAAATTATTTTCGGCTATTGTAAGCATGATGTTCTTTTCAGGTGTATTAAAGAGTTTAGCAGGACCTGCGCCGAATTATGATTGCCAGAAAATATTAAGTACAAAATCACCAGAAGAAGCGAGTAAAATGAGTGGATTTATATCAATAATCTTATTACCTATTCGTTATTTCATGACTATGGGATTATGTGTTTTAGGAATCTTATATTTCAAAGATCTGGACTTGCATCAAACTGCAGATGGAGTTAATTTTGAGAATATTATGCCTGCAGTAATTAATAAATATTTACCTGTTGGGTTAGTAGGTTTAGTATTAGCTGGATTCTTAGGTGCTTTTATGAGTAATTTCTCAGGAACATTAAACGCTGGTCAAGCTTACATCGTAAATGATATTTACCTAAAATTTTTCAATCCAAATGCCGACAGAAAACAAATAATATCTATGGGATACTTATCAGGTATCGTTATGGTTATTTTAGGTGTTGGTTTAGGACTTCTGATTCGGGATGTTAATATGATTTTTAACATTATTACTGCCGGCTTATACGGTGGTTTTGTTTGTGCCAATGTTCTAAAGTGGTATTGGTGGCGCTTTAATGCGAATGGATATTTCTACGGGATGCTCTTCGGTATCATAGCTAGTGCTATTCCTCCAGCGCTATCTGTTTCTGGGGTTACTACTTATTTTGATGGTACTAGAATGCTTTATTTCTTCCCTGTGTTTATTATTATACAATTGATAGCCTGTATTGCCGGATCATATGCTGCACCCGCAACAGATAAGGAAACCTTGTTAACCTTTTATAAAACAGTGAGACCTTGGGGATTCTGGGGACCTGTTCATGAAATGGCTGTTGCTGAAGACCCTACTTTTGAAAGAAATAAAAACTTTAAGATCAATATGTTTAATATCGCTTTAGGGATTATAGGACAAATATTATTGACACTAGTGCCCATGTATTTAATCTTATCAAAATGGAGTGCTTTAGGGACCGTACTCGCACTATTGGGCGTAATTGTATTTACTATGAGAAAAACATGGTGGAAACGACTATCTGACTACTAATAATACAATGATTAAAGAAACTAATTAAAAAAATATGTCTACAACAGTTCAATCACAAAAAATATACAACTTCGATAGCTTGAAAAAGAATCATCAAGAACTTATCGAAAGAACTAACAAACCAGAAGCACATCCCAATGGCATTTATACCCGTTACCAAAACCCTGTTTTAACTGCTGCTCATACTCCACTTGAATGGAGGTATGACTTAAATGCTAAAACGAATCCATTCGGAATGGAAAGAATTGGCATCAATGCTGCTTTTAATGCTGGTGCTATGAAGTGGAAAGGAAAATACATACTATCTGTGCGTGTAGAAGGCGTTGATAGAAAATCATTCTTTGCCATTGCAGAAAGCCCAAATGGTACAGATCAATTTGAATTTTGGGACAAACCATGTGTGATACCACAAATTGAAGGCAATCCAGATACTAATGTTTACGACATGCGTTTAGTGAATCATGAAGACGGGTGGATTTATGGAATTTTTTGTACCGAAAGAAAAGATCCTAATGCTCCACAAGGCGACACTAGCTCTGCAATTGCTAACGCTGGTATTGTACGCACGAAGGATTTAATAAACTGGGAGCGCTTACCTGATTTAATTTCGAATACAGGACAGCAAAGAAACGTAGTATTTCATCCTGAATTTGTAAATGGCAAATATGCAGTATATACCCGCCCACAAGATGGCTTTATTGACATAGGAAATGGTGGAGGTGTTGGATTGGGTTATATTGATGATATGAAAAATCCAGTTGTTCAAAATGAAACTATTATATACGGTAAACAGTACCACACGATATATGAACTTAAAAATGGTTTAGGTCCAGCTCCTATAAAAACAGGAAAAGGATGGTTACACCTGACCCACGGTGTTCGAAACACAGCAGCAGGTTTACGCTACACCTTATACATGTTCATGACGGACCTTAACGATATTTCAAAAGTAATATACAAACCTGCTGGTCACTTCATGGCTCCAGAAGGTATAGAAAGAGTGGGAGATGTATCAAATGTGTTGTTTTCTAATGGTTGGATCGAAGATGAAGATGGAACAGTGTATATCTATTATGCTTCATCAGATACTAGAATGCATGTAGCTGTTTCCTCTGTAGATAAATTGATTGATTACGTTATGAATACACCTGAAGACACTTTTACTTCTGCAGGATCAGTAAACACAATCATTGAACAAATTAATAAAAATCAAGCAATTTTATAAGCGTGTCTATATTATTAAAACAATTACAATCTGAACTTAAAACGGAACTTAACTCTATTTTAGACTATTGGTCTACAAACACCATTGATTTAGCAAATGGCGGTTTTATAGGACAAATTGACTGTAATGAACAAGCAAATAATAAAGCAGATAAAGGCTCTGTTTTAAACGCGCGAATTTTATGGGCATTTTCATCGGCGTTTCAACTGACCAAAAACGAAGAGCACTTAAAAGTTGCACAAAGAGCTTTTGATTATATAATTAGTCATTTTTATGACGATGAATTTGGCGGTATTTATTGGAGTGTTGCTTATGACGGCACACCAAAAGTTACAAAGAATCAGATTTATGCGCTTGCATTTGTAATTTATGGACTGACAGAATATTATGCTATTACAACAGATGAAAAAGCGTTAACACTGTCGAAAGCTTTGTATCTAAAAATCGAAGAATATAGTTTTGACCCTATTCACGAAGGCTATTTTGAAGCTTTTACAAGAGAATGGAAAGAGGTAGCTGATTTACGTTTAAGCGATAAAGATGCTAATGAGAAGAAAACAATGAATACGCATTTACACATTGTAGAAGCTTATGCTAACTTATATAAAGTGTGGAAAGATGACACTTTAAAAGAGACTATCATAGCACTTCTAAATACAATTGAAAAGCACTTTATCAATGAAGAAACTGGACATTTACGGTTATTTTTTAATGAAAATTGGATTGAACAACCAGATGTGATCTCCTATGGTCACGATATCGAGGCGGCATGGCTCTTGCAGCAATGTGCAGAAATCACAGGAGATGTTGATTTAGTAGCACGTTATAAAAAGTATGCAATCCAGATGACTAATGCTACAATAGAAGGCATTGACAAAGATGGTGGACTGTGGTATGAATA
>Ga0070748_1001558_pt1 | contig 10688 bp, 20 predicted proteins | sample VirMetDEL_Nov_12_FD_77015 | JGI IMG/M metagenome (GOLD analysis project Ga0070748, IMG submission 77015) | Aqueous microbial communities from the Delaware River and Bay under freshwater to marine salinity gradient to study organic matter... | ecosystem: Environmental > Aquatic > Marine > Coastal...
TTTTAATTACCGTAAAATGAGAGGTGGAACAAGTTGGTCAAAACACGCATGGGCAATTGCCATTGACTTAGATCCTGCAAGAAACAAGCTAAAAGAAACCGCAAAGACTGCGAGGTTTGCACGGCCAGAATACCAAAAGATGATTGACATATTCTACCGGCATGGTTTCATCAGTCTTGGAGTAGAAAAGAATTATGACTGGATGCATTTTGAACTAAAAAAATAAACACAAACACACACACATAACATGAGCCAATTAGAACCAACATTTGAAGCATTCGCACAGAATCCACAAAAGGACAACGAAACACGCAAAGATTACTTCGTTAGAATAAGCGGCATTGTTGGCAAAGCACCACTGACAATTAAACAACACTTTTCATTTTATAAATCAAAGGTAAATGAATACTGTGAAGATGCCGGTGTTCCAACCAAAGACGTTAAGCACGGATGGGTAAAAACAAAAGACACTTCGCTATTCTTCACTAATCCAGACTATGAAGGTGCGGTTTCATACGACAAAATTCGTGACAAATTAGTTGCAGAATTAAAAAGCTATTCACCAAAGTACCCTACAATAAAAAGGAATAAATCAAAAGATGGTCACCTATTAGTTATTGATCCTGCTGATGTTCACATTGGTAAATTGTGTGAGGCATTTGAGACTGGTGAAGACTATGATACAAACATAGCCGTTAAACGCGTTTTAGAGGGTGTGCAAGGCATCATTGATAAGTCACAAGGGTATAACATAGATAAGATACTATTCATCGGTGGTAACGATATTTTACATATTGACAATCCAAAGCGACAAACAACAAGCGGAACACCTCAAGATACGGATGGAATGTGGTACAGTAATTTCCTTAAAGCTAAACAAGTGTATGTTGATGTTCTTGAAATGCTTATTCCGGTTGCTGATGTACATTTCACTTTTAATCCATCAAACCACGATTACCAATCGGGTTTCTTCTTGGCCGACTGCATCAGTTCATGGTTCCGTAATAACAAGAATATAACCTTTGATTGTTCAATTGCACACCGAAAGTATTTTGCTTATGGTACTTCATTAATTGGAACCACACACGGCGATGGCGCAAAGGCTCAGGATCTTCCCTTGTTGATGGCAGTGGAATCTAATGACTGGGGTAATACTAAACACCGGTATGTTTACACGCACCACGTGCATCATAAGACCTCAAAAGATTATCAAGGTGTGACAGTTGAAAGTTTAAGGTCACCAAGTGGAACAGACTCATGGCATCATCGGAACGGATACCAACATGCACCCAAAGCAATTGAAGGGTTTTTGCACTCTAAAGAATATGGGCAAATCGCAAGATTCACCCATTTATTTTAATCAATAAGTTCTATTGTTTCAATTCCAACTTTAGCAAGATACTCTAATCCTTCTGTGTTTCTATATTGCTCTTTAAAAAATACTCTTTTTATTCCAGCTTGCACTATTAATTTAGAACAATCTATACATGGAGAAAGCGTACAATACATAGTGGAATCTTTAGAAGAATTTAAACTGCTAGCACATTTGGCTATTGCGTTGCTCTCTGCGTGCATAACTTCTTTATTTGTTATTCCATCAACCTCGCATTGATTGTCTAGCCCTGAAGCAGTTCCATTATAACCTATGGCTATTATGTTGTTGCTCTTAACTAGTATGCATCCTACTTTTTTATTATTAGCGTACGAGTTTGTTGAGATCTCATACGCTATTTTCATAAAGCTTTGGTGACTAATCATTTTTTACAAAAGTGCCGTTTTGCATTTTGCCTTTTCTCTTTGCAATAACTTCGTAAGCTGAGTTAATGCAATGCTCAATTGTGATGTCTTTTTTGTCAAAGAACTTATTGCCAAGTTCCGCTATGCTAACTAACACTACTACACAATCACCTATAGCGTCTACGAATTCATCATAGTCTTCTTTTAGTATTGATTTAGATAGCTCTCCAGCTTCTTCAAAAAGCTTTATTGTCTGTGTTTTTACATCTCCTTTTTCGTAGATGCCTTTGTTCTCTGCCCAATCTCTTATTGGCTGTAGTTCGTTTTTTAATTTCATTTTAAAGTAATTTTAATTGTTTGTTTATTATTTTAGACATTTTGTAGTTAGGCTTTCCATTAGTTATCCATAGGCCTAGTATAGTGTCACCTACATCACCTTTAATACCTCTCTTGCCATTTTCGTGCCAAACTACTGTTTCTCCTGATTTTATTTTAAGCTTATAAGTCGTGATGTTGTTTTCAAAAGGCCCATCATAAGGTCCTATTTTACTTACTATAAATGCTTCTTGTCCGTTCATTTTATTTCTTGTTTAAAAAATTGTTGTATATGTGCATATTATTTACAAAATGATAGTAACTACCTACTTCGGTTTTAAGTTCCTTAGAGATCATCTCTTGTAGCTTAGAGAAGCAATATTGATCATTGCAGAATCCGTACCAAAGGTCATTAGATCTCATCATTACACTCATGTTTAATTTATTTTCAACTATAAAAAAATTTATAGCATAAGTACAAGGAGTGTCATTGTCAAAGTTGTGTCTATCTTTAGCGTCATAAATCGAGATTGAAGCTCTTCTTGATTCTCTGTTTCTCTTTAATTCGTCTATGACATATCCTAGTTGATTGCCTCTGCTCCATTGCCAACCATAATTAGAATTAACGTTTCCATCTTCGTCCATACAGTTTTTCCATATCTTTGCTTTCTTAGAAATTTCTTCTGCGTTAGGGTTTTCAGACAAATACCATTGCCATTCAAACTCAGCGTAGTTAGACTTCCAGTTTCTCCAATTAGTTTCTACTATGTTCTCAAGTGGATTAAGTATGTTGAAACCTAAATTGTGTAGGCATTTAGTGCCAGAGTAGTCTATTCCTTTATTTGAAATCTCATCGTAGAGAAATTCAAATGCTTCTTGTGCGTTATTAAATTCCATATTTGTTAAAATCTTTTAAGTCGTTCCAATCTCTGTAAGAAACTATTGCCTTCTTGTCAATGACAGGTAGCTCAGCTTCTCCTGCTACATTAAAAAACCAATCTCCTTTTTCGCCATATCTGTTTAAGTAGTCCCATCCTTTTGAATCGTAACTGCTTTCGCAATCAAATTTACTAGGAATCAAATCAGACTTAGAATCAAATGGTTTGTGGTAAGAGTAGAACTCTGCTGCTCCTAATTCTCCTTGCTGTATGTTTCTAGAAACTGCTACTGCTTTAAATTTAGTATCTGGAAGTGCTATCTGAAGACTTCTAACCAATACTCCAGTAGAAATAACTGTCCACATAGTCTTAGGTTTCTCTTTGTCTTTAAAGTAATCGTAAATTGATCTAACTCCACCAGCTATCACGTCGCTGTGGTTCAATCCAAGTGGTATAAAGAATGCAGATACCTTCTCTGCATATTTCTTTGCAATAGAGTTAGCGTTAGGCATAGCTGCGATTCTAATAAACAAAGGCTTAGCTCCGTACTGTATGCATAAAGCTTGATGATCACTTACTTCCTTTGAAGATGGCATCACTAGAGTTAAAGAGATTCCGTACTTTTTACATAACCAAGATAAAGAAATACCAGCAAAACCTCTTCTAGGTTGAACGTAAACTACTTCTTTTACATTTTGCTCTGCTAGTCTTTTTATTAGAAATTCTCCAGCACGAGCCTTGTAGCCAACAGAACAAGCTTTAGATTCATCTATTACTTTAAAGCCATCTACTTCATCTACTATAAAATCACCTAACGAAGACTTAAAATCTTTAGTTATTTCTAAGTAGTAGTTAAGATCTTTGTCATTTAGATCTTTGTTTTCTTTTCCTTTTTGTTTATTTATGAACATTGTTTGTGTAAGTTGTGTTGTTGTTTAAAATTAAATGGTCTTTAGATTGGAAGTTTTCAATGTATCTTATAAAATCACAAGCAACATCCTCCATGTCGTATGGTTTAGATTTGCCACCAGATATGTCACATAGATGCCTAAGCGCTTCATTATTTTTCATGTTAGGTAGTATCATTTTAAGGCATTTTTTTGCGTTAGAACCTACGTAAGTATCACTATCTCTGTCTACTAACGCTGGATAGTATTCTGCCATATCCATAGCAAAAGCAGTTAGCACAAAGTTTTGTCTTTTGTAACCTTTTCTAATGAGCCACGAGTTGCCTTCGTCTACCACATCTTCTATTCCAACTTTTCTATTCTTAATCATGAAGTCTATTAAATAAGTTACTAATCCCTCTGCCTCATTTAATATGAAGTTTCTTAATCCACCTTTTATCATAGGAAGAAGGTAACCCTTGACATCACAAAACTTATCTTGAGGAAGTGAACGCATCCAATCTTGGTAGTCTGTAAAACCATTTTTCAGTTGATCTACAACCCAGAAATTGCCAAAACCATGAGTTCCAAAAGGAGTTTCACCGGCTTGCTTGGGCTTGTAATTTATTCCAGATCCGCATAGTCTAAATAAGTAGCACAGTTTCATGAAGTCGTCTTCGTAAAACCTACCATCTATAGCTTTAAAATAAACGCCATTTCCTTTTGGATCTTTTTCGTTTAGCTTTACCGCTTCAAGTAGAGAGCTAAAGGCTGCAAATCTTCTGTTCACAACATCATAGATAGGTACATTCCAAACTAGATCATCGTTTACGTCTTCTTTTGTCCACGATCCTCCTTCGAACTTTAGTTCTTGCATCATGTTTGCTTTCTTATAATAGTTTAAGAATTCCTGTATCATTTTTTTCTTTAGTTAATTGGTTAATGTATTTGTAAGAACTAGGTCTTATGTGAACAGATTGCTTAGCCTCCATGTCATCAAAAGACAGTCCATTTTCGTAATCAAATTGCCAAGAGATTACATCTAAATTTAATTTAATTGCTATCCTGTCAATAAGGCTATTGAAATAGTTCACATAGGTAATTCTTTCTTCTTTACTGCCAAAGAAATTTTCACCTTTATACTTTCCAGTTCCAGGTATTTTTCTACTCTCATCCTCACAAGGTATAAGATGCACTAAAGTTACTTTTATTCCTTTCTCTGTCAACTTACTTACTTGGTTAAATAGATCTATTGACATTTTTTTTATTGCTTCTTCTCCACCATGGTTATGAGTATGAAATCTTATGTCAATATTGCCAGCGTAAAACACTAAATCTGTAGTATCTTCTTTTATAAATTTTTCTATTCCTATTTTTAGAAATCCATGTAAAGTTTTACCATCATTTCTGCTTATGCTATAGCCAGGTTTAAACACTGAAAGAGAATGGCTGTCACCTAGTACTAACTTGCTGTTTACTTTAGATAAGTCTATTACCTCAGGTACAGGAAAAGAAAGATCTAAATGCCTTAACTCTTTTCTTTTAGTCAATAAAGCGTTGTAGTCTACTTTAGAATTTACAGAATACGTTATGCCTTTGTAGTTAGATAACTTAACTAAAGATTCAATCTGTTTCTCTTGAACTCCTCCAAAGAAATTAAAAGATCCTTCTTTGTAATTAACTCCTTCGTTTATAACTAGGATGTCATATGTGCTGTAATCACATTTGTTATCTAATACCTCTACTGATGTTCCAAATTTAGTTTCTAATACTGACTTGCAAACTAAAGTCCATCCAGCATTATGCGAACTTAACCTAGTACTTAGGTTAGTCACTATTCCTATCATTCCTATTTTCATTTCTTATTTGATATGTAGTTGTTTAAGGAACCTAAATAAGCCACAGCATCTAATAGATTATCTTCTTTATGTGTATAAGACTGTCTTGAAAGTTTAAGCGCTACCATCGCGCTATACATAAGCTCAGCGTTAACTTTGTAACCTAACATGCCAGACAATATAAGAGCTGCTCTTTCCATTCCTTCTTCAAATGGTCCATACATTCTCTCTTTTTCTTCTGATCTTATGTTTACAATTTCATTTGCTTTCTCTAGTATATTCATTTTGTTAACCTTTAAGTTTAATTTTTTTATTTTTTTTTATACTTATAAGTTCAAGCATTGAAATGAACCCAATTAAAAACGTGATACTTGCGTACACTGGCTGGTCTACAAGTGAAACCATGAAACCTAAAGGCATCATCATTGTGCCTACTCTACAAATCATTTCTTTCATATTGTTTTTATTTATGTGTGATTAAAAGGGCAGCTTTTACACTGCCCATGTATTAAATTTATAATCTTTGTAAGTATTTATTAAATAAGCTTTTAGCATGAAACATGTCTTTTGCTTGTATATTCATAACCCATTGAGGCACAATTAAACGAACCGTATCTCTACCGTAGTTTCTCATAAGCCAATCGGCTTTGTCAGCATCTACTCTAATTTCATAACCTACCCATTTTTCATTTTCTGAAATGTCAAGAGACTCTACGTTGTGATCCCAAAAGCTATAAACCGCCATGTACATTCCCTCTATTGATGCGTAAGTTTGATAACTTCCTAATCTATCGCAAGCGTGGTTAAGTATAGTTTTTTTTGTGACGTGACCTCCGTTAGATTCCCATTCTGAGTCTAAAAATTCTCTTACCGTTTTTGTGTTTTTTGCTGTGTTATTCATGTTGTTATTTCGTTATTGTAACGCAAAGATACACATTAAACTATATCCAAAACTAGGTACAGCTTATTTATAATGATTTTAGATAACTACTTAAGTATCTCTTGCTCGTTCATCAAGTCGATTATATTAGAATAATCTCTTTGAATCTGCTTATCAAAACCAAGGAATGTTTGTATAGTTTGTCTGCCATGAAGTACACTAGTGTGGTGTCTGCCACTTAGGTATACCCCTATCTCTTTAAGGCTACTGTTAGGGATGTACTGCTTTACCAGATAGCAGAACATGTGCCTTGGTATAACTAATGATCTAAATCTTAGCTTTCCACGTATCTTCTCTGGTTCACTTTGGTAGTACGAAGACACTATGCTCATTATCATTTCAAATGTCAAAGAATGGCCATTTGCAATTTGCATGTATTGATTATTCTTGCTCTCTAAACTGTGTTTAGTTCTTAACTGAAGTATTCTTTCATCTTTGTAACCTTGTTTTTTTAAAAAACCTTCTAACTCATTTATGTATGTGCCCATTGACGTCAGCAGTTGACCATGCTTATCAAGTTCTTTTTTAGTCTCTCTTAAATTCATATGTATTCTTTGTGTCTGTTTATTTCTTTGTCTATCGAGAAGTGATTAATTAAGTACTCTTCTGATGTTGGTATGTATGTGTTTAATTCTTTTGCCGCCTTTGTTCTTATGTACTCTATGAAATTTGTCATAATAAGGCTATCAAGGTCTGCGCTGCTTATGAGGTATTTTTTATTGTTTTTTGTGTATATTAATCCGTATTCTCTTTTTAGGTCCGTCTTTGCTTCTTCTACTGTAGATCCATACGCAATTGCATAGAGAGTTACTACTACATAAAAGTATTTATTTTGCGATAGAGATCTTCTTTTCTTTATCTCTTTTAATTCAATTTTTTTATTAGATAACAGCAAGGCTTCGAATTTAATCTTGGCCTTACTTATGTCATCTTTGTTAGATAGATCAAATGTCATTTGTGACGCTTATCGAATTTATAGTTTCTTAGTTCTCTACTTGCTTTGCTGTAGTCACTTACTAACTTTTTAAAATTCTCATCGCCTTTGAATAACTCATCGTCATCTGGCTCTGCTTTTAGTACCTCAAAAAGTGCTCTAATCTCTTGAGGTACTTTAGCAAAACTTCCTTCTGTTATTTTAAGGAAGAGGTTGTTCATTAGAATGGTATGTCGTCAGATTCGTCAACAGGAATCTCGTTTGGTTTTGACATAGCTTTAAATTCATCACTTGATGCTACTCTTTCTTTGATAAAACTAGGTAAAGAATCAAATAGTTCGTTGTTAAAGTTGTCAAAAGAAAGAACTTGGTTCTCGTTAATTTGATTAGGACATTCCATTCCCTTAGGTAGTAAGTTTACGCCAGTTATGTTTGCATAGGTATTTCCATTCTTTGCAACATTGTGACTGATTGAAATTAGACACGGCTTTCCTATTAGCGCTGTGACATCAAATGCTAAAGCTTCTTGCTCTGTGAATTGTTTACCACGCCATGACTGTAGAAACTGTCTTAAAGCTGATTTCTCGTGCATAGACAGGGTGAACTCTCTGCTTATCACAAGAGGTTGTTCTCCGTTTTCTTCTTTAAAGATCTTTAATTCCGTCGGTAGCTCCCAAGTTATTCTAACTTTGCTTACTCTTTTTAATTCTCCTTGGATTGTTTCTTCATTTGTTCCTAGTTGGATCATTGAATAACATCTTGCTGCGTAACTTCCAGCTGGGATTGGTTCGCGTCTAGACGACGCTCCTGTACTTGTTGCGATAATTGCCATAATTTAATTTTTAATTGTTTTTTGTATTTCTGAATATTCGTGTTTAAACATACTTATGATTTGTTCTCTTGTCTCTTGGTTCATTCTTACCATCCTACCTAACAGAGCATTGTTAACTGTCTGTTGATGGATACCTAATTGTTCTGCTATTCTCTTCTGAATGCCTCTAAATGGTTTCTTTCGTGTTATTTCTAATATATCGTTCATCTTGTATAATTTACTTTTCTTTTACCTCCATCTCTTAGATAATATACAATATTTCCTGCGTTACAGTAATCATAAAATTCAAGCTCACGTCTAACTGAGCAATGACCATAACTACTAAATGGATTAAAGTCGTCATCCTCTTCAAAGTTCAACTCGTTATCTACTGCCCAATCTATAAAGTCTCCTATTGGAATTCTTATGTCTAATAGTGTTCTCATATCGTGGTTGTCTTCGAGGCAGCAAATCAAATATTGCTCGTAATCCTGGTACTTACTGAATGTAGTCAATAGATTATCACCATCAACATGCGGGATAGTTTCAGCTACAAGAAAGCAGTTAATCAATGACAAATCACGCGAACGATTAAAGTCATTTTCAAGGTTGTTTAATTCGTGGTTCATGGTATTAAAAATTATAAAGTTCTTCTTTAAATTCTGGCTTACCTTCAACAATAAGTTCTGTGTGTAAGTCCCAAAACGGGTAAGTTGCTAAAAATGCAGGTATTTTTTCATACATTTCAACTGCTTTGTCCATTGTGCTATTTTTAGCCCAAACAAAATCACTAAAAATTGATAACATTATTTCTTTTTCAGTTGAATAAAATTCTTCGTTTGTTGTTGTAAATTCCATGTTGTTATTTCGTTATTGTAGTGCAAAGATACATATTAAACTATATCCAAAACTAACTTGGTCTTATTTGTAATCATTTAAAATAATAAGATAACTCTTTTTGGTAGATTCCAAGATACTCGTTCAACCGGTTACGTTCTGCAATCCTTTCTTCTGGGGATCTCAAAACTTTGTCAACTGTTTTAATGTAATCATTCAACCTTAGATTCAAATCTTTCAAATCATTAACGTTCAACTTAATTAAAGGGTGTGCAGGAAGTGACTCAATCCAATCTAAGTAATCTACACCGAACGTATCAATAAGGCCTTCACGATATCTCTTATCGTCACCACCTTTGTATGAGTTGGAATGCCGTGACTGTTGGAAGATGTTGTGTGCATGGAATGCAAGTGTAGGGTGTGCCAATCTTCCATAATAATGGCCTGCATCGTTAATGGCTGAATGCTTACCGGACGCAATGCACTTTTGATCGTGGTCAATTAACCTTATTATCTTATTGATTTTCACCTGCACATCTTTTTGCCAGTCTGAGCGTGTTTTTAATAGTTCTTTGTTCTTGGTTTTTTGTTCTGTCTTAATTTTACGAATAACTGTGACATGCTTTAGTGCGTGTTTGTATAGTTGCTCTTTACCTTCTGGTGTTGTTTTTAACCAACTATCATAACATACCGAACATAGTCCATACGTACGTACTAACACAAGCCCACCGCAACCATCGAAATTGATTGCTTTGTTTTGTCCTTTGCACTTCTTTTCTTTTAATCTCATTAAATTACTTTATGTATATAATAAAGGCTTCAAACACAACCGCCACAATGGCCCATGATAACACCTTTCTGGTTCGTCTTAATTTCATAATTTTATCACGTGTATCAGCAGCAGAATTTTTAAGCATTTGCGTTTTAAGATCAAGACTTTTTTTATGCTGCGCGCTAATTTCTTTTTGATCATTAAGTTCATATAGTTCTAATATACGAAGCGAATCACAAAGTTGAAGTTCACGGTATAACATATTCAAGCGGATGTTGTCGGCTTTGTATAGTTCAACTGGTGTGTGAATGCTATCTTGTATGCAAATAGAAGTCAATGGAATCTCTGAGGTTTGAGCGGATGCTAATTTGGCCATTGTCAGAAGTGCGAGAAATAATGTTTGTTTCATATTGGATTTTTGTTTTAAGTTTAGTTATGGTTTTAATTTTAGTTATTTGGATCGTGTCAATGCGTAATTTAATAGAATCAATTTCTTCAATTGGATCTGGCTCTGGTGGCGCAGGTTTGTTGCACTCCTTTACATTGACTATGATCACCATTAAGGCAAGCGCAACAACAAAGCCAGTGAGTAATATGTTATCTTTTATCATGGTTGCAAATTTAACTATTAATAGTGCTTCATTTTTAGTATCCACTATTTTAAATGATTATAAATAAGAAGGATCGTGATTTGAATATAGTTTGCGTATTACATTTGTGGTAACATAAACGGAAAAAA
>Ga0070748_1001561_pt1 | contig 10683 bp, 10 predicted proteins | sample VirMetDEL_Nov_12_FD_77015 | JGI IMG/M metagenome (GOLD analysis project Ga0070748, IMG submission 77015) | Aqueous microbial communities from the Delaware River and Bay under freshwater to marine salinity gradient to study organic matter... | ecosystem: Environmental > Aquatic > Marine > Coastal...
TATGAAAAAGGCCTACCGTTAAAGCCGCGTACCTTACTTTACCCGCTTTTTGGCGATAAAGTGATGAAAGGAGCGTTTGGTACTATTGTTGATTCATGCTGTGTATTAGCCGTAGTTGCTGGCACCGTTGGGCCAATAGGGTTTCTTGGCTTACAAGTAAGCTTCGGGTTAGAAAAATTATTTGGTATACCTGATACCTATACCACACAAGTCACTATATTGTTTGGCTTAATTTGTATTTATACTTTGTCAGCGGTGAGCGGTGTTACTAAAGGTATTCAAATATTAAGTCGCGCTAATATTATTTTAGCGGTGATATTAATGGCTTTTATATTACTGTTTGGACCAACAGCATTTATTTTTGATAGTTATTTACATTCTTTTGGTATTTATATCGACCAATTCATTCCAATGGCAACATTCCGTTCTAACCCGGCTTGGCTTGATTGGTGGACAGTTTTCTTTTGGGGGTGGTTTCTAGGTTACGGCCCACTCATGGCAATGTTTGTTGCACGTATTTCAAGAGGCCGAACAATTCGAGAAATGATTTTACTAATCTCTGTTGTTGCTCCTGTTATTACTTGTTTTTGGTTCACTATTGTTGGAGGTAGCGGTTTAGCATTTGAATTAGCGAATCCAGGGGTTATATCAGAGCCTTTTACCGGTTTTAACTTACCTGCCGCTTTATTGGCTATTACCGAACAATTGCCGATGGGGGGAGTTATCTCGGTATTGTTCTTAATATTGACCACTATCTTTGTCGCAACTACTGGTGATTCAATGACATATTCGGTGTCCATGGTCATGACTGGCACAGATTCTCCCCAAAGTTCATTACGTGTATTTTGGGGAATAATGATGGGGGTAATGGCTGCAATATTGATATCAATAGGTGCAGGCGGTATATCGGCTTTACAGTCATTTATTGTGGTAACAGCAGTGCCAGTGTCTTTTATCTTGCTTCCTTCATTATGGAATGCACCTCAAATAGCTAGAAAAATGGCTGATGAGCAAGGCTTATAAACGGCCTATATACCATGGTAAGTCGACTAAATTTATGAACTTACCATGGTATTCATACTTCTAACGACAATGAATGTATGCTTGCTGTACCCAACAGATTGCATAACTTCTATTTATCAATTTTTAACCTAATTAATAGAGAAAGTTAAAATGAAAGTACCAGTTAAAACAGAGCTTTTTGCTTCAAAGGCTCCTTTGGAATGGGCGGTTATCGCTAATGGCACATTATCAACAGCACAAATACCAATTGATGCTCAAGGTAAAGTGGTGGACGGTGGCATCGAAGCACAAGCACGTCAGACTATGGAAAACTTTAAGCATACAATTGAAGCGGCAGAGTTGACTATGGATAATGTTACGCAAGTGCTTATTTATGTTACGGCTAGAGAACAATTGCCATTGTTTAACGAAGTTTACGCAGAGTACTTTCAAGCACCATATCCCAATAGAGCTGCAATGATTGTTGCTGGCTTAGCACGAGAAGAAATGCTGTGTGAAATAGTGGCTTATGCAGCAGTACCTTAGTTAGTTTTTATTATGTTCAAAAAAAAATAAAAAGCTGACATTTAGTCGGTTTTTTTGCTTTCATATCGGTAATTACAATAGGAATACTTTGTGCGTCACGCTTTTATCTCAATGTTTTCTCTTTTTCTAAGCTGTTTTATTTTATTGCTAGGAAATGGCTTAATTAACGTTTTACTGCCGGTAAGAATGGGTATTGATGGTATGAGTATCGAGTTAATCGGTATTGTTTTGTCATTATATTATGTTGGATTACTTATTGGCGCACTTTATAGCACTAAGTTAATAGCACGGGCAGGGCATATTCGGATGTTTGCTGGCTGTGTTTCATTAGGCGCGGTAAGCATACTTATTTGTAGCCTGTATGCAGATGCTTTTCTTTGGGGAACCATGCGTGTAGTCATGGGCTTTTGTATCGCCTGTGCTTTTACTGCTATGGAAAGTTGGTTAGGTGACAGTTCGACTAAAGAAAACCGTGGACAAGTATTGGCAATATACAATGCGGTTATGTTAGCGGGACTTTTTGGTGGCCAGTTTTTTATGAATGTTAGCTATGCCCAAGACAACAAGCTGTTTGTTATCGCTGGTATATTACTGTGTGTGGCGGTTATTCCTGTTGTTCTCAGTCGCCATGTTGGACCAACAATTGAAAAAGTTAATGCAATGCCGCTTAGGGCATTACATCAGCGTTCTCCGCTTGGCGTTGTTAGTTGCTTGATATCTGGCATGCTCTATTCCGCCATTTTTAGCTTATTACCGGTATTCGCAAACGAATTCGATATAGCTGGTTTTAAATTATCCTTGTATATGGGAAGTGCTATTTTAGGGGCTTTTGTATTACAGTTTCCTGTTGGCTATTTGTCTGATCGCTTTGATCGACGCACGGTATTGTTTGTGCTATTGATAATATCCTCATGTGCATGTATTGCTGTGACAGTATTCGCGTCACTTGCGATAACTTGGGGAGTGTTTTTAGCGACAGCAATTACCTGCGGTATAATTGCTTGTAGCTACCCATTAAGTATTTCTGAAGCTTTTGATAAGTTACGTCAAGATGAAATGGTGTCCGCAATGAGTTCAATGATATTAGCATTTGCCTTAGGTGGAGTTATTGGTCCTTATTCTACCTCGCTTGTTATGGATAAGTTTGGCGGCTCAGCGTTGTTCTATTTTCTTGCTTTGATTCAATGCTTGTTAGCTTGTTTTGTTATTTTTAGAATGAGGGTACGTCCGGCGCTACCTGTCACAGAGCAAGAGAGTTTTGTTATGCAAGGCAGTGTAATTGTGTCTGCCGTTGAGCTTGACCCTAGAACAGCTTGCAGCGTAACACATTCGATTATGAACGCCGGCGATGAAAACTCACCTAAACTATGAAGTATTAATAACGTTATCTAGCCGTTCTAAATCTTCAGTCAAACCCATTAAAAGTGCGTGCACTGTTTAGAACTCATTCATCGCTTTTAGTAGTATTAAACCACATGAGCTTAAAGACAATAATGCAATTACAAGTTTTAAATAATCTTGTACAAAATACTTATCTAGATATAGCGATGCAGCAAAGCCAATAAATATTGCTGGCGTTAAAGGCAAAGTAAGCTGCAGTTGGAAGTCACTAATATTTCCTGACAACAATAATAATACTAAAGACAGCAGTGTCCCCAATAGAAAATATAAAGATAATTCTGCTCTTGCTGTATCTAAATTACTATTCTGGTAAGTTATGGCGATTGGCGGACCGCCAACAGATGTGGTGGTTGCCATCAAACCAGAAAAAAAACCTGCCCAAGCTAAATTTCGTGTTGAATTACTAATGCTTATATGGTGATACGTAAGCACAACCGACAGTATAATAAATAGCGAAAAACTGACAGCGAGAAATACCGGCGGTAAAAGCAATAATAAAAACACGCCTAAAATTGAGCCAGGGATCCGTGCTAGTAATGCCCCTTGGATATTGATCAAGCTAAGTTGATGTCGATAACGAATACAGTTTAAAAGTGACAACAAGCACCCAAGTATTAGCATTGGGGCGGGCAATAAGCTTGGGTTGATTAACATCAATATCGGAGAAGCAACCACTGCTAAACCAAAGCCAGCCAAACTCTGCAAAGCAGCGCCGGAAGTTATCGCTAACAGTGCTATTATTAGCATCGAAGATTCGTAGAACATAAATAGTTTTTCTGCTCAATAATTTGTTACGCGCAAAACAAACATCTTAAAACACTATTATTCATGTTTATAAACTCTTACTCTAATTAAATTAAGTTATTGTTTGATAAGTGATATTAATCAGTTCACTGGTAATTTTTGTGACTAAATAAAAAGAAAAACTGTCGTCATCATTATTGGCTCTTTATTTCAGATTAAATGAGTGAAATTCGCAACAAAGGCCAATCATTGAAATATGTAAAATTACTAGCTAGAACAAGCTTATAAGTTGAAAAGTTAACGGTTTATTTCGCTAGGTATAAGATTCCCTTATTAACCGATTAAGTTAATTGACTTCAATATTTGTAAACACCTCCTTAGTATTATTTTCGTACAAAATAAGAATGTGTTGATTAATCGATTCAGTCCCAACCCTGTTAAAAGATTAAAAATAGATTCTACAAAATAATAAACATGATTCATCAATAAGATAGGGGAAGTTAACATGAAACTAAGCACTAAATTGGCCATAGCTGCCGCTTTAATTGCGCCTACAATGGCACAAGCAAATAATGATTTATTTAATTGGTACGGTAGCATTAGAGTTCAATTAGAAGATACGAACAAAGGCGAAATTGAGTATAAAGATAATTATTCTCGCCTCGGTGCTTATGGATCTGCTGAAATACTTGATGGCGTTAAAGCGACCTACAACTTTGAATTTCGACTTTTTACTGATGACGGTTCGTTTGCTGGTAATGACCAACGTGCTCGTCTTGCTAATGTTGGATTAGAAGGTGATTTTGGCTCCGTTTTAATCGGTAAGCAATATTCACCAGCATGGAATTTTACCGATAACGCGATTGATATATTCTCTGATATTGATGAATCTGCTGGTTGTACCCATGAAGCTGCGGGTGTTATTTGTCATACGAGTCGTTACGGGCTTTTCGGCAAAGATGCTCAAGGTAATGGGCATTATATCGAATATCTTCGACCTGATCGTGCAGTAACCTACACAACTCCAGACATGGGCGGCTTTCAAATTTCGGTGATGGCAATATTAAATAATGGTGACGTAAAGTCTGATGCTGCAGGGACAGAGAATGAAAATTTAGTCGGTTATAATGTGGCAGCTAAATATGTTATTAACGATTTTACTGTCTCAGCGTCGCGGTTTGAGGTAACAGCATTTGAAGGTGACCATGTAGTTGATTCATTTCAGCTTGCTTACAACCATGGCAATGTAAGTCTTGCGGCGCATTACCAAAACTCAAGTGATTTACGTTTTTATGAAGGTCTAAATTCAAGTGGCGAGATTGTTGATGAAAATGTTTATGAGATCTATGGTGGATATAAAATGGATAACATACAGTTTCAGGCTAAATATGCTTGGGTTTCTATGGATTCAGTAAGTGGACTGACGGTCGATAGTAGCCAGATTATTCTTGATGCAATTTATAATCATAAGCTTGGTAGCTTCTATGTTGAATATAGTGCATGGGGCGATGAGGCTGAAGATGTCTATGAAGCTGAAGATAAGTTTCTGGTTGGTTACAAACTTAATTTCTAAATAAAGAGAGTGCAAAAAATTCATATTTCCTGCGAATGAAGTGTGCAGCGTGACGATTGAATTTTTTCAGAAATCACTTCCATGTTTCGCCACGGATGGCATGTTACAAGTTTCCAATCGCAAATATAATTAATTACCAGTTAAATTCTGTGAGAAAACGATGTCAAATAGTCAAAGAGATATTACGTTAAGGTTCTTAGCTGAAACACAAGATGTGAATTTTGGTGGCAAAGTTCATGGTGGTGCAGTAATGAAGTGGATTGATTTGGCTGCATATGCTTGTGCCGCTGGCTGGAGTGGTCGCTATTGTGTCACAGCCTATGCAGGGGGAATTCGATTTGTCGCCCCCATACATGTCGGTAGCTTAGTAGAAGTAGAAGCCAAAGTGATTTTTACCGGAAAATCTTCAATGCATATTGCGCTTGAAGTTAATGCATGTGACCCAAAGTCATTAAATCGACGATTAACAACACATTGCATTGTTATTATGGTGGCTGTCGATCAAAATGGACAACCAGAGCGCGTAGCTCAATGGATACCAGAAACTGAAATAGACAAGAAACAACACGCCACGGCAGTTAAATTGATGGAAATGAGAAAAAAAATCGGTGAAGAGATGCAAGTTTATGTAGATATTTAGTTTTGTTTTAAATGTTCCACCGATATGTCCATATGCCTACTAGAATCCGCATGACTAAAATAAGCAATGTTATCAAGTGGTTTCTAGTAGGTAGATTAAATGCAACTTCGTGCATTTAAATCATCACAACCAGCTTTCTTTATTAGCCATAACAAACGGCTTAAAGGAAATGGGTTTTTTACCGGTTACTCGTTCTACCGTATCTGTTAATTCTTCGGTATAACCATTGACAACCGAGTGATTCAAACTAAGCATAAACTCAACAAGAAAAGGAGGGAATTGCATATCTTGCATAGCTTTAATTGCAGCTTCATCAGGTACCGCAACATATTGGGATTGTTTACCTAACACCTCGTTCATTTGCGCAACAGCCTGCGCATATGAAAGGTTTTCACCTCCAGTAACAGTAAGTGTTTGTGCTTTATACATTGCAGGATCCAGAAGAGCAGCAACACTGACGGATGCAATATCCATAATATCAACCCAACCGATTTTACCGTCGCCAGCGGGTAGATAGATAGTTCCATTTTTATAGTCATTAGCATAAAAATTGATAAAGTTTTGCATGAAAAACTGCGGGGCAATAATGGTGTAGTCAATACCGCTATTTATGACATTCTGATCTGTTGCATTTAAAAGATCAGGCGCTTTTAACGATGAACCAATCTTTGCCAATGAAGTACTTAAGCGAACAATGTGTTTGACACCATTTTTTTTCGCTGCAGCTATCAGATTTCTACCCCATTGAACCATATCTGGATCAGTGGGAATGATCATATACATAGTAGAAATGCCTTGTGTCGCTTTTTCAAGAGAATCTATATCGGCATAATCAATCGCTATAGAGTCCACACAATCAACGATTCCATTGTAACTAGCAGCTCTTATGTTTACTGAATGTTGCTTTTTTAACAGGCCAAGTACATGACTTCCAACGTTACCGTCTGCACAGGTTACTAAAATTTTGTTGCTCATTTTACTCTCCTACCAAATTGATTTATTAAATAAGTTAATGGCTAAAATGTTAGGTAATGCTCTGATTGACTTCTAACGCCATTTATTGACTGAAAGAATTCTAATGTAATTTTTGATATCATGATAATTTATAATTCGCATAACATGATATTGCCATTGTGAATATGATGATGATCATAAAAATTACATTGAGTAACAAAAGCAAAAATAAGGAGTGCAACGATGGATTATAATTTATTTCCTGTATTCGTTGAGATAATGCGACATAGAAATGTTTCTAAAGCGGCTACTGCACTTAATATGACACAGCCTGCAGCATCAAATGCATTAGCACGATTACGGCATCAATTTGGTGATCCGTTGTTTCTTAGAGCGAGCCACGGAGTCATACCAACACAATTAGCAACTGATATTGCCGCAGAGATGGAACATCATGTAGAACAACTTAAAATGATCACCCAGACACAAAGCAAGCAAGAAATTGATCTTTCACTGGTTAAAAGGCACTTCAAAATCATCACTCAGGACATGGAATAATACCTTATTTTTCCTGCTTTGGTTTCTCGCCTAGAGAAGGTTGCTCCTAACTTACGACTAGAGGTAAGACCATACAACCGTGCAACTTTTTCAAATGATCTTGCTACTAATCAAGCGGATATAGTCATTTCCTATTTGCGAGATACGCATAAAAACTTGCTCAGTAAAGAGTTGTTTTTCCAAAATTTTGTTTGTGTATGTCGAAAGGACCACCTATATACAAAGCCTCAATTATCTTTGATGGATTATACAGAAATGCAGCATGTACTTGTGTCACCAGATAAAGGCGGATTTAAAGGTTTAGTCGATGAAAAGTTAAAATCTTTAGGGCTCACGCGTCGAGTCGCGATTAGCACCCCACATTTTTTTACAGGTTGCCAATTTGTGGCCAATAGTAATTATTTTTTAACTTTACCTCGATACGTTGCTGCACGAGTGGTCACTTTTCTAGATTTAAAAGTGTATGAGTTACCTTTTGATTTAGAAGGTTTTTCAACGTCTATACATTGGCACCGAAGATTTGATAATGACATTGAAAATAAAGCGATTAGAGACTTAATTATGAATGTAGCTAAAGAAGAGTTAGTTAAATTAAAGTCAACAGCCGCTAATAAAATATGCCGATAGACATAATTAAATTAAGGTTAGGAGGATATGTCGCGGCATAGGTACATTTAATAAATTTCTGTTTGTCAGTGTTTTGTATATTGATAAATTATTACGTTAAATTTAAGGTGCCGTATTCAACGGAAAATTTTTAGTAAAACTCTGGCGTTTGAGGGGTATGTTAACACATTTAGATTATTCAGGGAGCTCAAGAGCATTTAGCCAATTACGCATTATTTTAAATTTTCAATTTTAAATGTTGCTAGCTTGTCCCAGTCACATTGAGTAATTTCATTAAGCCATAATGGCGGTAAATTTCTTTGTGAAGTTTTACTTACTAAATTGACGTCAATATTCAATTCATCGGAAAAATGTTTTTTTAATGAAAATTGTAACTTTCGGTCACTGATAAGAGCAAATTTTTCTATAAGTTGCAATTTTACCTCGTTACTAACTTTCACTCCTTGCCTCAATTGATATACTGTATTGAGCCAAAATAACGTGCTTTGTCTTGATTTATTTGGAAAAGCTTTGGTAAGCCGGGCAATAGATGGATGTAGTCTTTGGTAGTTAATTTGCTGATTTTGAATCAAAAACGCTTGTAGTAAATTTATACCACTAACAACATTTCCCGAACGATTTGAATTAGATTGATATATAGCTAAAGCGGCACGAAAATGATGCTCTGCCTTAACGACATCATTGCTTTCTAATGCAAGCACTCCCAAATTATTTTCAATAGTGCCAAGTGATGTGGTTAATTTTTTATCCTGAACAATATTTTTTGCCATGTTGTAGATTTTAATCGCAGAGTCGGTTTGATCTAAATGCCGGAAGACAATGGCGATACTGACTAATAGTTTGATTCTAAGTTTGTCAATTTTATTGTGCACTAGTGCACAATAAAATGTGATTTTTGCTTGTTCTAAATAACCGGATTTACGTAACCAAATACCGATACTGCTTAATATTGAAACTAACCTGCGGTCAAATTCAGTTGTTGATTTATGCGCTATTAGCTTTTTAATTGAGTGTTCCATAACGGACAAGCGATTTAATGAAATTGACGCGCGTATTAAGGTGATATGCCAACGAAAAAATTCAGCTTCCGATAATGGGGCTAAATTAATATCTGTAGCTAATAAGGTTAATGTTTTTGAGGGTTTTACGGACAAATAGTCTTCAGCCTCCTTAAGTATAGAAGACAGCTGGGTTTTACTTGGTTGTTCTTTTGCTTGTACAGGAAAAACCAATAAAACGATGAATAGCAAGGTTACTTTTGACAAGAATATACAGCCCCTATTAAAAGTTTTTAATTATTAGTAAAGTGTAATCTATTTTGTGCCAAATTCCTTTTAATAACTGATCAGTTAAAATTTCACATTATCTCCCTTGAGCCATGCTTTGTAATAACTGTAATCGTTGTTGCTCTTGCTCGGATGGTTGATAAGGCAATGCACTTAAACTTGAGGTTTCGAAGTCTTTTATTTCATATTGACTAATTTCGCTATCACCATACTTTGTTGGCTTGCCTGGTGCCGGTGACATCAGCTCTATTGAAAAGGTCGATAAATAAAACGGCGCTTGCTTGCCTTGCAATACACTTTGGTGAGCTTTCAGTTCGATACTGCTATTTCCCTTGCTTAATTTATCTTTACTCACTAAGTGGGCAATAGGTTGGTGGTTCACATCAAATAAATTGGCGCGTATACGATATAGGCCTTTTTCTCGAGTCGTTAGGTTTGCGGTTATCACCATATCAGCTTCTTGATTAAATGCTGGGTCAAAGCTTTCGAGCGTGGCGACAGAGTCAACGTATTGCAGCGCTAAAGCCATGGTAATATTTTTACCGTTAACTTTTGCCTTTACTACCGCTTGAAGTTGAGCCGGGAAGTCTCGTGCACCGTCAAACTCGGTAGTCCATAGGTTTTCATTTTGTTCAAATTTACGGGTTAATAATGATTTTCCGTTAGCAATATCGACGAGTTGGAGCTCAGCATTAACAATGTTTTCACCCGATAGCGTGGCAAAAACGGCTTCAGGATAAACATAACGATACTTTGATAATTCTGCTGTTACTGTAGTGCCTACGTCATCAATAGGAATGGATTGTGGGTTGAAATGATTTGGCTTTAAGCGATCAAAGTCTTTATCGGTCAAGGGTTGAGAGTAAGTTGGAAAGCTTAACTCTGCGGCAAATGCTTTAGCAACCAAGGCAGCGGAATCATTAGAGGTTATTTTTTCTGATATATTTTCACTCTCTGAACTACTTTTCACTGACTTTGATACGAAGTGTGTAACATTTTTAGTTGTCGTAACTTCAGCTAATTGACCAACCGTGCTTTGCTTTTCGGGTATTGAGGGCAAAAAAAACCAAACAACAATAACGACGACGGTCATTGCCAGTATTCGCTTTATATACGGTTTAATTTTCATTAAGTTTTTTGCCTTTACCTGCTCTATTAATTGAAATGGCTTATCTTGCGAGCTACGTACTGCAAGATAAGCCGCTTTATCTTTTTCGGTGGTATTTCTGCAATTTTCTTAGTTAGGCATGGCGTCATAAATTAGCGTTGACATGCTGTCGGACGCTGAATTTTCTACATAAAGATAATTGCTCTTCCAAAGCCACCAGCCAGACGTTTTGGTGTAAGTATCA
>Ga0070748_1001563_pt1 | contig 10673 bp, 9 predicted proteins | sample VirMetDEL_Nov_12_FD_77015 | JGI IMG/M metagenome (GOLD analysis project Ga0070748, IMG submission 77015) | Aqueous microbial communities from the Delaware River and Bay under freshwater to marine salinity gradient to study organic matter... | ecosystem: Environmental > Aquatic > Marine > Coastal ...
ACCAAGAGCGTTTCCATGGCGTTGCACACACCGTAACGATGGGTTTTGGAATTCATCGCAATATTAAATGCTTTGTCTAAGTCGGCCTTGCTGTCGATAAATACATGGCAAATACCATCCAAATGCTTGATGACAGGTACTTTGGCATCTTTACTAATGCGCTCGATCAGGCCTTTGCCACCGCGGGGCACTATCACATCCACAAACTGGGGCATGGCAATCAGTTCACCTACTGCTGCGCGATCGGTCGTTTCAACAACCTGAACAACATCCGCCGGTAAGCCCACCGCTTTCAATCCGGCCTGAAGGCAGTTGGCAATAGCGCGGTTGGAATGAATCGCCTCACTGCCTCCACGCAAAATCGCCGCATTGCCCGACTTTAAGCACAGGCTGGCAGCATCAATCGTTACATTGGGGCGCGACTCATAAATAATGCCCACAACACCAAGCGGCACGCGCATTTTGCCCACTTGAATACCGCTTGGGCGGTAGCTCATCTCCGAAATCTCACCACAGGGATCAGCCAAAGATGCCACCTGACGCAAGCCTTCAATCATGCTGTCGATAGTCGCAGGCTTGACCGCCAAACGATCCAACATAGCCGCATCCAAACCGCTCGCCTTGCCTGCGGCTAGATCTTTTTGATTTTCAGCAACAAGGGTAATGCGCGACTTATCCAACTGCTCGGCAATCGCCAAGAGCGCTGCATTTTTAACCCCAGTGGGTGCAGCGGCAATAACCCGCGATGCGGCGCGCGCTTTGCGACCAACTTCTGCCATGTAATCTTTAACATTTAATTCGGACATGAAACAACCTGCATGAAACCATCAATAATGAGCGAAGCATCTGCCAAAAAACCAAACAATTAAGGCAATACGCAAAAAATGGGCGCGATTATAACCTGAGTTGACCCACTTTTTGGCGCTAGCACCCGCTTTATTTCTGCTTTAGCGCAAATTCAGGGTGCTATGCGCTTATAGAAGCGATTAAAAGAACAAATCGAAAACACTAGGTCAATTTTTAAATCGCGCCCCATATTTTCTTTTCAGTTGTTATTCAGCCTCAGGAGCTTAGCCTGAGATTGTCAGCGCTCAAGGTATTCAACACAAAGCGCTCTAGATTCACATTTTTTACGGCACTTGGTGGACTTAATTGTTAGCCAATACGCCCTTAAAGAGAGCCTTATCATGAAGACATCATTCTTACTCAGCAGTCTGGCCAGCATTAGCCTCTTGCTAGCGAGCAATGCTTTTGCCGATCATCAAGCTCACTATTCAAAGCATAATAAGCATCACAAACACAATGGCTATACCGAGGTGGTACGCCCGCAGGTGGTGTATGTGCGCCAAGATCGCCCAAGCTATCGGCAGGCGGAATATGCTCGCGTAACCTACGCGCAACCTATATACCGCAGCGTTGCCGTAGAAGTACCGGTTGAATCCTGCCGCGTTGAATCAGTTGCCTATAACAGCAGGAGCGGCGGCGACTCCTTTAAGGGCACAGTCGTCGGTGGGCTTGTCGGTGCCGCCCTAGGGCATGAACTGGGCAATGGTCGCGGTAACGCCACTGCCGCTGGCGGCCTGTTAGGCGCAGCCATTGGGAACAACGTTGCTGGCGGTAAGCGTGTAACACGCTATGAGGATCGCCAAGTGTGTAGTACCGCATACCGTACCGAGTACCAGCGCGAACTTGTGGCTTATGACGTAAGCTACAACTACCTAGGCCGCGCCTACCGCACCGAGACCCGCACTCACCCGGGGGACCGCATCGCTGTAGACCTGGCTGTAATAAGACGCTAACACCTAAAACTAACAATCTAAAAGACAGAAAGAAAGCTTACAAACATTGACCATTGAGCAAACAGGCGCGATAGTTCACAGGATGTTGGCTCTCCGCAGGAAAACACCATGCCATCCCCTATGAACATTATTGCTTTTTTAACCCCACTGCGGGCACCACTAGCCGCCTTGGGGTTTCTGTGCTTGCTCTTGCTGAGCCAGCACAGCCTAGCCGAACCAGACTTTATAGATTCTGGCATGACTTCCTCAACCCCTGATCGCAGTCAATCACTGGTGGATCCAAAACCTATCGCCAAGCCTAGAATCAGCGCCGCTCAGGCAGCAGAGTTAGTGCGTCAACAAACGGGTGGCCAGATTATGAGCGTCAGCACTCGTCAGGGCAGTAATGGAACCATTTACGGAGTAAAGGTGCTCAACTCAGGGCGCATGAAGGTTATTCAAGTCGACGGTCAAAGCGGCCAATTGCTGAATCACTAATTGCCTTAGGGCAACCCACTAAAAACATATCAACCACAAACCAACAAGGAATACTCCATGCGCGTTTTAGTCGTTGAAGATGAACAAGCATTGCGCGACCAAATCACTGCCCTCATCGCCAGTGAAAAATACGCCTGCGACAGTGCCGCTGACGGCCGCGAAGGCCTCTTTTTGGGCAGTGAATATGATTATGATCTCGCCATCATTGATCTTGGACTGCCACTCTTAGACGGCACACAGCTAATCAAACAACTGCGCGCCAAAGAGCGTAATTTTCCCGTGCTTATTTTAACCGCACGCGGCAATTGGCAGGACAAAGTTGAGGGCCTAGAAGCCGGTGCCGATGACTACCTAACCAAACCCTTTCACCCCGAAGAATTGCGTGCGCGCATTCACGCTTTATTGCGCCGCGCGAGCGGTCACGCTTCACCTTTGTTGCGCTACGGGCCGATTGAAATAGACACCAGCGCTAAACGTGTCCACCGCGATGGCACCGAAGTTGAACTCACCAGTTTCGAGTACAACACACTCACCTACTTGGCGCTTAATGCCGGCAAAAACATCTCCAAAACTGAGTTGACTGAGCACCTCTACGCGCAGGACTACGACCGCGATAGCAATGTCATTGAAGTATTTGTAGGGCGCCTGCGTAAAAAGCTCGATCCCGATGGCAGCCTTAATGTGATCAGCACTCAGCGCGGCCTCGGTTACCGCTTCAATATCGACAAGCAATAGCGATTTGCCTAGGTTAAGCCGCCCCTTCTCCTCTATTTCAGCGCGACTATTGTTCGCGTCAGCCCTACTGTTGCCCTTGTTTTTGGGTTTAACAGGCTTTTTTCTCGACCGCGCCTTCGAAAACAGCCTTGTGGTAGCCGAACAATCGCGCTTGCGCGGCCATATCAACCTACTGTTTAGTGTCGCCGAACTCCCGGAAGACTATGGCCCAGAGCGCAACAGCATACATATGCCGCTCACCCTAAGAGAAGCCGATTACGAGCGCCCCGACTCAGGACTTTACGCCTATATTTTTAACGACCAAAAAGAACTTGTGTGGCATTCCAACTCCGCCAGCCTGCGCACGCCACTCAGCTACAGCCGCGTAGAACATCAAGACCAACCGGGCCAAATGGTCATTAGCACGCTCATTATTGAGCGCAAACTTTACTTTGTTGCCCATTACGACATTCTTTGGGAAGACCTAAAAGGTAAGTCTCACCCTTTTCGCTTTGCGGTATTGCACAGCGGTGCCGAATACAAAGCCGAGCTTAAGGTGTATCGCCGCGAACTTTGGCGCTGGCTCGGTGCGGCGGGGATCTTCTTGCTCATGGCACAAACCATCATACTGCGCTGGGGCCTAAGGCCTTTAGGCCGACTCGCCTTCGCACTTAAAGCCATGCAAAGTGGCGACACCAGTAATATCGCCGGTCAACACCCCAAAGAATTACAGCGCGTGGTAAACAACCTCAACCAAGTATTGGAGCGCGAACAAGCATTGCGCCAACGCTACCGCGACAGCCTCGCCAATCTCGCGCACAGCCTCAAAACCCCCCTTGCGGTACTGCAAAGTAAACTGGATAACAGCGGCTCCGAAGACGAACTACGCCAGATCGCCAAAGAACAAGTAACACGCATGAATCAAGTGGTCACTTACCAACTACAGCGCGCCGTATCCAGTCAGCAGAGCGGCACCATGAGGCGCACCCGCCTTGAGCCCTTAGTGCAGCGCCTGCTCAGTGCCCTGCATAAGGTTTACGGCGAAAAACACATCCAACACAACTGCCAGATAGCGGCCAATAGCACCCTAATTGGCGATGAACAGGACATTATGGAGCTACTGGGCAACCTGCTTGAAAACGCCTTTAAATATGGCCACACCCAAGTACGCATCAGCAGCAGCGACACAGAAGGGAGCTGTGTCGTAGAAATAGAGGATGACGGCCCCGGCGTACCGGTCGAGGATCGCGCGCGTATTTTAGAGCGCGGCCAACGACTCGACACCAATAAACCCGGCCAAGGTATAGGCCTCGCCGTCGCTGCCGAAATTGTGCGCAGTTATGAGGGCCTTATTAGCATTCATAGCTCCCCCCTAGGCGGCGCACTGTTTCGCATCCAATTGCCAAATACCGTGTAAAAACCTCAGCACTACCCTCACCTAAAACGCAAATGCCCTCATGTTTTTCAGCGAGCAATTTGTCATCACGCTATAACATCCTAGTGCAACGCAGGTTTTTATAACTTTTTGCGCGAAAAACCGCATAGCCGTGTGCGACATATCGCACAAGCTGTAGCTCATCTACCGCACACACCGCAGTGATCTTTGCGACTACTTAAGCGTCAGCCAGAGGTAGATACTAGCCTCATCCCGTCGAAACACCTCGACCCGACTCTACACCCGAATACGCTGAAAACACGACACCCCCAGTAACCCAAATCGACACGCTAACGAGAACAAAAAAATGACCGCTAGAACCTGTATCGCCGTCGACTCCACCTGCGACCTACCCGCCAAATTCATTCAACAACACAACATAGAAGTGCTGCCTATCTATATTAATTATGATGGCGGCCAAGCAATGGATTATCGCGACCCACAATCCATGCTCAACTTCTATAAGAATCATTCGAAAGCACAATTTGGCTTGGCGCAGTCAGACCCACTCTCGGTGAACGACATGACGGACATTTTGCGAGAACGTTTACTGCCCAAATATGATTTAGTACAAGTCGTGACCATCAACAGCAAAAAAAGTGACGTTTTTAAACGCGTGTCTGAAGCTGCATTGGTCAATGAACCTAAATTCCGCGAGCTGGAAAAAAATGAAGGCCGCATCCCCTTCCGCATTCGCCTCTACGACAGCATGTCCATGTTCACCGGCCATGCACTGCTCGTTTACGAACTGGTAAAACGCGTTCAAACCGATAACTTGCCGCTCAATAAATCTATTCGCGAAATCGACGCCATGCGCGATCAGGTTTACGGCTATTTAATCCCCAATGACTTGTCCTATATGCGCGAGCGTCGTCACTTGCGCAAAGGCGACAACAACATCTCTTGGATCAACTTTAAATTAGCCAGCGCATTGAATCTGCGCCCAATTGTGCAACTGCATCGCGGCGCGACCAATAAGATTGATACGGGCAAAGGCTTTTTAGGTGCAATGGAAAAGCTCTTTATTCACGTTAAGAAGCAAGTGAATAAAGGACTGACGAGCGAAGTTATCGCCATGAGCTACGGCGGTTTACTTGAAGAAATTAAGGATGAAGCCATCATGGTTGAATTCCGCGACTACTGCAGTCGTCACAAAATTAAAACCATGCTGTCAATGATGAGCATGACCGGTGCAATTAACGTTGGCCCCAAATCCTTCGCACTGTCTTTTGCGACCGATAAAGACTTGGTGTAATCCCACCAAACAGAAAACAAAAAGCCGATCAGATAACACCTGATCGGCTTTTTTGCTTTACGAAAGAGACAAGCTAAAAGACTAAACTGCCCTCCACTAAAGACAACCAAAAAAATCAGCTAGAGATAACCCCCACCGAACATTGTCGCCATGTATGCGCCATAAACCAACAAGAGCACCGCACCCTTAAGGCGCGACAAGCGCAACCCGAACAACAAAAACAACAGCAACAAGGCTGTTGCACTTAACAGCACCCACTGATCAATAGCGAATAAGCGGCCATCGAGCGGCAAGGGTTTTACTGTCGACGCCACCCCCAAAATGCAGAGCAAATTAAAAATACTGCTGCCAATAATATTGCCAACTGCTACATCCGCATGACGACGAATCGCCGCCACTATAGAAACTGCAAGCTCCGGCAGGGATGTACCCACAGCGACGAGTGTTAAGCCAATTACCGCATCAGGCACCCCCAAACTGCGACCAATACCAACCGCCCCCAACAAAAAGCGATCGGCACCGCCAACCAGCATTAGCAAGCCGCCGATTGTGGCTAAAAAAATGATGGGCACTGACATGGGCTTAGCAGTCGCGTCTGCCACTTCAGCCAAATGCGCAGCAACTTCTGGGTTACTCAAATCTTCGCGCTCGCTGCGATAAGCCCAAATCAAATAGGCGCTCAACAGCACCAAAAATAAAATGCCTTCTATACGGCTCAAACCACCAAAACTAGCTGCGCCCATAAACAATAAGGTTGCACCCAAAAGTACCGAACCATCGCGCTGCAAGCACTTAGCGCTCGCCACCAAAGGCATAATCATCGCGCTCACCCCTAAAATCAGCAATATATTAGAAATATTGCTGCCAATCACATTGCCCATGGCAATTTCAGGCTGATTAGAGAGTACCGCCCTAAGCGACACCACCAACTCCGGCGCCGAGGTACCAAAGCCCACTATCACCAAACCTGCCAAGAGGGGTGATACCCCCAAACGCTTTGCGGCTGCCAGCGCACCACGCACCAAAGCTTCACCACCCACTGTCAATAACACCAGCCCCAACAACAGCCACATAAAATCAATCATTACCCACTCCTTACATCAGTTTTTCACGGCGTCACTATAACTCAATCGCCAAGTAGTGCCGGGCTACATTTAATAAGCACAAATCAAAAGCGCCAAAAAAATGCCCGTCAGGGTTACTGACGGGCATTGTATTCAAACCAAAGAAAACTACTCTTGGAAAATTAACGCTACTCTTGGAAAGTTAACGTTACGCTAGCAAATTTTAGACATCGTAACCTTTAGGGTTTTGCGACTGCCAGCGCCACGTATCTTGCATCATGCGCTCCAAGCCCAAAGTCGCCTCCCAGCCCAATTCAGCTTTCGCTTTAGCGGCATCGGCAAAACAGCTAGCGATATCGCCCGCGCGGCGCGGCGAAAGCTTGTAGGGAATTTTTTGGCCGCTAGCCTGCTCAAATGCCTTAACAATTTGCAGTACCGATAGGCCCGCCCCCGCACCCAAGTTGTACTCGCGACAACCTGCACCCGACTTTTCCAAACCTTGTAGCGCCGCCACATGGCCCTTAGCTAAATCCACCACATGAATATAATCGCGCACACCTGTTCCATCTACTGTGGGGTAATCATTGCCAAATACATTTAGCTCTTTCAGCTTGCCAATCGCCACCTGCGCCACATAAGGCAACAAGTTATTGGGGATACCTGCAGGATCTTCGCCGATCATGCCGCTTTCGTGCGCACCAACAGGGTTGAAGTAGCGCAGCAGCGAAATATTCCATTGGTTATTGGGTGACTTGGCGACATCGCGCAAAATGTCTTCCACAATTAACTTACTGCGACCATAAGGGTTGGTTGCCGAGGTCGCAAAAGATTCATCAATGGGTACCGAAACTGGGTCACCATATACCGTAGCCGATGAACTAAAAATCAACTTCCACACGGCAAACTCTTCCATGACTTCCGCCAGGGTCAAGGTGCCCGCCACATTGTAGCGATAGTACTTCATCGGAATTTGATTGGACTCGCCCACCGCCTTTAAACCAGCAAAGTGCATAACAGCCGCAAAAGAATGCGCCGCAAACACCTTGCGCATAGCCTCTTTATCATTGATATCGACGGCATAAAGCAGGGGTTCAACACCTGTAATTGCCGCCACGCGCTTCAGCGCCTCCGGCTTGCTATTACACAAATTATCCACCACTACCGGCAGATAACCACTGTTAATCAGCTCAACACAAACATGGCTACCGATATAACCGGCACCACCCGTAACGAGAATAGGAATAGGGGAAACAGAAGAAGACATGTGAGATTCCTTGTAAATTAATAACCATACTGCAGCCAGCCATAGTGTGCGCGGCAGTATAACGGCAATTTATGAATCACACATTAAATCATATAATTATGACAAAATCGAAAACAGAGAGCCCAGCAGTCAAGCGAATAACAGAAACGTAAAAGGCAAGCCGAAGCTTGCCTTTTAAATCACATCCTTGCGTCCAACCAGCTACATGATTGGCAAAGAGAATCCAACAACGAATTTAGCTTCGTCATTATAAGTACCATCAACATCATCCACTACCTTACCCAAGGTAAAGCTTACGGTGTCGTTAAAGGCATAGGTCAAGTCAACGTGTGATAGGTCGTCTTCATGAACACCGTATTTAACAGTGAACTGACCCAAAGCCAAAGACAAGGTCATATAGTTGTAATCTTCCAGATCTTCCATACCTTCGTAGTAGCTGAAGCTAACAGGGCCGTAGCCTATAGTTCCAACAACCTCGACCAAATCACCTGCACTAATTTCGACAGAAGGGTAAGAGTAAGTCCAAACGCTCAAGTCGTAAGAGAAGTCGCCAGCCTCACCGCCGTAACCGGCATAGAGATCATATTCTTGACCATTCGTTGCATCACCTGAACCACCCCAGATGCCAGCATAAAAGCCGCTTTCGCTATACTTCAAATCGCCCCAGACACTTGCATCACCAGCGCCCAAATCCAGGCCGCGCCAGTAGTACATATTGCCAGCACCTATAGCAGCAGATACTTCAGCCTGTGCGGCAGGAACAGTAAAACCAGCCAAAGCAGAGAGAGCTATAGCACTTGCAAGCAATTTTTGTTTCATCTTCATGAGTTCTTCCTCTAGATTTTAATGGTATGACTACTTTAGTTTTTTGAGGCAGCTACTGAGCATTCACACTAGCTTGACTCCGTTATTGCAGATACCACGCCAATTTTTATTTATCCTTAATAATCAATACTTTAACTATTGAATACAAGATTGCATACCCAGCCAAAAAAGATGAGCCGCACAACTATAGCGCACAATAAGCGCATTGGTCGCAATCACCTGCACCAAATAGACTCACTTGTAGCGAATAAAATCATCCTTCAAGTCCTGCAGCCCCACCTCTGGATACTCCTCAGGTGTTAACGCACGCGCACGCAAAGATTTCACCCACCAACGTGCTATCGCCTGCCGCCAAGACTGCAGCGACCAAGGTATATAAAGCAGCAGCGCCAAAAGCACTAAGCTCACACCCACCAGAGTCTGCAGGCTCAATACTTCATCGGCGATTGACCACCCCAATAAAATTGCCAGCACCGGTGTCATTAAGGTAACCAAGGCAACAGAACTAGGCGACAAACGCTGCAGAATATAAAAAAACAACGCAAAGCCCACCAGCGAGCCGATTAAGGCCAAATACACAATCGATGCAGCTGATTTCACTGAAAACTGCACATTCGCATCACCATCAACCAACAACCACAGCAGCAGCAACCCCGGCAATGAAAAAAGTAACGCTCCCGTCGCCTGACTAAATGCATCCACCGCTAGCGTACTTTGGTCGCTAATTTTTTTGACCAAAACGCTGCTCAAACCAAAGAAAAATGTCGACACTAAAATGCCTGCAATACCCAAGGCAGCCTGCGGACCCAGTTGCAACTGGCGATAAAAAATAATCACCAAGCCGAACAGCGCCAACAGCAAAGCCAGCACACGCTTAACATTAAAAGGATTTTGTTTTAACAGCAGTAGCGTCATTAATCCCGTTACAAAAGGCGAGAACGCAAAAATGACAGCGATCAATGCCGAGGGAATAAATTGTGCCGACCAATAGACCACAGGCATATTGGGAAATATACCCAGCGATGCGGCCAGATAAATTTTCCAATGTGCGCCCATCGCAAAAAAACTGCGCCGAAAAATAGCCACAATCAGCAAGGCTAGCGCCAACGCTAAACTCATGCGCAGCAATGCAGCCGCCATAAAACTCAGGCTGTCACTGCTCCATTGAATAGCAAGCGGGGTAGTTGCCCAGATGAGGACAACAGCGATATACGCAAATAACGTAGTCACAACAAAACTCCTTATTGAAGGTTATTTGCCGCAACCAAAACACTAATGACTAAAAACAAAAAAGCCGCAGTGTTTAGGCTGCGGCTTTTGGGGGAAAATAAAAACTACTTCAGTTAATCACCCCACTCCGCAAACAAGCACGCAAAAATGCCCACACACCACATTGGTCGTAGGGCGATTTGCGCATAATGCTTGGCGGAGTTCGTGTTCAACATAGTAAAAAATCTGAATAAGGTTATAACGAAAAATTTAAGTCTCGACTCTAATTGAAAGCCCTCTCACCCACAAGCTTTTTTTGATTATTTTTTTATCAACCCCAATCCCCTATACTGCCTCCAATCAATTTCAAAACACTTACTTAAGAAGCCTCCACCATGAAATGTTATTTAGTCGGCGGTGCTGTGCGCGATAAACTTTTAGGTCGCCCCATCACCGAACAGGATTGGGTGGTCGTTGGTAGCAGCCCAACGCAAATGCACGCAGCAGGCTTTACACCTGTGGGAAAAGACTTCCCTGTTTTTCTGCACCCCAATACCAAAGAAGAATATGCCCTGGCGCGCACTGAGCGCAAAACAGGTCACGGCTATGGCGGCTTTAGTTTTTATTGCGG
>Ga0070748_1001564_pt1 | contig 10668 bp, 7 predicted proteins | sample VirMetDEL_Nov_12_FD_77015 | JGI IMG/M metagenome (GOLD analysis project Ga0070748, IMG submission 77015) | Aqueous microbial communities from the Delaware River and Bay under freshwater to marine salinity gradient to study organic matter... | ecosystem: Environmental > Aquatic > Marine > Coastal ...
AGTTAAATGGTTAAAGGAGAGATATGCAATGTTAGATTTTAATGATTACCAAAAGATAGCACAGACAACAGCTATATATCCAAAGGAATATAAGATTACATATCCAGCATTAGGGTTGGTTGGGGAAGCAGGTGAGGTAGCTAATAAGGTAAAGAAACTTATTAGGGATGGTGAAGATACCATGCCTCACGATTGGAAGGAGCAACTAGCATCAGAGATAGGTGACGTACTGTGGTACTGTGCAGCACTGGCATCTGATCTTGACATGTCCCTGAGTGTCATAGCTAAACAGAATAAAGATAAGCTAGAAGCTAGATTAAATAAAGGTACACTAAAGGGTAGCGGAGATAAGAGGTAGTTTGTTATAAAGCTTTTTGAAGATTCTTTATAATGTCTACAAACTTTAATGCTTCTCCAAATATATCTGTGTTTCTATTCTCTGCCTGTACATCTAAAACAGTCTTGCCATTGTACTTTCTTGCAAATAGGTAATCAATAGATTGCCTTGTTTTCTTAGGAAGATTAACAAATGCTTCTCTGTTGAATGGATCTATTTTAGTAGTAGCATCAGATTTATAAAAACTTTTTAATTGTGCATATTCTTTAGCAAGTTTTCTCATTGTTTGTAACTTATTATCAAAAGATATTTTCTTATCTCTGTCACTTAATTTTTTATAGTAGTCACTGTTAATATGTCTAGTGAACTCACCTTCCATTAGTACACCCATCTCTCTTTTTACTAATGCTTTAGCTCTACCATCTTTCATTCTAGGCACAAGTTCATAGCTTTTTATACCTAGTCTTACGAGTTCTTTCTCTAGATCACTAGTTCTCTCTTGTGTGCTTACACCAAATAGAGCACGATAAATAGGAGCCTGTTTAATTCTAGTTGCTTCTCTAGTAGGATCTTCTGCTTCAGGTAGAAGTTGTTTAAATAACGGCAGAGTGTACATAGTGCCTTTTTTTACTATCTCTCCATATCGTTCTAATCCTCCAACACCCTCTAACTGTTTTCTATCTCTAGCTAACGCTTCATCCTCATCAATCTGCGCCCAAATATCACTTAAGAATCTAGGTCCAGCTAGAGGTAGATTAAATGTTCTTACTGTCCAATCACCTAACATCTCTCCAACACGTTCACCTGTTAATGTTTTTCCTTCCTCTCCAGAAGACTCTAGCACCTCTCTTAGATCATCAAATGCAGCAAAGCTAAGTGGATTTCTAAGTCTGGTTCCTGCAAAGTTTTTAATAAGTTCTTTGCCATCTACTTTATCTAGCGTTCCTAATTCCCATTTAGCAAATAGATCTCCCACTTGTAAAAATGGCACTAATGGAATATACTTAGACATGTCACTTAAAAAACCACTACTGTTCTTAATGAACTGTGGTTCTATATCCTGATTCTCTATTCTGTATTTATAGGAAGCATAGATTAAGGAAGTACCCACAACAGCTTTAGCTATCTTATCTCTTGCATCATTAAGTAATATAGTTGCTTCTATATCGTCAGGATTAACTTTTAATTTTTTCTGTGCAGATACAATATCTGCTGAATGCTTTTTAGTTATGCCTCTAAATAAATTAGTAGCACCATCTATCATACTTATAGGAGAGTGTGCTAAGTTAAAGGCTAGTGCATTTACAAAAAATCTTGGATAGGCGTTGTCAGCAGTACCAATGATAGGAACTACTGGACCTACAGCTTCTGCTATTTTAACCATAGCGTATCCTGCTGAATTAGCTACGCCAGCTACAGACTGACTCTCTCCAAATCTAGGCATGTAAGAAAAGGTTGCTTTCATAGAGTCATCTACAGCATTCTTTAGCATAGCAACAGGAACGCCCTTATTACCTACTAGTGCATCATCTATTTTCATACCCTGTCTTCTTAGTTGTTTATCTAATGAATAGGAAAACACAGCCCTTCTAACATACACATCCTGAATCATGTTTAGTGAGTTTAAGAATCTTACTACACCACTTAATGTTTCAGCCTGATCTCCACTAGCATCAGCTATGGATCTTTCTATTTGATAGAGTAGGGACTTGTTACCAGATAGTACTCTTTGAGATATTTCAGCAGACTCTATAGGACGGGCTAATCTATACAGCAATCCAAACGAATCTTTAGCCATCTCTTTCAAACCAATACCCACATCTGCTGTTGTAAATTCGCCTTTACGTGCACGATACATAGTTTTACCTGCATGATATAGCGCAGACTCTATAAAGTTAGTACCTGCACGTATGGGAGCAGTGATGACTGAAGTAATAATATTACCCCACGTAGTAGAGGGAGCTATAACACCAGCAGCTCTACGTTCTCTATCAGCCCTTCTGTATATATCATATACTTTACCTAAGTACCCTACAGTCTTTTTATATTTTGTACTATTTAATGCTTTTAATCTAGCGTCTAGATCAGGATCTATCTTTCTATTTTTTACAAGCCATTTACCAAACTGGCTATATGCAGAAAGATCCGCACCTGAATCAGAAATACTTTTACCTGCTATGTTTATAAACTGCTGTTCAGTTAGTCCTACTTTAGTTAGTGCACCTTCTAGAACGTCACTGTCTATCACTACTTGTCCTGTCTCTTTTCCTAAAGAGTCCCTACCCATTCTGGTAGTTAGTAATATGTTACGTACTACTTCACTAGCTTTTTCATTTAGATTTATATCTAGAGGTTTTCCTAGTAGCTGTTGTTGTTCTACTATATTTAATGCAAGGGTACTCATTCTTTTATGCAGGTCTGTTTTTAAAGAACCTCTTAGTAACTCTGGACTTTTAACTTTTGCAAGTTCTTCTATTAGCTTCTCACCCTCAATAGGATCAAAGCTAGGTGTATCTTCAGGCAAACCTGTTTTATTTTCTTTATCCATAAGAGCTTTTTTAGTATCTTCTAATCTTTTACCAGCTGCCTGTCTAGCCATATCGTCTATTTGTATTACCTGTTTTGATATAGATCTGCTACCAAGATAACCAGATGCACCTCCTGCAACACTACCTATTCCAAAACCTAACCCTGCCATCTGTCCAGCACGAGCATAATCGTACTCAATCTCATCTTCTTTTTTATCAGCTTGTTCTATTCTCTGTAAACCCAAATCTTTTAAACCTACTTCAGCACCTACAAATGTACCTGTCGCTACACCTTCTTTTAGAGCATCTTTTCTAGATAGTTTTTTTGCATAATTTAATGCAGCTTCTCTACCAAACTTTTTTAAAGTTTGTTTAACAGCTTCCATAGTTCCTCTTGTAGCTAATTTACCTAAGAATAAACTTATAAGATTTAATGGATCTAATAAAGTATGAACTCCAAAATCCATTATTGCAGATTTAGTTTCTCCCCCACCTTCTTCTGTAAAATCAGCCATGTTAAATTCTGTTTGAATCCATATATCATAAAAATTTTCACGCTCTTGCTGACTAGCAGTACGTAACCAATCTATTTGTGGAACCATGTACAAAGAATTATTTTCAAATGCACGTTTCTCAGTGAGCCATCTTTCTATATAATCTCTATTAGATTCATCCTCTTGCTGTTGTCCTTTTTCACCAAAAGCATTAGACATAAATACACTTACTTTTTCCATAAATTCAGGATTATCAGCGTATTCTTGTACTGGTACTTTACCAACTTTACTTGGAATATATCCTTTACCATATTCAATTGGAGAAGTATCGGACTCATCTACTTCAATGGTAGAGAATACATTGTCATCTTCTACAGGTTTAATAACTTGTTCTTGAGTAGGTTCTACAGTAGCAGGTGCAGTCGTTTCTACTGGTATCTCTTCTTCTTTTTCCTCTACCTGTTCTTCTATCTCAATAGTAGAGAATACATTGTCCTCTGCAACTGGATCAGTCAATAGATCCTCTTCTACTTCAAGATTAGAGAATATGTTATCCTGCTCTAATAAAGCCATTTAAGCTATCCTACTCGCTAGTAATACGTGTTAATATCTGATCTAACATATCAGAAGCTATATCACTAGTTACTGGAACACCTCGATCCGTTAGATTTTTCATGAGATCAGATACTGCCTTACCCCTATTTGTATTAACTAAAGCTATAAGTTTCTTTGTTGCGTTAGGAGATCTTTGCAATCCTCTAATCATACCATCTCTTATATTACTAGTGCTTAATGGTTTTTTAACACTGGCATCTGTGCCTCTCTCCTCAAAAGGATCTGGTCCACTATTACGTTTTTTTATAAATGCACTACTATCCACTGTTAAACTGTCATTATATTCTGGTACTGTCTGACCCATAATATCTTCAAACTCAACATTTAATGCTTGTACTTCGCGCCTACTAAACCCACTTGTCCCTGCGTTTTTAATTACATTTAATCTTTCTAATATCTCATCTCTTCTTTTTATTCTGTTTTTAAATTGTGCATTTTGATTTAAAGATACATCTAAAGGTTTTCTAACTATAGATTTTCTAATATCAGTAGTTTGATTACTACCTTCACCTAAATTAAATGCTGGTTCTTTAGTCATAATCTCAGCCTCACCATCAGTTTGTATAGGTAAAGAGGTATTACGATTTACATCTACCATGCTTTTGTAACCTGCTTGATCTGTAAGAAAACTATATGTAACAGGATCTGCATTTGGTAACATGTTAACTATCTCTCTACTTTTTGCTTTAGCTATAGTGTTATTAACCCACATATGTATATCTCCTGCCTTTGGAGGTTTATTATCATCTATATCCTTTATAATACTAGGAGGAAGACTCTCTTTATTTATCATTCCATCTTTAAAATTCTCCATAAAAACACGCGCATAATTTTCTGCCTTTGTACCTCTGGGAAAGCCTATCGCAGTTCGTACTTCATCTTCTTGAAATTTTAAACGAGAGATAGCTTGAGTTTGAGTTACTACTACCGATTTTCCTTTTGTAGTAGCTGCTGTTTTTCTAGCCATTGCAGTTTCAAGAAGGGTTTGATCTACTAAAAGATTTTTTAATCGTTCTTTTTGTTTTGGACCTATAGTATCATTTACATCTAGTTTACTTAATTCATTTATTTCTAAAGTTACTTCATTCCACTTATCATCTACATCTTTAGTCTTAGTTAAATCTGTTAATCTTTTAGCCTGTTTTATAGTGTCTATATTTTGACCTATTAACATATCTAGTTTTTTTATCCTATCTTTATTTGCTTTAGGATCTTTAAGTAAATTATCTCTTTCCCTTTCATATTCTGTAATACGTATATTTGATCTATCTACCTGTTCTTTTAAATCTTTTGGTAGAGCACGTATAGAGGCAGAGGGTATGCCCTGTAATACAGGTGCTACATCACCCTCTAACTGAGGCATGTTACCTATTCCTGCTGATGATAGATACTCCTGTTTAACTCTTTCAACTTTATCTGAAGCATCTTCACCTTGAAGAATACTAGCCCAACCACTATTACGTATTGTAATTTTTTCATCGAGTGTTGGCTTTGGTACATTTATTAATGCTAACTGCCTACCTGTAGGACTAACGCGATTTTCTATTGCCCCTCTTAGTTTTAACTGTTCATAGACACTAGTACCCATATCCTGTGCTCTTTCTATTAATTTTACAGAGGCTGCTTCAGCAGCTTCAACAGAACCATATTCAGATATTAAAAATTGAGCAGTGTCCATACCATTCTCACCTAATTTACCCGATAATTGTTTTACTCCTTTTTCAAACTCTTTTAAGTCTGCATCATATTCATCTCGTTTTTTCAAAGCTCTTTCAGCAGCAAACCCTGCCATCTTTGATACCTTTGCTGAATTAGCCGCTAGGTCAGCTTGTATAACTTTATTTGCACCTGTAGCTATTCCACCGCCTAGTCCAGCTAGAAAATTTTTATCGAACTTAATAGCCATTACTGTCTCCTACTCATTAAACCACCAGAAGGTTCTATATCCTCTGGCATAACACGATTGGGTTCTTCTGTAGTCATCTCTACAGGTTCTTCCTCTTTAAACTGTTTCATTTTATTTATCATAGAGTACTTTTCCATAGGTTGTTTTAATGTGTCTTTTTCTAAACCACTATCATAATCTACACCACTAGCCTCTGCTATCATAAGTAACATCTCCATTATAATAGGTAGTGCCAGTATACCTGAATCTACACTGTGTATACCTTGCATTACACTACTCATTTGAATGGTATTCGCTATCGTAGTTAGGGGTACACCTGTATCAGCTACTTCTATTAACTTGTCAGTAAAGTCTTCTCCTGTTAGTTTCTCCATGTAGTAATCCGCTACATCTTGAGTAGAAGTATACTGTGGTGGTTGTTGCCAAGGTCTATTGCCTACCTCTGTAGTCAATGACATACCCGGAATTGGTGCGTCAAATTTAGGTTCATCAAGCATCTGCAAGTCTCCCTCTTTCACCTTGTATTGCGTCTACGTAACTACGAACAATATCTATATCTGTTACTGTAGTACTGTTCTTCTTAGAAGTACGTGTAAGCAATCCTTTAGGCTCTGGTGTTGTGTTTTCAGGAGCTTGCATCTTCATAACTCTATTATATATATCTTTTGTATGGTTTGTCTGCATAATATTTAATCCTTAAAAAGTTGTTTTTATGTAAGCAGCACCAAGAGTACCTATTAAATTACCTATAGCAGAACCAGCTGCTGAACTGCTTGTTGCATCGGCAGCGTCCCTACGTGCATCGGCACTAAGATTAGCTACCGCTAACACATTTAATCTTTCTAGCTCACTCTCAGCAGAGGTATATGCATACTCAATCATATCTGAATACTGTTGCCATAGATCACTGTAAGCTGTATTAGATATGTCTAGCAAAGCTGAAGCATTTAATTCATTAGTACGATTCTGAGCAGCTGTATCTGCTGTAGCTATCTGCCTACGCCACACTGCATTTGCCTGATCAATGACTAGTCTGTTCTGTGCATTGAACTGATCACGTTGATTCTCTATCTCTGTATTAAATCTACTGATCGTACCGTCCTGCCCAGCATTAAACTGTTCTATAGCATTCCTTTGTGCGTCATTAAACTGACTAGTCTGTGTAGCTAAGTTAGCAAAGAATTGATTTGACTGATTATCAGATGAAGCATTAAACTGCTTACGTGCATTGTCAGCAGCACTGTCAGTAAACAGAGACTGTATACGTTGCTGTGCATTAAATATTGTAGTTTGTTGGGCATTAGTTACATCAGTCATATCTTTTTGTAAAAATGCTTGTGCTTCCTGTACGGCTGACTGTTGCCTATTACTCAGATTAGCTATATCTAACTGTGCCAGTGCTGCAATCTCAGACATTTGTACAGCTTGTCTGTTGCTTAAGTTAGTTAAGTTCATTGTGTTTACAATGTTACTATTCTCTAGCTGTACCTGTTGCTGTGCAGTAAAGTTCTTATCTGCAATATCTGATACCTTTGCTGCGTTCATTACTCGTGATTGAAAAGTCTGATCAAACTCTTGCCCAATAGCAGTAGCACGTTGCTGTGCATAGAAGACTGCCATCTGTTGTTTGTTGGATAAGTTCTGCCCTTCAAACTGTGCAAATATCTGTGCGTCTGCCTGTGCTATAGGCAATGCTGCTTCCATTGCTGCCTGTACAATAGCCTGTCCAGCTATAGAGGAAGCACCTAGCCCACGCCTTACCATCTCAGCAGTAGCTGCCCTCATTGCTCCAGCAGCCCAAGGTGGGTTTACAGGATTGCCACTAGCATCTACTGTATCAAAGTCAGCAAGTAACTTAGTCATTTGCCCAGCTACTGTAGCAGAGGCAGTAGGGTCTGCTGATTGTGCAACTATCTGTTCTACAAACGCAGCAGCTTCAGATGCTTTAGAAGCTGGTGTGACTGTCTCTGCTGTTGTTATACCTGCACGTTGTACTTGTGTGCTAGGATCAATAGTTACACCTGTTCCTGTTTCAGCAGTCTGTCCTGTTACAGCAGAGGTAGTTTGTTGTGCTGTATCTGGTTTAGCTTGAGTCAGGCTCATAGTGCGTCCTGTTGTAGCACCTGTTACACCCTGAACACCAGTTGCTGTGTTAGTTGTATCCCCTACCTGTGCTAATGATGAACCTTCTGCTGTAGCTGTAGCACCTGTTGGAACATTTGCACTACCTGCCGTAGCTTTTGGATCTGTTGTAGCCAACCTGTTATCAGTAGTACTAACTACATCTGTACCTGCTGGTACTGCACCTGCTGGTCCTCCTATCTGTTGTGCGGTTAAAGACGTACCATCTGCTAGTACAGGAGTTTCTAATCTAGCTGCACTTATGTCAGCTATACTATCTAAACCTGTATATGGAGATGTAGGAGGTATTAAAGCAGGAAGTTTCTTTCTTGTGCCATCCAGCATTTCCTGTCTACCAAACTGTAGAAAGTGCTGTTGCAATTCATAGTCATTTAGTCCTGCTAGATCGTCAAACTCATCTCTAAGTAATTGTAACTGTGCTCCATTAAGTAGTGTAGCACCCCTATCAAAGTTAGGTATGTTACCACCCATTGCAATGTAAGTACGCCTTATTTCTTCAGGTGTAAAATCTTTGTACGCATCATTAGAAAAACGTACTAACTCTGCTTGCTCAGGCGTTAAGTCAAATACTACTAACCCTGCTCTACCACCATCTGCTATTTCTTTTTTACCAAACTGTGCGTAGTGTGATCTAGCCTGTGCGAGTGTAGCTTGGCTATATGGACGAGATCCAAATGCTGCTTGCAAATCAGGAAACTGATCTAGGTAGTCTATAATTACTAAATCGGATGCGTTGTCAAAGTTACTGGGTGTATTTGATAAACCAGTATTAGGATTAACACCTTCTTGATTACCAAATGAATTGTACCATGCCTCTGCATACTTATCTTTTTTCTGCTCATCTGTTAGACCTTCTAACGTAGCTGGGTCTACACCAAAAGTATTTCCATTTTCAATTTCATTTGCTACGTCAGATCTGTTTCCTCTTATTGCTAGGCCATTTACAGAACCTGTACTACTGGCTGTGCTAACTGTTGTATCACCTGTTGTACCACTTGTGTCCTGTTGCGTAGGTGCAGTTGTTCGTACACCCGATTCATACTGTCCAACAGGTAGCTGTGCATTACTAAATGTTGGATTTGCATTTATAGCTGCTTGTTGTTCAGGAGTATTAGAATAAAAGTTAAGTATGTGCACCTGTTCAGGAGTTAAACTTTCTCTAGGTGCATTTTGCAAATCTTGAAATGTGGCAAATGTACGATTAGGATCAGGTTGTATAGGTTGTGTACCTGTACTAGCACCTGTACTAGCACCTGTACCTGTACCTGTACTAGCACCTGTACCTGTACCTGTACCTGTACCTGTACCTGCTCCTGTACCTGTACCTGTACCTGCTCCTGTACCTGTACCTGCTCCTGTACCTGTACCTGTACCTGCTCCTGTACCTGTACCATCTGCTGATACCTCATCTCTAGCATCAGGTAATGGTACTGTAGTCTGTGGTTGCTGACCAAAACCAAGAGATCTTTCTTCTTTAAAACCAAACTTTGTAAAATGATCTAGTCCTACTCTAGCTAAATCAGCATCAGATATACCCCCTCCTGAATCTGGAGTAAGTTGATTCTCCTCTGATGCTTGATCACTATATATATCTGGGTTTTGTCTTGCATAATCTGCTGGATCAAATCCTTGTGGTAGTTGAGTTAATCTTTGCTCACCACCGCCAAACTTTTTAAAGTGATCTTCTGCACTACTAAACTGACCCTTACCTATAGCTTCTACAACATCAGGATTATTTTCTAAATAGCTTTGTGCATTAAAACCTTCAGGTAGATTAAATGGATCAGGAGGTGGAGGAGCAGTATTAACACCGCCGGTATTAAACTTACGTACATAACCACCACTAGCCATGTGCATAGCTTTGTTTACATACGAATGCATACGCTGTTGTGCAGCTGGGTTAGACTGTAGGTATGCTTCAAACTGATCAGCAGGTCCAGTATAGCCCATGCTTTCCTGTATCTTCTTCATGCCTTCTGGTTTAAATCCTTGAAACATCTGCATTGTTTATAACCTTTTTTCTAATACCTTATCTAGCTTATCCTCTAACCTATGTAGAGCTTCTGATACCATACGCATATCTTCTCTTAACTCCTGTTTAGTGGAGTAGTCTTCTCTAGTTCTATTTAAAAGTATATCTATACGTTTAACCTCTGCCATAAGATTCCTGAACATCCAAATGGCTGGACCGATAACCAGCGTTAGTACTACGTTCCAGAAAATTACTGGTGATATTTCGTCCATTCCAGTAACTCCTACAATGTAGCATTACAAGCATCTAATGCGTCCCAAACTACTGTAGCGTGGGCTGCGTTATCAAATGCCTTAGTGTTATCTGGATCACTGTCGGTTGGGTCTGGATCTGTCCAATCACCTGACACAGAAGCTAGATATGTTTGTAAGTCAGACTTACTAGCAATCTCAGTAAAGTCTCCACTACCCTCATGTTTAACAATACCTATCATAACATTATCTCTAGGTGATGCGGTATCAGCATCTACTACTACATAAACTCCATGCATACCCATTGGGCTATGCCCAAAGTGCAAGAAGTCTGGTATTGTTCCATCAGCATTCAGCCGATATTTACATACTTTATAAGCCATATTAGTTCCTCTCCTATTCGGCTGCTTCTAATTGTGGTAC
>Ga0070748_1001566_pt1 | contig 10667 bp, 7 predicted proteins | sample VirMetDEL_Nov_12_FD_77015 | JGI IMG/M metagenome (GOLD analysis project Ga0070748, IMG submission 77015) | Aqueous microbial communities from the Delaware River and Bay under freshwater to marine salinity gradient to study organic matter... | ecosystem: Environmental > Aquatic > Marine > Coastal ...
CGTTGCGGTCATAATTCAAATATTCGACCCAGGAAGTTTCAATATTATTATCAGCCAAGGCATGATGCCAAAGACTGACAATTTTTAAATTCGATAGTAAAGATTCTTTTCCGCCCTTTAATAAAATCTTGTTTCCCGACTTAAAAGCGATTCCTCCGGCCTCAATAGTTACGTCTGGGCGGGATTCATAAATGATCAAAATAGTACCAAAAGCAGCTGTTTTATTACTAATTTTCATTCCGTTTTCATGAGTGAAATCAAAACGAACCTTCCCCACAGGATCTTCTTGATTCGTCAATTGTTGTAATGATAAAATCATTCCGTCAATCTTTGCGTCATCAACAAGCAAACGTTTTTCCATAGCCAAATCACCTCCAGAATAATTGCTTAAATCCTGCTGATTCACTGCTTTAAGATTAGCTCTCTCTTGCTCTAGGAGGATTGCCATCGAACTCAAAACGGCATTTCTTTTTGCTATGGATAATACTGTTTTCATTTTTGTTTTTTATTTGGGCGTGACCCTCAAAAAAGTCGGGTCGGGCTATTCGTTACAATCTTTTTTATTTCTCTCCGCTGCGCTACATTTTATAAAAAAGGATTTCCACTGCTATCCCTCACGCAAACACATGTTGCTATTATTCACTTGATACAAAACACTCACAACCTCAGAAACTGTGAAACTCTGCAACTTCAAAAAATTCTACTTTAACTCCGATAATGATTCTTGCAATGCCACAATAAATGTATCTATCGCATCAGTGGTAATGGTTAAAGGAGGTAGGATTCTCAATAAGTTTTTATTGTTAGCGCCACCTGTGAAAATATGTTTTTCGATAATCATTTTCTTTCTTAAGGCGCTTACGTCAAAATCAAATTCAACACCCAGCATTAGGCCTTTTCCTTTTACCTTGATGATTTCAGGAATCACTTTGACAGCTTCCATGAAATACGCTTCCACTTTTTTTACATTTTCAATCAAATTTTTACTTTCCAGTACATCCAGAACCGCAATACCAGCAGCGCAAGCCAAATGACTTCCACCAAAAGTGGTTCCTAGCAATCCGTAGCTGGCTTGGAATTTTGGTGAGATTAAAACCCCGCCTATTGGGAAACCGTTCCCCATACCTTTGGCAGTGGTTACAATATCTGGATTAATTCCGTGGTGTTGAAAGGCAAAAAACTTTCCGCTTCTTCCGTAACCTGACTGTACTTCGTCAAGAATTAAAACCACGTCATGAGCTGCACACACTTTTTCTAATGCTTGAAAAAATTCAGTAGTCCCTTGGTCTAAACCACCCACACCTTGAATAGGTTCGATGATTACACAAGCTACATCTCCTTTTTTCAATTCGGTTTCTACTAAATCGATTTGGTTTAACGGCAAAAAAGTAACTGCTTGTTGTGCATTGATTGGTGCCACAATTTTTTTATTATCGGTAACGGCAACTGCCGCCGAAGTTCTTCCGTGGAACGAATTATCAAAAGCGATAACTCTAGATTTATTCGTGTGAAATGAAGCTACTTTTAACGCATTTTCATTGGCTTCAGCACCAGAACTGCATAAAAATAAACTGTAATCAGTCAAGCCTGATGCTTTACCTAATTTCTGCGCTAGTTCTACTTGCAGGGGATTCTGAATAGCATTCGAGTAAAAACTCAAATTATCCAGTTGTGCTTTTACTTTAGCCACATAATCAGGCTGTGTATGACCGATAGAAATTACTCCGTGACCAGAGTATAAATCTAAATATTCGATTCCGTTTTCATCTGTAATAGTGCAATCAAGTGCTTTAACAGGTGTGATAGGGTATAATGGATAAACGTCAAATAAGTTCATTGTGTTGTTGTTTAGATGGTTTAAGGTTTAAAGTTTAAAGTTACTTGAACAACCTTAAACTTTAAACTTGGAACAAATTTTTAAAACCCTGATGGTTTCAAATGCAATCCTGTTGTTTCATCGAGTCCAAACATGAGGTTCATATTTTGAACGGCTTGCCCTGAAGCTCCTTTAACAAGATTGTCAATTATTGAAGTAATTAACACCCGGTTTCCTTTTTTCATTAAACTGATGATACATTTGTTTGTTTGCACCACTTGTTTCATGTTGATGTTGGTAGTTGTTACCGTTACAAAAGGCTGGTCTTTGTAATAGGCTTCATATTTTGCCGCCAAATCTTCTAAGTTTTCTTCTACTGTCGTGTACAGAGTTGCAAAAATTCCTCTAGCAAAATCTCCTCTATTGGGCACAAAGATTATTTCGTCATTGTAAGAAGCTTGCAACTGATTCACGCTCTGGTTGATTTCGCCTAAATGTTGGTGGTCAAAAGCTTTGTAATGCGACATATTATTCGATCTCCAACTGAAATGTGTCGTTTCAGATGGGCTAACTCCGGCACCAGTACTTCCTGTAGTTGCGTTAATATGTACATCACTATTTAGTAAATTGTGCGAAGCTAATGGCAGTAAAGCCAATTGAATTGCGGTAGCAAAACAACCAGGGTTCGCAATATAATTAGCGTTTTTAATGTTGGTTTTATTTAATTCAGGTAAGCCATAAACAAATGATTTTCCTTCAAATTCTTTGTCTTTGGTTAAACGAAAATCATTTCCTAAATCAATTATTTTAGTATGACTGGCAAACTGATTTTCTTTTAGAAATGCTATCGATTTGCCGTGTCCTAAACAAAGAAAAACTACATTAACATTCGGATTTACAGTGTCTGTAAAATTCATTTCAATATCGCCCAATAAATCATGGTGCGCTACTGATAATGGTTTTCCGGCATTTGTGGTACTGTAAACAAAATCCAACTTCGCATTAGGATGAAACATCAAGATTCTAATTAATTCTCCTGCTGTGTATCCTGAACCGCCTATTATTCCTATGTTAATCATAATTATGTGTTTAAGTCGAAAGTTAAATGTCTAAAAGTTCATAAAGTCAACTGCTGTAATCGTGGCCTTGTGTTAAAAAATTTACTTTTACAATACCGAGTATTTCGATTTTATGACTTTTGACTTTCGTCCATTAATTTTTTTACTCGTAAGTTTCGTTGTTTACAGATGAAAAAATGTTTTGGGCGTTACCTAAAATCTTAATAAATCCTTTGGCATCATCTGAAGTCCAAGCGTTATTCATTTCACCATATTGACCAAAACTGTTTGTCATTAAGTCATTATCAGATTTGATTCCGTCCAATGAAAAATGGTAAGGTTTTAACGAGACACTCACCGTTCCATTTACAGTTTTTTGCGTGTCTTCTAGGAACGCTTCGATGTTGCGCATTACAGGATCAAGAAATTGTCCCTCATGAAAAAGCATTCCGTACCAGTTTCCTAGTTGCTCTTTCCAGTATTGTTGCCATTTTCCTAATGTGTGTTTCTCTAGTAAATGGTGCGCTTTTATGATAATTAATGGGGCAGCAGCTTCAAAACCAACTCTTCCTTTGATTCCGATAATCGTGTCACCTACGTGTGTATCTCTACCAATGGCGTAAGCATTAGCTAACTTTTCTAAAGTAACAATGTTATTAGAAGGTTTGTCTTTTTTACCATTTACGGCAACCAACTCCCCTTGTTTGAATTCAAGAGTTACTTTTTCTTCACCATCTTTTGTCAATTGTGACGGGTAGGCTTCGCTTGGTAACGCTTGGTGTGAAGTCAAAGTTTCTTTACCACCTACGCTAGTTCCCCAAAGTCCTTTGTTGATAGAGTATTGAGCTTTTTCCCAAGAATAGTGTACACCATTTTTAGATAAATAATCTACCTCTTCTTGTCTTGACAATTTCAAATCACGAATAGGAGTGAGGATTTCAATTTCGGGAGCGATAGTTTGAAAGATTAGGTCAAAACGAATTTGGTCATTTCCCGCACCTGTACTTCCGTGTGCGATCGCTTCAGCACCTACTGATTTTGCGTATTTGATGGCTTCAATTGCTTGAAAAACTCTCTCAGCACTTACTGATAATGGATAGGTGTTGTTTTTTAAAACATTACCATAAATTAAGTATTTAATGGCTTTGTCATAATATTTGTCTACAATAGTTAAGTTAGCATGTTTTGCGCTTCCTAATTCGTAGGCTCTTTCTTCAATTGCTGTTAATTCGGCATCATCAAAACCTCCAGTATTGATTAATACGGTGTGAACTTCATATCCTTTTTCGTTTTTTAAATACTTAAGGCAATATGAGGTATCTAAACCTCCACTATATGCTAATACAACTTTTTTCATTTTTGAGCTATTAAATGCTATTGATTTAATCTCCAACAGCGGATTATATTTTTTATTTAAATGGGTAATCTAATCTTCTAAGAAGAGTGCTTGTTTTATTTTTTTTAATCGGTTCCAAATCCGGACATTAAACGGGTGCTTTGGAGGAGTTTTTTGTTTTTCTTTAGGGTCGTACAACATTCCGGTACACAAACACATCTTGTTGTCCTTGCTTTTCAAAATTTCGTAATTCGTGCAGGTTTGACAGCCTTTCCAAAAACTCGGATCGGTTGTTAGTTCAGAGAACGGAACAGGTTTGTATCCTAAATCTGAATTTATTTTCATAACTGCTAAACCGGTAGTTATACCAAATACTTTAGCATTTGGATACTTTTTTAAGGAATACTCAAATACTTTAGATTTGATTTTTTTGGCTAAGCCTAAATTTCTATAATCAGGATGAACAATCAATCCTGAGTGTGCTACATAGTTGCTATCTTGCCAACTTTCGATGTAGCAAAAACCTGCAAAATTCCCATTGTCTAAAGCAATTACCGCATCCTTGTTTTCCATCTTTTTCTGGATGTATTCAGGAGTACGTTTGGCAATTCCGGTTCCTCTCAATAAGGCAGACGATTCTATAGTATCGCAAATAATTTGTGCGTACTTGAAATGCTCTTCCTGGGCTATAATAATAGAGATATTCATTTCAGAAGATGAATTTTAGGTGTTAAAAATAAGCTATTTAAAAAGTTTAAAATATGTAAGACACTTAGTTTTAATCCGTAAAAATAAATATAAGTATTTGAATAACATTTCATTATGAAAGTTATTAGCAGTTGTGTTATACGATTTTTAGGATATGTAAATCCAATGAAGTACAGTTGGAATTTCAAAACGGTAAAATGAAAATATGAATAAATAGAATGAACTAGTGGGTACTATAATGTTAGTATCCGTACTTCGGGCGAAGTCGTAGTCAATTTTATCCGTGAGATAGAAGTTATATGTAAACTTGTATTTTTCATTGGTGCAAAAGTACATATATTTTTAATGCGATGTTAATAAAAGAACTATTCTAACAAAATATTTTACTATTGTTATTTTATTACTACTAAAAAAGCTCCTTCACAAGATTGTCAAAGAGCCGAATTTGAAGTGGTAATCTTTCTAATTCTTAATTTTATAAGTTCTTAAAATATTTTTCAGTTTGTTTTTTACATCCTGGGCCGTATCATATACCAACTGTTCATTTGAAGGAAAAGGCAAAGGACGTCTATCAAAATAAGAATAATAGTCACTATCAGAAGCTCTTTTGTCCCCCTTATAAGTAGAATAGATATTTTCAAAAATAGATTCACTAGTAATTGGGAATGATTCTATAAGTTGATTTGTTTCTAAATTGACATAATCAACCTGAGCTATGAGATGACAAGCTTTAAACTGGTTGTATTCATATATTCGTGCTTTAATAGTTTTGAAATTATCTACTTGAATGGTGTTTCCTAAGCTATCCTTCACCACTTTCCCTTTACTGTCAAGTAATGTTTTTAAACCATCTTTAATTTGCTTCTCTTTATAGAAAACTCTTTCTTTCACTTGTTCAGGGCTGATGTTTATAGATACAAAATTGACAACAAGTTCGTAATTATAATTAATCCCGTATTCTTTACTGTTGTGATAAACAGTCCATTTATCATTCATTCCATAGGTGCTAAAATCAAGTAATTCATTTTGCAAACCTGAAGGGATGATGGTATTGCTTTGATTTTTAAGGTATACATTGACAAAATCTGTTCCTTTAAAATATGCCTCTTCCATTAGCTTGACAACATCTTTGTAATTAGGGTTTATTTGGTTCAAATAAGACAGGTCGTCAAATGCTTTGCGAATCATTTGTTTGTTATTTGTGAGCAAAAGTGCTTTAGAATTATCGTATAAGTATTTTGATAAATTATTTCTGCTAGAGACGATTTGGGCATTATAATTGTCAAAAGGGAAATAGGCATTTTTTGCTTTACTAAGTAGTGGTAAAGGAAGTATAGGTCGTATTTTGTCTTGACGATTATTCAGCTGTATGTAAGTCTTGTATATATTTTCGAAATTCCTAGGATTAGCCTCCTTAGTAAGTAGGTCTAAATTTCTTAAGTCACGTTCTTTAGCCTTGGCGAAAGCCTCCTCTAATAAGTAGATATAATCTTGTTTAGATTTTGCATTCTTGGTAGAACGCAAACCGTCAACGGCGCGGTCTATGGCAGCATCATAATCACCTTCGCTTACTAGATTTTGTGTTTTTTTGACACCGCAAGACGCTATAAAAATTGTGAACAGCAGTAGGAGTAGAGATTTTTTCATAGTTCAAGATTTAGTGAATGGATTTTATATAAGGAAGGAATTCAAAATTAGCGCCATAAAAAAACCACCAAATTAATTTGGTGGTTTTTGTATTTAACATTCAAAACAGCTGCGGTTTTAAACAAAATAATATTTTTATAGGGACTACCTATTAATGACCACCACCTTCACTTTCAATGTGATTGATTCCTTGGCTTTTCAAAATTTTAGGGCAGTAGAAGCCATAAAATCCTAAATAAGCAAAACCAAGAAGTGGTACTACATAAGAGAAATGTGTCCAAGAAATACCAAATATTCCTTCAGGATTAGTAAGGTCAAAATCACAAACTCTTCCTTGAATTAATGGAATTACTCCTCCTCCAAGAATCATCATTATTAAGAATGAAGAGGCTTTTCCTGTATTTTTTCCTAGTCCAGCTATGGCTAAATCAAAAATTGAGGGCCACATAATTGATAAGAATAAACCTCCAGAGATGAAGAAGAATTTAGCAATTTCAGTATCTGTACAAACTAAACCAGCAACCATCATTAATAAACCAGAAATTCCAAAAAGCATTAATGTTTTTCCAGCGTTTTTTCCTCCTACAAAACTTACCGCAATAAAAAGTAAAATCCAGATAGGATAAATATAGAATGAAGAAACATCATGTCCAGCAAAAACATTGGCACCAATTATTACTCCAAAAGCAAGAGCGGGAACAATAAATTTTAGCGCAATATTAGTCATTTTTGAAGTATCAAATACATTGACACCACCATTCCAGCGGCCAATCATTAAACTTCCCCAATACAAGGCAATAAATGGCGAAATAGCATCTTCAAGGATAGTACCAAACTCAGCTGTATGTAATAATGCTGGTAAGTTACTTATTATAGTTACTTCAGTTCCAACGTAGATAAAAATACCTAACATTCCTAAGTAGAGTTGTGGGTAATCTAAAATATTAAATTTTTCGCTGTCTGCAGTAACAACTACTTTTTCGACCTTCGTAGGGTTTTCTATTTTAGAGAAATTCATAAAAACAGCCACAACGACAAATGCAATTCCTAAAATAATAAAAGGTAGTTTAATGTCTTCTAAAGAAAGAGATGTCTTTTTATCATCACCCATTCCAAATAATGCAATTCCTAATAAAATGGCTCCAATAGTAGTACCAAATGAATTGATACCTCCAGCCAAGGTTAAACGGTGCGCTCCAGTGGAAGGACTTCCCATTTTAATAGCTAATGGATTTGCAACAATTTGTTGGATCGAAAATCCTAATCCTACAGTAAATAGAGCTGTTAAGAAAAACGGAAAACTTTCCATTGTAGCTGCGGGAACGAATAAGAAGGAACCTACTGCTGAAAGAAGTAGTCCCGCTGATAATGTTTTTTTGTATCCAAATTTTTGTAAAACATCTACCTTTAATGATACTAAGAAGAAAATAATAGATCCTACAAAATAGGCAACATAAAAAGCCCAAGCTACTAGTTGGGACTGCACTTGGGATAATGTAAATACTTTTTTGAATACGGGTATTAATATGTCATTGGCTGAGCCAACAAATCCCCAAAAGAAGAAAACAATTATTAATGAAATAAACTGCCCCCATTTGGTTTGTACATTTTCTGAATTCATAATAAATACTGGTTAATTTTATTTTTAGTTTTTGTTCGACTGTAAATGTATATTTTAAGTAAACTAAAAAAAAATTATTCTTACAAAATGTTGTTAAAATTATAGATACTGCAATTTTTGTTTAACTAATGCTATTTAGAGGGCTTAGTATTAAAGAATGCTTGCTTATTTGTTATTCATTTAGACCTTAAAATAGTTAAAAACAACATGATTTTAATTTGGCTTTATATGAAATTCTAAAAGCGCAATGGTTTCTACATAATGCCACTTTATCTAGTTTGTAGAAATCTTGAACAATACTTTATTGTAGTAATTGATTACGGAATACTATAAAAGGCTACAGCACTTTTTACTATATTTGGTTTAAGAAGTAAATTTTGCAAAAGAATTTTTTCATTGCCAACCTTAGTTTTATAATCCTATTAAAGATATGCCCTATGAAGTACCTATTGATTCTCCTTTTTATCGTTTTTAGTGCCAATGCTCAAAGTACTAAAGAACAGCTGAACCTAATTCCATGGCCTCAACAAGTATCATTAAGTAAAGGGGTTTTTCCATTGACTAAAGAGTTTAAAGTCAATATTACGGGTCATCCGGATCCACGTTTATTTAAAGGAGTTACTCGCTTTCTAAGAAGGTTAGACGGGCGCACGGGACTGTTTTTACCACATGTCTTTGCGACAAAGCTTAATGAATTTCCAAATGCAGAACTGCAAATTGATTGTAATCGTTCTGGTAAGGTAGGTTTATATGAAGATGAAAGTTATAGTCTTCAGATACAGTCAGATAAAATAATATTAAAAGGAACCTCAGATTTAGGTGTTTTGCATGGATTAGAAACACTCTTGCAATTACTTCAAAACAATAGTGAATCTTTTAATTGGCCAATTATAACCATTAGTGATGCTCCTAGATTTACTTGGCGCGGTTTAATGATTGATGCTGCTAGGCACTTTCAACCGGTAGCTGTTATTAAGCGAAATTTAGATGCTATGGCTGCCATGAAAATGAATGTTTTTCATTGGCATTTAGTCGACGATCAAGGTTGGAGAATCGAAATGAAAAATTTGCCTAAATTACATGAACTGGCTTCTGATGGAGAATATTATACGCAGGAGGAAATTAAAGGAATTGTAAAATATGCTGATGAGCGGGGAATTATGGTAGTTCCTGAAATTGATATACCAGGACACGCCTCTGCAATTTTGTCTGTCTATCCTGAGATAGGAAGTAAAAGTGGTGAAGATGCTAGTTATGTTTTAGGAAGAAGATCCGGAATATATGATTCGGCACTAGATCCTACTAACCCAAAAACATACGCTTTACTAAATACAATATTTGATGAAGTATGCCCTTTGTTTACGAGTAATTATTTCCACATTGGTGGCGATGAAAATAATGGTAAAGAATGGAATGCAAATTCTAAAATTCAGCTTTTTAAGAAAGAAAATAATATTGCAACAAATCACGATTTGCAAACATATTTTAATATGAAACTCATTCCGATGCTAAAGAAACACAATAAGCAATTAATGGGGTGGGAGGAAATAATGACAAAAGACATGTCAAAAGAGGCTATTATTCATGCTTGGAGAGGTGTAAATGAAGGTATGGAGGCTGGAGGAGCTCTCGTAAAGGCGGCAAAAAATGGTTATAAAACAGTTTTGTCAAATGGGTATTATATTGATTTAATGTTAAGTGTAGATGGTCATTATTTGAATGATCCTGTACCTAGAAATGTGTCGTTTTCAAAAGAAGAAAAAGACAGAATTTTAGGCGGTGAAGCCACTATGTGGAGCGAGCTAGTTACACCTTTAAATATTGATTCTCGAATTTGGCCTAGAACAGCGGCAATTGCTGAAAGATTATGGTCAAACGATACAGTAAGAGATTTAAAAAGTATGCATAAAAGATTAACAATAGTTTCTAATAGGTTAGAGGATGTAGGTATTATGCATATTAGAAACAAAAACGTTATTTTACGAAACATCGCTAACTACCAGTCTACAGAAGCTTTAGAGCAGTTATCTAATTTGTGCGAACCGCTTAAAAATTATACACGTAATGGTGGTGGTAAAAAATACTTTATGTATTCTCCTCTAACACTTTTTGCAGATGCCTGCACTGCCGACGCGCTCGATGCTTATGATTTTGATATTGCAGTGTCTAATTTTGTAAATGATAATAATAGTGAAAATAGATTAGTGCTTACTACATTTTTTAAAAAATGGATTGCAATGCATGAAAAGTTACAGCAGTTAAGTAAGGATGCTCCTTTAATTCAACCAGTTTTACCTTTGTCCAAAAGTTTACATTTGATTTCAATTTCACTGTTACAGAAGATAGAAAACAACCATAAACTAGATCAAACTGAAATAAACGCTTTACTGGAGCAATGTAATTCGAAGAAAAATGCAGATGTAGAATTAGCTGTGTACAATAGTTTAAAAAAGTTAAGTCAACATCTAATGTAATTTCCAA
>Ga0070748_1001571_pt1 | contig 10647 bp, 6 predicted proteins | sample VirMetDEL_Nov_12_FD_77015 | JGI IMG/M metagenome (GOLD analysis project Ga0070748, IMG submission 77015) | Aqueous microbial communities from the Delaware River and Bay under freshwater to marine salinity gradient to study organic matter... | ecosystem: Environmental > Aquatic > Marine > Coastal ...
TAATTCTTTATTTTTCTCTTGGATAGTTTTATTAGTTTGGTCAATCTTAGAACGTAATTCTCTAATCTTTTGATGACTTCTTCTAGCTTCTTCTAAACTAGGAGTATCTGTTAAGAATTTATTATCTTGTAATACTCTAAAGTTTTCAGTTGTTAATACAGGAGCATCAGGTTTAACTCCTGATATTCTAGGAATGCTTCTTTCTACTAAATCTTTTAATAGCTCTCCAAAATCTCTAACCGTAGAGATATAGAACTCTTGCATTGATTGTCCGTTTTCTCCGTTATCATTAGTTGAATTAAGTGTTAAATCATTTGAATAAAATGCAACACCTAAACTCCATTCTCTACCTATTAAGAAGTTTTCAGTATTGATAGCTTTAGTAAATACAACATTGTATTCGTTATAACCAATACTAATATCTACATTCTTAGTTTCAACGACAGGGGAATAAAATTTCATACCGCCTTGTATTCCTACAGGAATAGGTTCTAAACCTTCAACTCTTTCCATTCTAACACGAATTTCACTAGCTTCATTATTGATTTCAATAATCTTATATCTAGTAGTTGAGAAATCAGTATTAATGATTAACTCATTACCTAATTGTAATTGTCTTTTCTGTTTGGTATCAATCTCAAAATAATCCAATGTATCAAATAAGAACCATTGTTTTTGATTAACCGTATCTTCATCAACACCTAATATAGTGAAAAACCCTTCGTATTGTAATTTATTTGCTTCTAATTCAAATTCTTGCTCATCACAATCAATTTTAGAACCTCTATTGTTAACCGCAATACCAGGTGTATTTTTTAACCATGTTTCTATTTCATCAATAGAAATATTAGTTCTATTTTTGAAAGTTTCATTAAAGTTATCAGTTGCAGTTTGACCTTGTTCAGTAGGAGTACCATCTTCATTTAATTCAAATTTGATGATATATCTTCTTGATAAAATCTTTCTTACATTGTTTTCTATTTTTCCTGATAAGTCTAATCTTACTCTTATCATAGGATTCAATAATGAATCAAAAAACCAATTCTTTTCAGCTAAGAAACTATTAACAGTGTCTAATTCAGGAATAGGATTTGGTTCTCTATTTAAATCTGTTCTGATTATCTTAGCGAATTCGTTTCTCGCAGGTTGGATAATAGCACCTCTTTGGTCTACTGATGAAATAGTGTTTAAATTTTGATTAAGTCTTTCTATTTCAGAACTTAAAAAACCAACAGTAGGAAACGCTAACGTTTGTGGTTGGTCTTTATCATCCGTCAATACAGTTGTTACTTGATTATCATTAGAGGTAACAACTTCGTTCAACGTAGCAATAATTGCGTTTGAATTCTTATTCAATTTTTCTATTTGGTTTGCTAAACTAACAAATGAGTTTTTTACAGCCATTTTTATTAGAGATGTATTTTCAAATATATATTAAAAAAGGGATTCTTTATAAGTGTTATGTTCCCCATTATAAAACATTAACTCCTGTACCAATGAAATATAATCAAATAGACCAAATACAAAGCAAAGAATTACACGATATGGTGGTAGAAATTGCTAATTATTGTAAGAATAAAGAGGTTGAGGGTATGAATACTAAAAAAAAGCTTACTAGTACAGGCGGTAAATATAAATGGACTGATGGTGAAGAAATCTTATATACTTGTACCGATGGTGTTGAGTTTAAGTGTGGATTCGTATCTTTTTTCGAAGATACGAACAGTTATAAACAAAAAGACCTACTAGTAGACACTGATTACTTCTTTAAACCCCTTACAAAGGCTATTAAATTAGATAATTACATAGATAGGTTCGCATATGTAAAAGGTAAATTAAGAAAAATAAGGATACATAAAATACTGAATACTAAGTAATTATAACAAAGATACAAGATTATGATATTATATCCTTATTATTTAATATATACATTGTAAACTATTATACTAGACATGAATAAGAAAAATAAAATATTTTTATTTGAGCAATTTGTTCAAAGCGATAAGCTTAATGAAGCCGAAGGTGATGATTTAGTTGCGGATGCAACAGGAGATGAAGATGGAGAAGCAAATGCTGACACAAAAGCTTTAGTTAATCCTGAAGATGAGGTAAAAGACGAAGAGACTTTACCTGCATTATCTAGCGTAGTTGAAAAGAAATTTTTTAAAGAATTAAAAAATAGAATTATCTATTGGTTTAGAAATTTAAAAGGGTTTGAAAACTTGACATTAGATTCTATAGAAGAAGAGACTAGAGCCGTTGTTGCTTGGGCTTTCGATACTTATGATGAAGAAAAAGGTGAAAAACATCCTAAATATTCATATAAGATAAAATACGGTGAGCATCTTACAGCAGGTGATATAGAAAAAGTAGAAGAAGTAATTCTTTATATTAGTATCTACGCATATGAAGATTCAAGTGAGACTATTGCGGATTTTGAAAAGAAGATAACTCTTAAAAAAGTAAATGGTAAATATCTACTAAGTAAACTTGATACTATGAAGAAAAGAGCAGGTGCTTTAGATGACCCACAAACACAAGATGATATTGACAAATTCGTTAATAGAGAAGAAAGACATTTAGGTGACGAAACTTATTTATAATTTTGACAGGGTAATAACTCTATAATATATACAGAAAATATATCAAACACAATGAATATTATCTGCACACATCAATTTAGAATGCTTTTAGCTAAAATGGAAAATTTCCGTATGGATTTAGGGAAAGCGTATACTAGCAAGGATGATAAAGGTCATTTACAATCAAACATCAAAGATGAGTTTGTGTTGAATTTTTCAAAAGACCATCATGGTTTTGTCTATAAAGTAGGGGTTTTAGGTCCGATTTCTTTATACACTTATGCTTCACTTCCTGACACAGAACTATGGATTTACAAAGATAACGATTCCAAAAAGGCTATAATACAGTATAATAGTAATGAAGCAGAGCTTAATATTGAAAAATATCTTGCTGAGTTAATTATGTCTATTCAAAAATAATCTTAATCTTTTTTAATAACACTTGCAATTACAAAATAAATTTCGTAGATTTGTATTGTTGAAAAAATACAAGTACTATGTCTTCATTAAATGATAATTTTATTGATAATATCTTAGATTTATTTAAAAAGAAGAATACTATTTCATATGAGATAGATTCAGTGCAGGAAAGAAGCCCTTTAGGTGAAATGGATAACTTTTATATAGATGAAATTTTAAATCATATTTCTAATGTAAGCGGTCTTCTAAAAACCCACACTAATATTAGTATAGAAATACTTAAATTGTTGAATTATGATATGAGCTTATTTGAGCTATTTCAACAATTATCAGAAAGCATTATGGTCGAAAACTATAATGCTTGTTCTATGTTAAAGAAAGAAATAGTTAGTAAAATAAGTATCATCAACAGATAATATTATTAAAAAACCCATATCCTAAATAAAGTTTAAACTTTTAATTATGTATGGTATATAACCTATGTTAATAGCTTACACAATTATAAAGACTTAATTATATGAAATTAAAAAAGAGTAAAAAGAAAGAAATATTAAAGAAAAAAGAACGACTAGAATTACTTAAAGTTAAACTTAAAAAGGATTTTGTTGGTATTGATAATATCATTGATGATGTTGTTAGTTCTATATCACCATTTTACTTATTCCCTGAGTCTATTAAAAGACCAATTGTTATTAACCTTTGGGGTATGACAGGTACAGGTAAGACGAGTTTAATTGAGAGTTTAGTTGATTTCTTGAAACAAAAGCATTGTTTCGTTAAATTTGACGTAGGAGAATATTGTGACTCTGATGATAAGTTAAAGAAAGAGTTGGCTACTAAAATCAAAAAAGTGAATGGTAACAGTACTATTCTTTTGTTTGATGAGTTCCAATTAGGTAGAACTATTGATGAAACGGGTAAAGAAATTGACCGTAATTCTTTAAGACCTATATGGGAACTTATAGATTCGGGTGTTATTTATACACACAATTCAGGTATTTACATGGGACTTATTGATTTAATTGATAAGATTAAAAAATGTATTGAGTTAGGTGTAGAGGTAGACAAAGATGGTTATGTAATTAGAAAAGAAGATATTTATGATTCTTTCTTTAAAGAAGATTATGGATATGTTCCTTATGATTACAAAGAATGTTATGTTTTAGAGGGCGATGACGAATACAATAGTAGTGATATTTCACATCCTATTGAACTTGAAGAAGATGAAGATTATGAAAATCTTTCAAAAGATGGCAATGATAAGAAGAAAGATAAGAAGAAAGATAAGGTAGAGAAATCTCCTATTTATGTAGAAGCTGACTCTATTAATACTTATTGGTGGTCGGGTGCTAAAGGAAAATTCAAGAAACCTCGTTTTATTAAAATGGCGATGTTTGAAGAGTTTTTATATGAAGCTACTCCTGCATTCTTCAATGACATTAAAAACTTCGAAAATCATAAACATATGTTTGAGAAGTCTTTACCACAATTGTTACAATTCTTACAGAATGATTTTCTTGAAAGAATTGAATTAACTAAAAAAGTTGATTTCTCACAATCTGTTATTTTCTGTGTAGGGAACTTAGATGAGCTTTACAGAGGAGAAGAGCATAATGTGAGTCCTGATGAAGATGCTGATTTATTTCACGAGAACTCTTTAGACATTACTTTACCACAAGTGAAGGATGCTTTAGCGAGTAGATTTAGAATGGAACAAATCGGTAGATTAGGTAATACACATTATATTTACCATACTTTAAATAGAGCATCTTATGAGAAATTGATTAAGATGTATTTGAAAAACAAAAGTAAATATCTCAAAAAGAATTTTGGTTTGGATATTAATTTTGATTTGAGTGTGAATGATGTTCTTTATTCTGAAGGTGTTTATCCTAGTCAAGGAACTAGACCGTTGTTAAGTACATTCAATTCAATGATTGAGTCTTATGTGACTAAAATTATTACTGAATTAAGTGTTAACTTTGATACTGCTGATAAGATTTCTTGGAGATATGAAAAACAAAAGTATTATGTAGTTGCTTCAAATGAAGATAACGAAGAGATGTTATATGATTATGACGTAGAATGTAAATTAGAGAAATTAAGAAATTCAGATTCTTCTGAATTACAAGCTTTAGTTGCAGTACATGAATCAGGTCATGCATTGATTAGTTGTTTAACTACAGCCGTAGCACCAATTGAAGTGTTATCAAAGACTGCTGATTTATCAGAGGGTTTATGTAAGCATAATTACAAAGATTTAATCTACACTAAGGATTTCCTTGTTAAAGAGTTACAAATCTTATTAGGTGGTATTGAAGCTGAGAAATTTGTATTCGGTGATGACTTATGTACAATTGGAGCAGGTTCAGATTTATCTTCAGCTACAGATTTAGCATTCAATATCATTAAAAGATATGGTATGGATAAATACCCTGCTTTAATGAGTTCTGATGCTGAAGCTGATATGCAAGGTACTTATGTTAGAGATGATTCAGGAAAACTTGAAAAGAAAGTTTTAGCATTATTGAAAGAAGCTCAAAAGGAAGTTGTTAAATTACTTGAAGAGAATGAAGAATATTTATTATTGCTTTCAGATGCGTTAATGAAGAAATCTAAAATTAATGAAGATGAAGTAAAAGAGATTCTTTCAGGATTGGAAATCGAGTGGAAAAAATCAGGAGACCTTTATCAATTTAAAAGCGTAGTGGCTGAAAAGTTAAAACGCTTTGAAGGAAAACAAGGAGTTGATTTCTTAGGATTAGAAAGTGGTAAAACCAAAAAGAGAAAAAGTAAACTAGATATTGAGATTGATTAAAATATCTTACAATAGTTTAAAGTAAAAAGCCTTAACGAATTTTCGTTAAGGCTTTTTTTTATTTTATATAATTTTAGGTTAGTATTCATAATCATCATCGTCATCGTCATCGTCATCGTCATCGTCATCGTCATCATCTTCGCTACCATTCATTTCTTCTATTAATCCATTCAAGTCGTAACCGTCTTGTCTAGCATTTTCAATAAATGTTTCCAAATACCAATTATTATTTAAAATATTTTCTTTTTGTTCATCACTATCCATATCATTATCTCTTAATAAATCTTCGACAGTATTAATATCTTCGTATTTTTTATTAAGATATATTTCAGTCATTTCCTCTACTAATTCATTCTCTTCGATTACTTCTTTCCAATAATCTCTATTATAATCCTCTATTTCATCAATATCACCATATACTTCTTCTAAGAAAAATTCAATAAATTTATAATGTTTTGGTTCGTTTTCGATACCTTCCATGTGTTCAAGACCAATACCAACAATAGCTTCTAATTCATCTCTAGCATCCTCTAAATCATCGTACTGTCTAGGAGTACCATCATTGAAATATTTAGTCATTACATCACTTAACTCTTCCTCGTCTACAAGTTCGTCTTCTACTATTTTTTCAACAATATCAAAACCACCTTTAACAGCATATTCTATTTGAGTTAATACAGGCTGAGATTCGAAATAATCAATGGCATCTTCTTCTTTAACATATTCAGTTACCTCACTATAAGCAGAATCAAAATCTGACGTATGATAATCCTTTTTTAATCTTTCAAAATCAACACCATATTCTAATAAAACATCTAAATCTAAAACACCTCTATTATAATACTCTTCCCAATTATCAGATAATACCTTACTATAAATTACAGGCTCGTAATCATAGCTATCATCCCCATATACTTTTTCCCATTTATTGTTTATATGGTCAGATATTTTAATAACTGTATCACCGCTATCTTTCCATTGTTCATGTGTGGTTGAAAGTAATTTCTTATAAACATTTAAGTATTTAAAGTGGTCTAAAAATGGATAAAGTGGATACTCACTATTTTTTAATTCAACTGTAAATGTTTCTTCATTACCATTTTCACTAGGTTTCCTAACATCTAAAAATTTCCAACCTTGTTCAGTAGCATATTTTTGGAATATCTGACTAGATTTTTCATTAATGTAATAAACGTTGTCCATGACAATCCCATTATCTTTAGTTTGGAATAATAACGCTCTAGCTAATAAATCACCATTTTCATCTAAACTAACTAACATCTTGATATTAGGATTTTCCGCATAAAAGTCGAATACGTTCAAATACATTTTATTCATACAAGACTTACCTAATACGGTTCTCTCATATCCTTTAGCATAGTTTGAACAATCGTAGTAATTTTTAATCTTATAACCATCTACTACTTTCATATTAGCTTTATCAGCATCATAATCTCTATCGCCATTCCAAATATTAGTAATCTCTGCTAATGTTGTATCGGGAGTATCAGGTAATAAAAGTTTTAGAACTTTACCAAATTTCATTTGATTCTTACCACCAATATTAATCATATTTGAATATGGTATGGAATCAAGTTCTATAACATCTTTATTAGTTCTTTTTAAATCTAAATCTTGTCCCTGTAAATTAAGTAGGTTTGTTATAGTTCCATTTACTTTACTGCTTGAAAATGATTTATATAAGTCATTTTTCAAATCATCGCTTATTACAACTTTTGTTTCTAATAATAACTTCTCAGTTAAAGATAATATGGTGTTATATTTTTTAGTAGGTGTATAATTCTCAAATCTCTTAATATTTTTCATTCAATTAGTTATTATTTGTAAAGTATATATTTAATAGTCTGTTCCAAAAAGTAAATTTTTTATATATACATTAAAATTTGCTGAATATTCATGTCTTTAATTGATAGAAGCTTTTACTTAATTAGAACAAACCCTGCTTTAACGGGTAATGTTAAAATTGTCACATCGAAGGACAATAAGATTTATTTGGAATCATTTAATGCAAATAAGACATTAAAGAAAGATAGATTTAAACACTTTGAGTTAAAAAAAGAAGAGTTTTATAAAGAAGCTGTTTCTTCGTTTTTCGATGGTGTTGAAAATCGAATAATTTTTGACGTAAGGGATTTAAATGATAAGTCTTCTATGTACAATGATTATAGATTCCAATTTGATGATACTTATTTTTCGGGTGCTCAATTCGTAGAAGATAATTTCTACAAAGAAGAGTATGAATATACTGCACCGCTTTATATCAAAAATGATAAATTGCCTACTGACTTTGTAATTTTAAGAGTTGATGGTTCAGGTTCGCTTACTGAAGATTCTGATAAAGAAAACTTCAGAAATAGAATTGTTGATAAATGGAAGTTTGTTGATGATTTTTATTTAACTGAAGAGAGTATGTTCGGTGAATGGATTAAAAGAAATTTTGTTGATGATGTAGGGTTTCCTCAATATCCAATGGAACTTAAACATAGAGATATTGACTTATCTACTATTTCAGGAATTGATACTGAGCTTTCGGGTTGGGTTACTAAAAGTTTAAACCTTTATGAATCTCAAACTAAGAATACTCCTATCTTCAAAACTGAAGAACAATTTACTAAAATTTGGGAAGATAACAACTTAATCTATCCACATATTTTAAACTTCAAATTTTTATTTGATGATACTCCTGCTAGTCCAACAGAATTAAAAAAATATAGTATAAACCGTTATGTAGGTTTCTATATTGACGAGAAAGTTGAAACACAAAATATTTCTCCTTTTAAAGGATATGAATTAAATTCTGCTAATATCCAAGATATTGAAGGGTTAGATTTAATAGAAGCTAGTCAAATACCATTTATAAGAAATAACGTATTTGTGCGTGAAGTAGATGATAGATTTTATTCCTTTGACCCTATTAAAAACGGTTGGAGTGATACACAAACTTATTGGATTGAATATAAGCAACAATATTATAGATTAGAAAGAATCTTTAATACAGTTGAAGATATATTTGCTCCTGATGTTGTTATTGGTGATTATTTATATAGAATAGTTTCTGATATTACAATTGAGAGAAGTGCATCGGATATTGCTTCTGATACAGATAATTGCTCCGTAGTTTTTTCAGATGATGAAAAGTCTACGGTTCAAAAGAGAGTTACTATTAACGATTTAGGAAATGATTTTGAAGGTGTAGGAACTACATACAAAGATAGAATTACTATTAATCCTGAGACTACTTTTAACAACATCACAGCTAATAATATAGTTGAGAATAGTAATACTACACTTATTAAATTTAAACGTGTATATGACTGCGTAACAGTTAATGGTGTAGATAAGTATTTATTTACATTGGAGCTTGTAACAGAGAATAACAAATTTGAAATAGAGAATTATAGTGAAGCTGATTTACATCTTATTGTAATTGATTCTAATAAGTATGTAATTAAGAAATATGCGGATACTGTCGCTAATGTTGGTGGTAAATATTATATCAATACTGACTATGCATTAGATATTAATGAGAGAGGAATTACTAGATGGATTAATAATGGTAATACTAGCTTAGACCCTGAATTTTATAATACGAGACAGATTGAAGCTATTAAGCCTGATGGCGAAATTCCATTCTTTAAAATCTTTAGAATGAATTTAACAGATATTAAAGATTTCGATTTCGATAGAGCAGAAACAACGTATTCAAGATATGAATATGAAAAGAAATATGAGGTTAAGCAAAACACTGAACCTAAATTATATGCTAAAGAATATAGAACAGATGCGTTAAAAATTAACACATTAGTAGGCGATAAAGCTAGAAGAGAACCTGTTACTGATATTAATGGTAGACCATTAAATTTAAGAGACCAAAGAGGAGAAGAAAATCCTTTTACAGGACAACCTTACACAGAAGAAGAATTATATTTTAAAAATGCTGATGGTGGATGGAAATTATTTGAAGGTGAATTAGAAGGTACTAATTGGACAGATTACGATAGTCAAGATGTTTCTTTAGCAAGAGAATTTTATAGAGAAGAAGATTATGTTTGGAGAGAAGAAGATGAAGCGGAAAATGTAATAGGAACAATTGATTTTAGACCTAATTCTGATAAGAAAACTCTTTTCGAAGAGTTGACATGGGGTGCTGATTCTAAAAGTGAAATTAGTGATGAAAAAGTAGAGTTGCCTGATATTAATTCAGCCGACCCTAATGTAAGTCCTGATATTAACTATATCCCTGTAACATCTGAGTATGTTAATTCAGATGAATTATGGGAATTAAGAGATAATGATTTAACTCCAATTTGGGATAAGAATCAATCCGTATGTAAATGGGGATTCTTAAACTCATTAGGTAAAATGGATTTACCTTATAGATTGAATTATAGTTTAGAGCTTGATGATTATAACAGAGAGCCTAATATGAATACTAATAGAAACTTCCCACAAAGAGGTGAGATGAATTTAGATTTCTTTTATAGATTTGGATTAAAAGATAAAGCTGATTATCAGTATTATTCTTTACATTTGAATGAATCATTCTTTGATATTGATAAATATTTTTCACAAGATTTTGATTATTTCGAATATTTATTCAAATCCGACCAAATTACAAGTGATGGAATTGAAGTTACTAGAAAGTATTCTTTATTCAACGTTAAAGACCAATTTACTGACCCTGAGACTGTTTTCAGAGGAGTTAAGTATAATATCTTAGATGTTGGAGAAATAACGATAGACGAAGAAGAATTAGCAGAATCTAATACTTTACTTATTGAAGATATAATTACTGAAGCTAATCCA
>Ga0070748_1001572_pt1 | contig 10643 bp, 11 predicted proteins | sample VirMetDEL_Nov_12_FD_77015 | JGI IMG/M metagenome (GOLD analysis project Ga0070748, IMG submission 77015) | Aqueous microbial communities from the Delaware River and Bay under freshwater to marine salinity gradient to study organic matter... | ecosystem: Environmental > Aquatic > Marine > Coastal...
ATTGGCACAAATGCTTGATATTCCTTAACAAGTGCTGGAGAAAATGTTGCTGTAGGTTATGCTGCTTTATATAGTGAAGATGCTCATGATGGAAATACAGCAATAGGTTACTTTGCTCTACAACAACAAAACGCAGGAGCAGACGTATTTAACGTCGGTGTTGGTTACAGAGCTGGTGACTCTGTTACAACAGGTGCAAATAACACTATAGTTGGTGGTAAAGCAGGTGGTGCTGTTTCATCAGGAGCAAACAATACTTTAATAGGTTATCAAGCTGGAGACGCACTAACAACATCTAACGACAACACTTTTATTGGACATGGAGCTGGTACTCAATCTGCTCCAAGTACTACAACTGGTAAAAATACTGGTATAGGAACAAGTGCATTATCTGACTTAAATACTGGAGTTAACAATACATCTTTAGGATATAATTCTGCACCAAGCTTATCTTCTGGTAGCAATAACGTTATGGTTGGTTATCAAGCAGATGTTAGCACGGGTGCTGCTTCAAATCAAAATAGCTTTGGATATTCTGCAGCTTGTAGTGGAGATAACCAAGTAACATTAGGAAATTCAAGTATTGGAACGTTAAGATGTCAAGTTACAAGTATTACTGCATTATCAGATAAGCGTGATAAAAAAGATATTAAAGATTCTACATATGGATTAGATTTTGTTGACAGCTTAAAACCTGTAACATTTGAGTGGGATCAAAGAGATGGTAATAGATCAGGTGTAAAAGACGTAGGATTTATTGCTCAGGATTTACAAGAAGTTGACGATGAATTTACAAGATTAGTATATGAAAGTAATCCTGATAGATTAGAAGCAACATACGGTAGATTAATACCAATATTAGTAAAAGCAGTTCAAGATCTTTCTGCTAAAGTAAAAGAGCTAGAAAATAAATAATAATTAATAATTTTTTTTAAAAAAAACAAAATGGAGTACACACAAGAACAAGCAACAATTGACGTAGCAGCATCAATGGATAATATTGTAATCTGCGAAACTATTCAAGCTATAAGTGAATCTGATAGAACTGAAGATCAGGTTGGTGATTTATTCAGAAGCGAAGGTCATTTAAAATTAAAAATGGCTCAAGAGTTATTCGTATCTACACTTTCTTCTGACCAAAAATCTCGTATTGACGCTTTAAAATTGTAATACAAAATGGCTAAACTAAATAAAAGTAAAATGGCTTGTAATAAGCCAAGAAGAACTCCTAGTCACAAGACTAAATCACACGTGGTTAAAGCTTGCTCTGGTGGTATTCAGAAAATTATAAGGTTTGGTCAGCAAGGTGTTACAACAGCAGGTAAACCTAAAAAAGGTGAATCAGCTAAACAAAAAGCAAGACGTAAAAGCTTTAAGGCTAGACATAGAAAGAACATAGCAAAAGGTAAGCTAAGTGCAGCTTACTGGGCTAATAAAGTTAAGTGGTAATGAGTAATAAAAAAAAGTTTAAAGATACGACCGTAGGCAAGTTATTGCTAGGAGCAGCAGGTATGATTAACCCAACGCTTGGGCAAGTTTTACAAGGTGTTACAACACCTAAAGAAGCTATAGCAGAAATAACTAAAGCAGATGTAAGTACTGAAGACAAAATTAAATTACAGCAATTAATATACGAGCAACAAAATAAAGAAATAGAAGCTATAACAACGCGTTGGCAAGCAGATAGTATGTCTGACTCGTGGCTTTCTAAAAATGTACGCCCACTAGTTTTAGTATGGTGTATATGTATATTTTCTTTAGCAGGTATATTAGATTCAGTTGATACTATACCTTTTAACATAGGTGTTACGTGGAACGATACATTTGAAAAAGTAATGATGGCTGTTGTGCTAGCTTATTTTGGCGGACGCACAACAGAAAAAGCTACAAGCTTATTTAAAGGTAAATAAACCTTATTATAAGTGATTAGTATATAGTAAATTAAATAATAATTAAATCAAATTAAAATGAGTAAAAAAATTGAAGAAAAAGAGCTAGAACAGTTAAAAGCTCAAGAGTCTGTTAAGTTAAGATTAATATCTGATATAGGCGCTGTCGAAGCACAAAAGCACGAGTTGCTTCACGCTTTTGCAGAAGTAGTAGGTAAGTCAAAAGAGTTAAATGCTACGCTTGAAGAAAAATATGGTAAAATAACTGTAAATCTTGAAGACGGATCTTACGAAGAAATCGTAGAAGAAGAAGTTGAAGAAGATGGCGAAGCTAATTAGAAAAATAAGTATAGGTACAGATTATAAAAATGAAGCAATGCATTACTCCGTAGGTCAACAAGTCTACGGAGGTCATTGTATCTGTGATATATTACATGATCAAAAAGACGGGTCATATAATATATATATAGAAAAAAACAATGAAATAATACCTTGGAAAAAATTTAATTCCAATATGGCTGTTTCAATAGAATATAATTTAGAGTATTAATGCAAAGTTTATACAATTTTATTATAGAACCTGAAAATAATAGGTATAATAATGAAATAGACATTGACGGTAAAAAGCTTATTATTAACACAACGATGGACGATTATAAGTTTGTTAATAGAGTTGGTATAGTTAAGTCAATACCTTTAGTTGGTAAAACAAATATAAAAGTTGGTGACAAAGTAATAGTACACCATAATGTTTTTAGAAGATTTTACGACATAAAAGGTAGAGAAAAAAATAGTAGTTCGTATTTTAAAGAAGATATGTACTTTTGTTATTTTGATCAAATATTTTTATACATGCAAAATAACCAGTGGAAAGCTCCTTTAAATTACTGTTTTGTTAAACCTATACTTAATAACAAAAAAGACATTATAACGGCTGAAAAAGAAAGAAAGCATATTGGTATATTAAAATATGGTAATAAGTCGTTAGAGGCGTTAGGAATAAACGAAGGAGACTTAATAGGTTTTAACCTTAATAGCGAGTATGAGTTTGTTATAGATAATAATAGATTATACCGCATGCAGTCTAAAGCTATTACAATTAAATATGAATACAAAGGAGACGAAGTTGAATATAATCCAAGCTGGGCAGAAGGCTGTGGAAGAACTTATTAAAGTTGCTAAGGAACCTATAGTTGATTCAGATGATGATATATCTGCTGATCGTTTAAAAAATGCAGCAGCAACAAAAAAGCTAGCTATATTCGATGCTTTTGAAATACTTACTCGAATACAAGAAGAGGAAGATATGTTAAATGATAAACCTAAAGAAGTTAAAGAAACTAGAACTTTTAAAGGTTTTGCTGAAGGTAGATCAAAATGAGTTACGAACAAACTCTAGTAAAAATACTAAAAGACTACATAAAGCCTAAAACATTAAATAAAAACAATAGGTATAAGAAGTGGGATTATGGGTATAACGAAGACTATGATATGGTTGTTATATCCAAAACAGGTGAAATAGATCAAATAATTGAAATACAAAACCTTAAAATAGCTTTACCAAAACCTGTTGAAATTAAAAAATTTAATTCAAATACTTGGGAATATACAGAATACCCTAAAGTATTAAAAAGAATAAAATCAGTATTTGATTGGGAGCAATATCCTACAGAATTTAAAGAACAGTGGTATGATTACATCGATAATGAGTTTACCCGCAGGGAGGAAGGTTTTTGGTTTTATAACAAAGACGTTCCTACTTATGTTACTGGTACTCATTACATGTACTTGCAGTGGAGTAAAATCGACGTGGGAGCACCAGACTTTCGCGAGTCAAACAGATTATTCTATATATTTTGGGAGGCATGCAAGGCAGATTATAGATCCTACGGGATGTGTTATCTTAAGAACAGACGTTCTGGGTTTTCCTTTATGGCGTCAGGGGAGTGCGTTAATATGGCAACCATATCAAGTGATTCGAGGTTCGGAATATTATCAAAGTCCGGTCCAGATGCAAAGAAGATGTTTACGGATAAGGTTGTACCCATATCGGTTAACTACCCTTTCTTTTTCAAACCAATTCAGGACGGAATGGACCGTCCAAAGACAGAACTCGCGTATAGAGTACCAGCGAGTAAGTTCACCCGTAAGAAACTTGAGACAAACGAGAAGTTACAGGAACTCGACGGGCTTGACACAACGATCGATTGGAAAAACACAGGCGACAACTCGTACGACGGTGAGAAACTTAAACTCCTCGTCCACGATGAGAGCGGCAAGTGGGAAAAGCCGAACAACATCCTTAACAACTGGAGGGTTACGAAAACGACGTTAAGATTAGGTAGTAAGATTATAGGTAAATGTATGATGGGTTCAACAAGCAACTCATTAGAAAAAGGTGGTGATAACTTTAAAAAACTGTACTATGACTCAGACGTTACAAAAAGAAATCGCAATGGACAGACTGCTTCAGGATTATATTCTTTGTTCATACCTATGGAATGGAACTACGAGGGATATATTGATATGTATGGAGCACCTGTCTTCGAAACTCCAAACCAACCGGTACTCGATGCAGCTGGGGATAAAATAAGACAAGGTGTAATTGATTATTGGCAAAACGAAGTAGAAGGTTTAAAAGATGATCAAGACAGTTTAAATGAATTTTACAGACAGTTTCCAAGAACTGAAAGCCACGCTTTTAGAGACGAAGCTAAACAGTCTTTGTTTAATCTAACTAGAATATACGAACAGATAGATTATAACGACGATTTAATAAATTCAACATTAGTAACAACAGGTTCATTTCAATGGAAAAACGGTATTAAAGATACTTCTGTAGAATTTATGCCAAATAAAAATGGAAGATTTAAAATATCTTGGGTGCCAATAGTTGAAATGCAAAACCGTATGCGTTTAAAAAACGGTGTTAAATATCCTGCTAATGATCACATAGGAGCGTTTGGTTGTGATAGTTATGACATATCAGGTACTGTAGATGGTATAGGTTCAAATGGTGCATTACACGGGCTTACTAAGTTTTCAATGGAAGAAGCACCTTCTAATCAGTTTTTTTTAGAATATGTTGCTAGACCACAGACTGCTGAAATATTTTTTGAAGACGTACTTATGGCTTGTGTATTTTATGGCATGCCAATACTAGCAGAAAATAATAAACCTAGACTTTTATATCATTTTAAAAGAAGAGGTTATAGAGGTTACTCAATGAATAGACCAGATAAAATTTATAATAAATTATCTGTGACTGAAAAAGAAATAGGTGGTATACCTAACTCGTCTGTAGATATGAAACAGTCTCATGCTGCAGCTATAGAGTCTTATATAGAAAAGCATGTAGGACAAAACGAACAAGGCTATGGTAATATGTATTTTAATAGAACGTTAGAAGACTGGGCTAAGTTTGATATAAATAATAGAACAAAATTTGATGCTTCAATAAGTTCTGGACTTGCTATAATGGCTTGTAATAAAAATCTTTACGCGCCAACGCAACAGAGACAAGTTGTAAACATAAACCTTGGTATAAAAAGGTACGACAATAAAGGATCAAGATCAAAAATAATTTAAATAAATGGTTAACAAAGCTATAAAAAGTTCTTTTCCCAGCCAAGCGGTTAGTGATTTAGAAAAAATGACATCTGAGTATGGCGCTAAAGTTGGTAGAGCTATTGAGCATGAGTGGTTTAACAATAAAAACGACTATAATGACAAGAACGGATCTGGTAGATACGGTTCGTCTAGAGGAGCTTTTAATTCTTTAAGGCTATATGCTAGAGGTGAGCAGTCAGTTAGAAAGTATAAAGATGAGTTATCTATTAATGGTGATTTGTCTTATTTAAATTTAGACTGGAAGCCTGTGCCTATCATACCTAAGTTTGTAGATATAGTTGTTAATGGCATGGCAGATAGATCTTACGATGTAAAAGCATATTCACAAGATCCAGCTTCTATACAAGAGCGCACTGATTATGTTACTAAAATAGCAGAAGATATGCAAGCTAAGACCTTTAATGATGCTGTTGCTGCTCAACTTGGTATGGACATATATCAAACAGATCAGTCTAAATTACCAGAATCAAGTCAAGAGCTTGAGCTTCATATGCAGTTAGATTATAAGCAAGCTGTTGAAATAGCAGAAGAAGAAGCTATTAATAGTATTTTTGATAAAAATAAATATGAGTATATAGCCAAAAGAATAAATAATGATTTAGTTGTTTTAGGTATTGGTGCTGCTAAAAGTTCTTTCAATAAAGCAGAAGGTATTAAAGTAGAATATGTAGATCCTGCTGATTTAGTTTATTCTAATACTGATTCACCTTATTTTGATGATATTTATTACGTAGGTGAAGTAAAAGAAATATATTTAAACGAGCTCAAAAAAGAGTTTCCTGAGCTAACAGATGATCAGTTAAAAGAATATGGTGGTTATAAAGGTTATAATAATATAGCTTATAAACATAATTCAAAAGCTGAAGAAGAAAATAGTGTATCAGTATTATATTTTGAATATAAAACATACGCTAATCAGGTTCATAAAATAAAAAATACAGCTACTGGTGGTAAAAAAGCTATAGAAAAAGACGATACATTTAATCCACCTAAAGCAGAAGATTTTGAAAAAGTAGATAGAGCTATTGAAGTTATATATGAAGGTGTAAAAGTTATTGGTAGTAAAGATGTTTTAAAATGGGAGTTGAAGAAAAATATGATGCGACCAAAAGCAGATACTACAAAAGCTCAAATGAGTTACGCTATATGTGCACCACGTATGTATGAAGGTCGTATTGAAAGTTTAGTTAGTCGTATGACTAGCTTTGCTGATATGATACAAATAACTCATTTAAAGCTACAACAAGTATTATCACGCATGGTACCAGATGGTGTTTATTTAGACGCTGATGGTTTAGCTGAAGTTGATCTTGGTAATGGAACAAACTATAATCCACAAGAAGCTTTAAATATGTATTTCCAAACAGGTAGTGTTATTGGTAGATCAATGACACAAGATGGTGATATGAACAGAGGTTCACTTCCTATAAGAGAAATAAATACAAGTGGTGGTAATAATAAAATAGCGTCTTTAATAAATACATATAATTATTACTTACAAATGATGCGTGATGTTACTGGTTTAAATGAAGCTAGAGATGGTAGCATGCCAGATAAAGACGCATTAGTAGGTATACAAAAAATTGCTGCTGCTAATTCTAATACAGCAACAAGACACATATTGCAGTCAAGCTTGTATATAACCCTAACGATGGCAGAGTGTATTGCAATGCGTGTGTCTGATGTAATAGAATATTCACCAACTAAAGAGTCTTTTATAAAAACTTTAGGTAAGTTTAATGTTTCTACTTTAAAAGAAATGGCTGAACTACACCTTCACGACTTTGGTATATTTATAGAATTAGCTCCTGATGAAGAAGAAAAAGCAATGCTTGAAAACAATATACAAGTAGCTTTAAAATCTAATCAGATAAACCTTGAAGATGCTATTGATATCAGAGAAGTTAGAAATTTAAAACTAGCTAATCAATTACTTAAAATAAGACGTAAGAAAAAACAAGAGCTAGATCAACAGCAAGCACAGGCTAATATACAAATGCAAAGCCAAGCTAATGCACAAGCTGCTCAAGCTGCTGCTGCTGCTGATATGCAAAAGCAACAAGCACTTACTGAGTCAAAAGCTCAGCTAGAACAAATAAAATCTCAGCTTGAAATAGCTAAACTAGAAAGAGAAGCTGCAATTAAAAAAGAATTAATGCAATATGAGTTTGAAATAAATAAACAATTACAAGAAGCTCAACTAGCTGTTGTAAAAGAAAAAGATAAGTTCAAAGAAGATCGTAAAGACGAAAGAACTAAAATACAAGCTACACAGCAAAGTGAACTTATAGATCAAAGAAAAACAAACGCACCGCCTAAAAACTTTGAGTCCTCAGGTATGGACACATTAGGTGGATTTGGACTTGAACAGTTTGAGCCGCGTTGAAAATAAAAAAACAATTATATAATATTTTATCATGTCAGAACAAACACAACCGATCGAAGAGATCAAAGATGAAGTTGTAGATCAAGTTGAAACTACAACTGAAGAGCCTAAAAAAGAAGAAATTATTTATAAAGAAAAAACAGAAGACGGTAATTTTAAAGTTGATTTAGGTAAACTTAAAAAATTTCAAGAACAACAAAACACAGAAACAGATGCCGAAGAAGAGGTGCAAGTGCAAGCACAAGATGAAAAGCCGCAAGAGTCAGTCGTTGAAGAACAGACTGAAGAAGCGGTCATACAAGAAATAACAGAAGAAGAATCTGTTGTTAAGCAAGCTGCTGTAGAACAACCTGTTGTAGAAGAAAAACAACCAGTACAAGAACAAAGACAATTACCAGAAAACATTGAAAGTTTGGTAAAGTTTATGGAAGATACTGGCGGTAGTATAGAAGACTATGCAAGATTAAATGCAGACTATACAAACGTAGACAATAATACATTATTAAAAGAATATTACAAGTCAACTAAATCTCATCTTGATAATGAAGAGATTAACTTTTTAATTGAAGACAGTTTTTCATATGATGAAGAGCTAGATGAACAAAGAGATATTAGAAAGAAAAAGTTGGCATTGAAAGAAGAAGTTGCGAAAGCTAAGAAGTTTCTTACTGGAATGAAAGACGAATACTACAAAGAAGTCAAGTTGAGTTCTAAGTTGTCTAAAGACCAGCAAGATGCTATTAACTTTTATAACGAATACAACCAAAAACAAACCACTACCAATGAAATCCAAGAGAAGCAGTATAAGCAGTTTCAACAAAGTACCAATAATGTTTTTAACGAAAACTTCAAAGGTTTTGATTTTAGAGTTGGAGACAAAAAATATAGGTACAATGTAAAAGATGCAAATGCTGTTAAGGATTACCAGAGTGACATATCTAATTTCGTTAAGGAGTTCTTAGATGAAAATAATATGATGAAAGATGCTGCTGGTTATCATAAAGCTTTATATGCTGGTAAAAATATTGATAAAATAGTTCAACATTTTTATGAGCAAGGTAAGGCTGACGCTATAAAAAATACCGCTATAAAGTCAAAAAATATTGACATGGGTGCTAGAACTATTAAACCAGTTGTAGATACAGGCGGTATGAAAGTTAAAGTGTTAGGTGGTGAGAATAGTTCAAGGTTAAAATTTAAAATTAGAAAAAAATAAAAACTTAAAAAATTAAAAAAAATGGGATTTAACACATCTTTAGGATTAGGTGGAGGTTTTTCATTAACTCCTTCTCCAAGCCCAACTGTTAGCGATAACAACTACTTAGATCTAGCTAATACAGCTGGACAAGGATGGGCACAACAATATCTTCCAGAGTTATACGAACAAGAAGTAGAGCGCTACGGAAATCGTACAATCGGAGGATTTTTACAAATGGTAGGCGCTGAAATGCCTATGCAGTCTGATCAAGTAGTTTGGTCTGAGCAAAACCGTTTACACATTGCTTACAAGAGTACTGGTGCTGTAGACGGAACTGGAAGTATTCAATTAATTGGAACTTCTGGAACTTGCTCTATTGGTACAGCTTTAACTAACTCTTTAAGAGTAGGTAACACTGTTATCATTACTGATACTGCTACTGGACTTAAAACTCTTAAGTGCTACGTTGCAACAACAAGTGGAACTGCAACAGGTGGAAACAATGACAACTTTAAAGTTCTTCCTTACACTCAAACAGATTTATCAGGTGGTGATGGAACAGGTGTAGTATTTTCTGACAACGAGCAAATCAATGTATTTGTTTATGGTTCTGAATTTGCAAAAGGAACTGCTTCTATGGCAGGTGAGCTTAAACCACAGTTTACTAAATTTGACAACAGACCAATTATTATTAAAGATCACTTTAAAATTTCTGGTTCTGATACTGCTCAAATTGGCTGGGTTGAAACAACTGACGAAGCTGGACAAGTAGGATTTTCTTGGTATTTAAAATCAGCTGGCGAAACTCGTTTACGCTTTGAAGATTACTTAGAAACTTCTATGATTGAATCAGTAAAAGGTGTTCCTGGAGCATCTACTGTTGATGGTCAAATCGGAGATGCTACTGACAGTTTTGGTACTGAAGGTTTATTTGCTGCTGTTGAAAGTAGAGGTAATGTATTTGAAGATTTAGCTTCTCTTGGAGATTTTGACTTATTGTTAAAAAATCTTGACAAGCAAGGTGCTATTGAAGAAAATATGTTATATATCAATCGTTCATTAGCTCTTACTCTTGACGATATGGTAGCTGGATTAAATGCTAACTATCAAGGTGGTGCTTCTTTTGGAGTATTTAACAATGACGCTGACATGGCATTAAACTTAGGTTTTTCTGCTTTCAGAAGAGGATCTTATGATTTCTACAAGTCTGACTGGAAATACTTAAACGATGCTGCTGCTCGTGGTGGTTTTGGAGATGTATCTGGAATTTTAATTCCTGCTGGAACTTCAACTGTTTACGATCAGTCTTTAGGTAAAAACATGACTCGTCCTTTCTTACACGTACGATACAGAGCTTCAGAAACTGATGACAGAAGACTTAAGTCTTGGGTAACTGGTTCTGTAGGATCTGCTAGTTATATAGGAGATGACTTTATGGAAGTACACTATTTGTCTGAAAGATGTTTAGTAGTTCAAGGAGCTAATAACTTCGTGATGTTAAAAGAATCATAATATTAACCTTTAAAAACTAAACAAAATG
>Ga0070748_1001573_pt1 | contig 10625 bp, 8 predicted proteins | sample VirMetDEL_Nov_12_FD_77015 | JGI IMG/M metagenome (GOLD analysis project Ga0070748, IMG submission 77015) | Aqueous microbial communities from the Delaware River and Bay under freshwater to marine salinity gradient to study organic matter... | ecosystem: Environmental > Aquatic > Marine > Coastal ...
CTAACACAATCTTTTAGTGAAAGTTTTGCTACTATAAGTGGAAGCACCCCAGAAATCAACAACACTCAAGCTGAATTTTATACAGGGGAATTTAGTGGTTCTACAGTAACAGCAACTACCCAATCATTAAATCCTGAATGTGCTGTATTTTTAGATGCGATTGATGAGGCTTTACAATATTCCCCTATAGTATTTTCTTCTACTTTTGGTAATACAATTTCACAATTTAGTTCTTTAATCCCAAAATCAGGTCAAATATTAATTTTATATTCAGGTGAAACTTATGAAAATGGTTTTCAAGGAGTTCAATATGTAAAAATCCACAAAGAAGATATTAGTGGAGATGATAAATCTTCTTTTATAGAAAGTATCAATAATTTAAGATTATTATTTGCAAGTAATAATTTATATGAATTACCTATAGAAACAATTTCAGAAGCTTCTACTTTTTATACTTATCAAATATCTAACAATAGTATTACAAATATTATAGATGATGCTACATACCGAAAGCCAAGTAATTTTGTAACAGGTAGTATTGCTTATAGTTTATCATCAACCCCAGGTCCATTTTCATCGTCTATTGCTACTATTGATCAATTAGTTAGTTTAACAGGGAGTAATAATAGAACATATAACTCGGCTGACCCAACCTCAACCGATCCTGGGGAGGGTAAATTTTTAGTAGATAATGATTCCACTCATCTTACAACTAGATTTGAAGTTAGTGATATTAATAATGGTGCTAGTACCAATAGCAGTGCTTCATTAAATGATGTTTCTGCTTCTTGGTCCGCTTCTTTCACAGCAACGGAACCTACTAGAACATTATTATATGGGGTAGTAGGAAAAGATACAGGGGGGGCTAACTTTCATAGGTATATTTTAAACTTTCTTAGCTCTGGTTCAGAACCAGCACCATTATTTAGTGAAGGTCCTGATTGGGATATTGAGTTTTATTCTCAATCTATTGATACTACTGTAACTACAGGTTTCCAACCTTCCGGATTAAATGGTGAAGATCCAACAAAACCATATAATTTTAATGATTTAGGTAATAATACTATAAGTGGTGGTTCTAATAGTAAATTAGGTAAACCACTATTGTATTTCGATTTCCCAGCTGTAGGTGGTAGCACTTACAATCAAACAGGCTCGGTTACTGCTTCTATTAGCAGTGATGCTGAAGGAGAATTTATTTTTGATACTACACTTGGTTCAGCTGGTGAAGGTACTAATGTTACAGCTTATAAATACACTCCAAATATAACCCATTCATTTGGGGAAGTTAATGATTTTTCTACATTTAATTTTAATTTTAAAGTTAATTTTTCAGGATCTGTAACTTATAATAATACGGGTATGACCCTCGAAGAAGGGTATAACTTCCAACTTGGTATTAGTAAAGAATCATCTCCTATTAATTACACCCCGGTAATTAATTTACCTATAAATTCAACCTCAGGTTCTCAATTAACTGCTTCTTTTAATGAAGATGTTGTATTTGGATATTCATTAACTACTTCTACTATTACAGATTTTAACCCTTTAGATAATTTAACTTTTGTAATTTTTGATGTAAATGGGGTTGGTGTAGGTCAAACATCAGAAGGGGGAGGTGAAGACCCATCACGTATAATTTCTTCTTCATTAGATCAATATTTTGAAGAAATTGTAGTAACCTTAACAGCTTCAAATGCTGCCGGTACTTTAATACCTACTCAATCATTTAGTACTGCTTCTACAATTGTAGAACCTTACCTAACACAACCTTTCTACAACACAGATTGTGATGTTTTATCAGGGTTAGTAGACAAATATGTTAAAAATAAAATTTATTTAGAATCTAGCTACCCTACTATAGGACCTCGATTTACAGTATCTACCCTGGGTTCATTTATCCCTCAAAACTTTACTAAAATAGCAGATGGTACGGCTATTAGGTCAGACGTAAAACCATATAACTATAGCCACACTCCTCATATTAGAGCAAGGTATAATGGTACTAAAATTATTGCATCGGATGTTAATCAAGTATCCGGAGTTTCTTCTCCAATCCCAAATAATCAAAAATTATTTTTTGATAATAAAATATTAAATATTAATGGGCCTGTAATTTCTCCAAAACCTATCAATACTATGGTTGTTAGTGATAGGATTCCTGTTAAATCATTAAAATCACTAGCAGTCTTATTTAAAAATATTAATGATGCTGCTCCTGAAATTAAAAATGCTTCAATAGTTCAAGTTGATAAAATATTAACTCCTTCAATTTTTGGTATTACTTCACAAAACACATTAGGAGACTCCAACGAAACCAGCTTTTCCCAAAGACTTACAGATAGTTCAGGGGTATTAGATGTAAGTAACTACCCACAATTAGATGGATTTTCATATGCCCAATCTGACATGGCCAGTAATTTTAGTTTTGGTGATTTTGTTAAGGTTGAAGTATTTGATACTGAAGAATTTGAATCTGATCAAAGAAATGTAGTAGGAAAAAGACAAGTACTTAAAGGAGGAAAACGAGTTGATCCTGTATTATATAATGAAATTTATAATCCTGCTATATCTGATACTGGAGGTGGAGGGTTTATAACAACTACTAGAGATAGTACTTTTACTTCTTCAATTCCATTTCTACAAGCTGTACCTGCAGGTATTGATTATAATTTTATAGCTAGAGCTACAGGGAGTTATTCATTTGCACCTACTGCTTCTACCCAAGTTACTTATAATTGGACTACCCAAAGTAATACTACGGACCAAATATATTCTGATTTTAGTATTACCACAGATACTTATACTTTTACAGGTTCATCAAATACAGATGTTAAATTTTCTGCTAAAGTAACATTATCCGGAAATAAAACCAAAGAAGGTAGTTTATTTACTGTAAAATTGTTAAAAAATAGTAATGAAACTATAGAAGAAGGATTATTAAGCATATCAGAACAGGGGGCTACAAGTAGTATTACTTTAGAGCAGGAAGAATTTAGTTCTTTTGCGGCAGGAGATACTGTAAAAGTAGTTATTATCCCAGAAGAAGTTGCTACCTTTGGGTCACCTAATTTTACAATTAATGCTAATAGTAATGATTTCTTCAAATCAACCCAAAATGGGTTTAATGTAGGATCAGTTCCATCATCTTCTATTTGGACAACAGGTTCAACAACGGATACATGGTTAACAGCTTCAGTGGCATTAAGCGAAGCTTATGGTAAATCCCCACTAGGCATACCAAATTCAGGATTTAGCCCATTAATTGAAAATTTTGAAATTAAAATTGGGGATGAAATTAGATTTGAGGGAAAAGAAAGTACTACTAGGACAATTTTAAATGTAGTGCAAAGTGATGGGTCTACTTCATATGCTAATTTTATAGAAGGAAATGAAGGATTTGTTATAAATTATCTCCCTAATCTTCAAATTCAATTAAATGCCCCACCCCCAAGTGGTAGTGATATTACTCAATTTATGATCAGAAGATTTACTGATGATGCAAGATTTATTCTTTTAAAAGGTAAAAAACCTAGCTTAGGGACAACTTCAACAGGATATTTAACACCAAACTTTCCTTCACCATCTTTATCAAACTTTTTAGGAAATCCTGCATCATTCACCTCAGGATAAAAATATTTTGAAATAAAATAAAAAATACTTATATTGACAATATTTATACGAGATAAAAAACTAATAAAAAAATGGGATATTTAAATAATACTATTGTAACAGTTGATGCTATATTAACTAAAAAAGGAAGAGAACTCCTAGCCCAAGGTGCTGGAGCTTTTAATATTACTCAATTTGCTCTATCAGACGATGAGATTGATTATACTTTATATAACCCAACCCATCCTTCAGGTTCGGCATATTATGGGGAAGCAATTGAAAATATGCCACTATTAGAAGCCTTTCCTGATGAAACTCAAATTATGAAATATAAATTAACTACGGCTACTCGTGGTACTTATATTTTACCATTTATTGCTAGTGTAGCAGGAAATTATTCTATTGTTCAATCTAATTCACAAACTATTACCCCTACTACTTCAAGAGGAGGCAGTTTAGGTAATGTAGCTGAAACATACTCATTTACTTTATCTGATGTTAGGTTATATTCTACGGTCAATATAGTAGGTGCTCCAGCAGGCCAACCTAGTACTATTAATGTAGCTCAAGAAATAGCTGCTTCATTAGGTACTAATGTTTCTAGAACATATATTGGAACCGGTATTACCACAACAGCAACATCAACTAATGTATTATTTGGTATCTCAACTTCAATTAATTCCTTGTTAATTATTCAAGGAAACACTTCAGGAGCTCGTTTACAAGTACCAATTACAATTGCAAAATCAGCATAATATAAAATTATATAAAAATGTCATTTTTACCATTAAATCCAGGAACAGACTTTATTGTCAATTCAGAAGCAATTACTGCTACTCTATGGTCAGGAACAGTTCCAACTTTAGCTACTTATTTTACATCTTCCACACAAGAAGCTAGTTCTGCAGGTAACTATTACTTAAATGTTTACCAAACAGCATCATCTTACACTATTTCTGAGGTACAATTTGCCATAGCGTATGCTAATAAACAAGGTAGTGGTAGTGCTCTTTATAACGGGGCCGTAGGAGGTAATTCTTTTACAAGAACCCTTTATGGTCAATACAGAACTTTAGTTTTAGGTGATGAAAATGCTGATTTTAATTTTGGGGGAGTTACTCAATCTGATTTTTATGTTATAAATGTAGAAAGAGCAAGATATAAAGAAAAATTATTTCCTGGAACTTTTAACCTACAACTCTCAGGTTCAGGCAGAACTTTAGAATTAACAGATGATAGTAAAGACATTGCTAGCGTAAGTTTTAATGATGCCGGTAGGGTTTTTCAGATTGTTTCTGGATCAAACGGAAATGCATATGCAGGTAATGGGTATACAGCGGCCTCAGGTTCTTATGGTTTATTCCTACCAGATATTGGGACTATTATTTTAAATGCATCTGCCTTAGATATGCCAGCTGCTAGTGGGGGTATAGGTTTAAATACAATAACAGCTTCTAATGGAAACACTGGGGTTAATAATAGGAAATTTTTTAACCATATATCAGGTGCTGCTAGTTTTGCATTAAACTCAGAAGAAACTATTTCTTCTAATTACGCTTTTATTAAAGTACCTAATGGTGAAATGAATTATTCAGAAAATCCATCATTCATTTCATCCTCTACAGGAGAAATACTTTATTTAAATGAAGGATTTAATTTTAATCCTAGAACATATGCTACTACTGTAGGTTTATATAATCCTAACAATGAATTATTAGCTGTAGCTAAATTATCTAGACCTATTCCAAAAGATTTTACTAAAGAATTAGCAATAAGAATTAAATTAGACTTTTAAGAAGGAATGAATGAGTGCCTACAAACAACTTACACCAGGAGATGCTATAGTCACTCCTTTTACATCTAATAAACAATTTAATTTAGTAGGAGCTGCTGATATGACGGGCTCTGGGATTGATAGGTATTATGGAAAAAATAATACAAATTTAAATTTTATCCCTGCTAATGAAGAAACCACAGGAGATAATACCACTAGATATAAAAAATCTATTTATGATTCTACAAAACATTTATATTATTCAAATTTTTTATCAAGTAGCTTTGGAGATAATGTAGCAACTTCTAGTTTAATTTTAGGAGTTCCTAATACTAATAGTGATGTTAAAGTAGGTCCTTATTTAGGACCAACCAGATATAACTACCCCCAAACAACATTATCTTATGCTAAATACTTCCCAACATCTTCTAATGCTGTAATAGGAGTAGTTACTATCCCTTCTACTTTATTTGGTGAATTTATTCAACCTGAAAGTTTTTCTTATACTATTAATGGAACAGATACTCTAACAGATGATGGAGAAGGTAATATAATTTCAGGGAGTGAAATTGTAGGTAATATTATTTATCCTCATGGGTTAGTAATTTTTACTGGAAACGCAGGAGATGCCCATTTAGATTTAATAGAGGGTTTTGTTACAGGTTCTAATGTTACATGCTCTTTTAAGAGTTCTTATGAAATATTAGAAACCCAATATAGATGTACTATTAAAGAAAATGAATTTAGTTTATCTTTAAACCCATCTCTTATTTCTGGAAGTGCTCCTCTAACAGGAAGCGAACATAGAATATATGATTTTGCTACGGGTTCATTATTTGCCCCTTATATTACTACTGTGGGTTTATATGATGATAATAATAATCTAGTAGCTGTAGGAAAATTATCACAACCTTTAGAAAGTTCTCCTACTACAGATACGGTTATCTATGTAAATTTAGATAGGTAGAAATGGCTGAAAATAAAAAATTCTCGGTAAGAACAGATGGAACAGGGCAAAATGTGTTTGTTTCTGATGTTTTTCTTCTTTCGGTTCCTGAAGAAGAAAGGGTAAAAGCTTTATCTATAAACGATGATGGTAGAGTAGTTTTAACTTCAGTTAGTGGTAGTGGTGGTGGTGGTGTTACTTCTATAATAGCTGGAACAAATATAACTATTTCTCCTATAGGAGGAACAGGAGCTGTTACTATTAATGCCTCAGGTGGTGGTGGTGGTGATGTAACAGAAGTTACCTCTGCAACCACAAATCAAATAACTGTAGCTAACAGTACAGGTCCAAACCCTGCTATTTCAGCAGTAACAGCTGCAATATCAAACGGTGGAACAGGGTTAGCAACAGCTGATCAAATCCATACTTTTGTAACTACACAAACAGATGAAATAGACTCAGATACCTCAGGAAATGCTGCTACTGCTACTTTAGCTGCGGACGCTACTACATTAGCAACCCCTCGGGCAATCAATGGTGTTAATTTTGATGGTAGCGCAGCAATAACAGTCCCAGCTGCTGGTTCTACACTTACTGATACAGTAACAGTTGCAAAAGGAGGTACTAATGCAACCTCATTTGCTGATAAATCAGTCATAATAACTCAGGATTCTGGTACAGATACTCTTTCAGCAGTTGCGATGTCTACAAATGGTCAACTATTAATAGGAGGTACTAGTGGGCCCGCAGTCGCAGTTCCTACAGGTGGGGATGGTTTATCAGTAACAGTTGGAAACGGCACCTTAGAATATGATTTAGATGCTTCATTAACAACAGTTACATCTTTATTAAATACTTCCTTAGTAGTAGGTAGAGATGCTACTGACCAAATAAAATTTAGCACAGACAACCAAATAATCTTTAGAGTAAATGGTGCCGATGGAGTTACCTTTAAAGAACTTGGTGAAATAGAAGCTACAAAATTTGATGGTGATCTTGAAGGAAATGCAGATACTGCTACATCATCATCCTATGCAGCAACAGCTTCATTATTAATAGGCAGTGTTGCTACCGCAGATACTGCTTCAAAAATCACAATAGATCCTGTTACCTCTACAGATACTACAGCATACCCTGTTTTAGTAGGAAGTAACACTGTGGGGGCACAAACCACATTTATAGATAATGTAAATTTATCTTACAACGCATCAACAAATGCTTTAACAGCATCAACTTTTGTTGGTAACTTAGTAGGAACAGCTCTAACAGCTTCTTATGCTAATATCTTAAACCCTAATGGTTTTGGCAAACAAGTAGGAGCTACAATAACGGCCGATAAAAATACAACTAATATAGATAAAGGATATTTTTACTCTATGGATTCCAGTGGGGGACCTATTACTTTTACTTTAAATGCTGGTGGAGCAAGTCTTATAGGGGGTGAAGAGTGGGAATTTTTTGTATTAGATTTAAGTAATGATATTACTTTTGCAGCTGCACCAGGTGAAAGTATAATTTCTGAAAATGGTTTAAAAGCAAATGCTGTAGGTTCCGGTATAGTAGCTAAATTTATAGGTGAAATAGGAGGAACAAATACTTGGGCTTTAGTAGGCAGTTTAAAAACATAAAGTATGAAAATTGGAATTTTTGCTAGGGCAGGACAATTAGCTAATGAGGACCAAGCATATGATTTTGGTAATTATATACAACCTGATGGGGTAAACGATAAAGGTACTTTAGCATCTGCAATAGATTTTGACAATAACTCCCCTTGGGCTTTATCTTTTTGGGTAAAAGGGAGTGCTAGTAGTAATACTACTGGTGTAATCTTTAGTAAAACTGGAAATTCTAATTATTATGTTTATTTAAGGCATGGATCAACCCCTAATGTTAGGTTTGCACAAAGAAACTCCTCTGGAAGGCAGGATTGGGCAGACGCAACACTTGGTAATTGGAATGATGAGGCGTGGCATCACGTTTACATTTACAGTGTTGGTACTGATGTGCATCTTGTATATGATGGTGTAAACAAAGGAGATGGAGGTGGAAGTTTAAGTCAGGAGGGTTTAGAGGTTGGTAATATGTTTTATAGACAAAATACTAATTCTTTCTTTTCAGATGTTGGGATTGACGATGTTATACTTCACCAATTTTCAACAAACAAATCCGGCAGTATTGCACAAGCACAATCTCTCTATAATTCGTCCTCAGGTTCTAACCCTACAACTGCTTTAGGAGAAACTCCCGATTTTTGGTACAAATTTGATGTTTCTAATGGTACTACTACTATCCCAAATAGTGGGGGAGCAGGAGGAAACAATTTAACACTTACAAATTTCTCGGGCACATATATACTAGAACATTAAAAAATGAATCATTACGGGTATATAACAGATAACACTTATAAAGTAGCAGATACAGCTATTACTTGGAACTTCACCAGATATAATGAAGACGAATCAACAACTGATTTTATTGGTATCGAAAGCACAATTGAAATCACCTCAGACAAAGTCACAATGTTTGAATCAGCTATTGCCTTTAATAGCTGGAAATACGAGTTTTATACCGAAGAAATATAATTATAAATCTAACGTTAATACCTACACCATATGTGGACATACAAAGACCAACAAATAAACGAAATTACTGACTTTCCTAATAACACCTTTGGCTTTATTTACAGAATAATTCATACCCCAACAGGTAAATCTTATATAGGAAAAAAAGTATTATTCCATAACAGAAAAGTTAAATTAACTAAAAAACAATTAGCAGAGTATGAAGGTGTAGTAGGTAGAAGACCAGCTTATAAAATAGCAGTTAAAGAATCTGATTGGGGAACCTATTGGGGTTCAAATAAAGGATTAAAAGAATTATTAAAAACAGAATCAAAAGATAATTTTGAAAAATGTATTTTAAAATTTGCACCTACAAAAAAATTATTAACTTATTATGAGAATAAGTATCTCTTTGTTTATGAGGTTTTAGAAAATCCTGACAAATTCTTCAATGACAACATTCAGGGCCGTTTTTTCACAAAAGACTTTGATGTGTAAAAATAATTTTGTATATTCGGGGTTATGGTAAACGAACTATTAGTAAACTTAGTAGATTCTGTATTAGGTGTAGGTAAAAGGACAGCAAGAGGTAATTCAGCATATCATTGCCCTTATTGTAACCATCACAAACCTAAACTAGAAATTAATTTTTCACAAGAAAAAAAAGGATTAAATCCTTGGCACTGTTGGGCTTGTGATAAACGAGGGGCTCGAGTATCCAATCTATTTAAAAAAATAAACCCCCCTCTTGAAAAATTTGAAGAATTAAAAAAATTAATAGGATCTGAAACTGAATATAAAGAAACAGTTAAATATGATGCTCTTAAGTTACCTGAAGAATATAAATCTTTAATAAATAATAATGATATTATAGCAAGACATGCTATGTCTTATCTTAAACATAGAAATATTACTGAAGATGATATATTAGAGTATAATATAGGATATTGCGATTCAGGTAGGTATGCTAAAATGGTTATAATTCCATCTTATGATGAAAATGGTAAATTAAATTATTTTACAGGTCGTTCATTTGAAAAAGAACCATTTGTTAAATATCGCAACCCAGAAACATCACGTGATGTAGTACCATTTGAATTGTTTATTAATTGGGAATTACCGTTAATACTGTGTGAAGGACCATTTGATGCCATAGCCATTAAACGCAATGCTATACCGCTATTAGGCAAGAATCTACAACAAAATTTGATGAAAAAAATTGTCACATCTACTGTAAAAAAAATATATATTGCATTAGATTTAGATGCTCGAAAACAAGCTTTATATTTTGCTGAGAAGTTTATAAATGAAGGTAAAGAAGTCTATTTAGTAGAATTAGAGGGAAAAGATCCTAGTGAAATGGGTTTTTCTCAATTTACTAATCTAATTCAAAGAACATTCCCATTAACACAATATAATTTAATGGAAAAAAAATTACAATTAATTTAATTTTTACATGAGTAAAAGAAACATTAAACACTCCTACAACAGGATTTTAGAAATCTCTGAGGATGCGAAACAAATTACTATGCCCGATTCACGGTATTACCGTAGAAATGGAAAGTATTACCCATCAATTACTTATGTTTTGGGGTCATACCCAAAAGGTAAATTTTTTGAAGATTGGCTTAAAAAAGTTGGATATTCATCTGAATACATTGTTAAAAAAGCAGCAGAGCAAGGTACACAAACTCATGAAATGATTGAGGATTATTTAAATGGTAAAGAATTA
>Ga0070748_1001575_pt1 | contig 10619 bp, 3 predicted proteins | sample VirMetDEL_Nov_12_FD_77015 | JGI IMG/M metagenome (GOLD analysis project Ga0070748, IMG submission 77015) | Aqueous microbial communities from the Delaware River and Bay under freshwater to marine salinity gradient to study organic matter... | ecosystem: Environmental > Aquatic > Marine > Coastal ...
AAGTGACTCTCAGCAACAAACAAATAGAAAATTTAATACTAGTAGGTATATTACTCAAAGGCGTAGTTAATGCGAAAAGTTCGAGTACCAGTAAATAATTTTCAATTTGGTGAAATAAGTCCGTCAGCAATATCAAGAACAGACTCCGCTGTGTACTCAGCTTCAGCTCAACGTGTAGAAAACTTTCTTCTTAGAAGTGAAGGGGGTGTAATTAAACGTGCTGGCACTGAAAAAATATACGAGTACGATATTACTGTAGAGCAAACATCATTTACAATTACAGTAGCTGACTATGCTAACATTGCTGTTGGCACTCAAATAAAGTTTTTTACACATGATGGAACAGAAATTACACTAGAGTCTGAAGCAGTTGGTGCTGGTACTCCTACTGCCGCGTCTGGCAATACTCATTATTATAAACCTAATACATCTAATAATGTAACGGCAGACCTTATTTTTGCAGCTATAAATGCAATATCAGGATTTACAGTAGCCAATCCAGCAGCGGCAGTAGTAACTGTTAAAAGAGATTTTCCTCAATCTGGCACTAATTTGACAGTAACAACAACAGACAGCACACGATTAGCTGTAACAAATTTTACTGGCGGTGCTAATATGCAAAGTAGATTAGTTCCGTTTATATTTTCAGATGGTTTTCAATATATTGTATCTATAGAAAACGCTAAGTTAAGAGTATTTAGAGTAGTACAATCAACAGGTGTTACAAGTTTAGTAGCTACATTAACGGCTGACGTAGATAGTAATGCAATTCCATTTGATGATGAGTATATAAATGAATATTCATTTGCTCAAAGTGGAAACACTATGTGGATATGTCATACACTTTTTAAACCACGTTTATTAGTAAGGACTAGTGCAACCGCTTTTCAATTAGAAGTAAAAGTATTTGATACATTAACGTCTGGGTCTACTGTTACTGATACATTCCAACCATATTATCCTTTCCAAGATACTGGTGTAACTTTAGCAGTTAACGCTACAGCCGCTGGTACAGGTAAGACTTTAACAACTAGTGCATCTTATTTTGTATCAGGCCACGTTGGCACGCGTATAAAGTATGGTAACTCAGAAATACTTATAACAGCAGTTACTAATGGCACTACTGCTACAGGAACAATATTAAAAGTATTACAACAAACATTAATTAATAACGCATTTAGGACTGCATCTGGCAGTGCAGTAGTAGAAGTTACTCATATAGCTCATGGTTTTATAGGTGGTGAGACTATTGTTATTTCTGATGCCGCGACTGTTGGTGGAATTTCAACATCTAACTTAAACAATTCAGAAGCTATTCTAGCTATTATAGATGAGAATACATACACATTTACAGCTAATGGTACAGCTAATGCTAGTGAAGATGGTGGTGGTGCTTCTATTAAAATTACTACTGGTGCGGCTACATTAGATTGGCAAGAGCAAACTTTTTCTTCTTTAAGAGGATTTCCTACAGCCGTTACTTTCCATGAAAATAGATTAGTATTTGGTGGAACAAGCTCACAGCCTGATGCTATATGGATGAGCAAAACAAATGCTTACTGGAATTTTGATGTAGGTACAGCAAATGATTCTGATTCAATCCAATTGATTGCAGCTACTGGTGAAGTAAACGAAATAAGACATTTAGTGTCTAATAGAGATTTGCAAATATTTACAGCTAGTAACGAATTATTTGTGCCTACATATCTAGGTAATGCAATAACTCCAACTAATGCACAGTTAAGAAAACAAACACCTTATGGTAGTACATGGATTCGTCCTGAGTCATTAGATGGTGCAACTGTATTTGTGCAAAAAAATGGTTCTATTGTTAGAGAATACATTTATTCAGACTCAGAAGGTTCGTATACTGCATCTTCTATCTCTTCTATTTCATCTCATCTTATTAAGAATCCTATTGAGCAGTCTGTTCTTAGAGGTGCAATAAATAGAAATGAGTCTTATATATTTATGGTAAATGACGATGGTACTGTAGCTGTGTTTAATTCTAACAGAACAGAAAAACGAGCTGGGTGGGTTGAGTTTACGACTAGAGGTTCTTTTAAATCTATATGTGTTATTGATGACAAAGTGTTTTGTAATATTGTTATTGATACTGGTGCTGGTACTCAGGAATATATTTTATGTGAATTTAAAGACACAGTTAATTTAGATGTAGCTAAGACTTATACCAGCACTACAGGTGTTTTTACTGTGAGTGATGAGTTTGCTAATGGTGCAGTTGTTAGTGTAGTTAGCAATACAAATTACTATGGTGATGTAGTAGTATCTGGTGGTGAAGCTGACGTTTCTGCTGTTGAAGCTATAACAACAGCAGAGATTGGATATAAGTTTGATGTTACTTTAAAAACTAATCCTATTGATTTGACTGCTGACAATGGCCCAGTTACAGGATTGCCTCGAGCAATAGGAAGTGTTTTCTTAGATTTAAATAATACACTAGCAGTAAGTGTAAACAATACAGCATTAACAATAAGACAAGTTACTGATGACATGTCAAAGATAAGAACGCCTGTTACTGGTAAAAGAGAGTTTAGATTACTTGGATATAGTGATGACCCACAAATAGAAGTGACTCAAGCAGAACCTCTACCTATACAGGTTAATGGATTAATAGCGGAGGTAATTATATAATGAACCCATTTACAATATTAGCAGTCGCTAGTACAGGTTTGCAAATGTTTGGTGCATCTAAGTCTGCTTCTTATGGTGCAGGAACTGCTTTGATGAACGCTGAGTTAGCATTAATTGACCGTAGTTTAATGGACACAGAAGCTAAACAATCAGCTATAATCAGAATGAATGAATATAAAAATCAAATGTCAGTTAATGAAAATGTGTTTGCAAATCTAGGAAGAGCAGATGACCCTAGTATAAAAGCTTTTTTTAAAAGTCAAAAAGATATAGTATCAAAAGATATTAGACGTGCTACTAATCAAAGTTTACTTAATATGAGAAAAGCAGAAATAGAAGCAGCTTCCCAAAGAACTAGAAGTAAAAATCTAATTCGGTCTGGTACAGTTTCTATGTTAAGTAGCGCAGCTTCTTTTGGAATGAATTATAAAAAAACAAAAGGTTTCACTGATTTTGGGAATTAAATAAATGCCAGTAATTAGACAACAAGCAAAAGTAACTAATCGGCCAATAGGTGTTGCTAGAATTGATACTGGTACTCCAGAATTGTGGCAACAAATTAGCAATAATGCTGGTCAAATAGCTCAGAGTGCTTTTCAACAAATAGCTGACAGGTCAAATGTAGAAGCTATAGATATGGCTGAAGCAGCTAAAAGAGAAGATATTATTACATTAGATAAAAATGGTATGCCAAAAGCTTTAGGTAACTTAGAAGGTTTTAATTTTAACGCACAACAAGCTTTTAAAAGAGTTATTAATAATAGATTTGAAGAATCTATAGATACAGAACTGTATACTCAATCACAAAAATTTTCATTAAATCCAAGCTCTGATGCGTTTGATGTAAACATGAGTCAATACATTGCAAGCATGGTTAATAACGCGCCAAATAATAAATATAAAAATTTTATTCAAGATAAAGGCCAAGAATATTTAGCAAAAACAAAAATTAATTTAATTAAAGAAGAACAAATACAAGAAAAAAAAGATGCTAAAGCTCGTTTTGAGGTTAGTAAAGAATTAATTGGAGAAAAACTTTACGCACTTACTAATGCTGGTTCTTGGAAGAATCGCAGTCAAATAGATAATGATTCTGATGTTAACGCTGAAGAAATACTTTCAGAAACAAATTCTCTTATAGAAAATGAAAAAATAAAATTACGAGATTTAATACAATCAAGAATAATTACTGTTGAAGAAGGACAAGATGCATTAAATAATTGGTTAAAAGTTTCTGCTGATGGAGCTTTAAACAATATTGGTACAAAAATTAACACAAAAAATGATTTACAATTTTTAAGTGCATTTTTAGCAACAGGAAATAAAACTTATTTAAATCAACTTCCAAAAGAATTTCATGAAGATTTAGAATACGTTTACAGTTCTTACATAAATAAAGACAACCAATCTGCTGTTAATAAAACATGGAACTCTAAATCTGATAATATTAAAAATGTTATTTCTGCAAACAATGAAATCTATAAAAACAATTACGAAGCTTTTTCTGAAGGAAAAGCACTTGGAATTAACAATACTATTTATCAAAATTTATATCGTGCTAATTTAGGAATAGATGAACTAACTGGTAATACTGTTATAGGAAATGCTCCAAGAGAACAAATAGCAGTTTTACATGAGACTATTAATAATCAATTTATTTTATTTAAAAATGGAATACAAAAAGCACGACTAAGAATTGGAGATGCAAGCGCAGACGAGCAATTGCAGATGACAAGACGTTCTATGGTGCTTCCTTTTATTAATGATTTTTTAATTAAAAATCCTACAGTTGAAACAGAAACTTTAATAAGTGCTATCTCAACTGGTAATGCAGTAAACTTAAATCAAGACGGTAAAGACTTAGTTAATTTTTTAAAACAAACACCAGCCTTTACACCTGATGATGCTGAATGGGCTAATGGAAAAATAAGAGCTGGTAAAGACGAAGCAATAGCTAGGAAACGAAGAGAAATTAATAAGTTAGATGTAATACAACAAGCTACTGATTTAAGTGGAAGAGCATCAAGAGGCGATTTAAGCATAGAAGATTATGATAGTTTTAATAATTTTATGAGAGCTACTATTCAGAGTTCTAATTATTTATTCTCTGCTACTGAAGTTAATAACATTATGTCTCCAGTTAAAATTAGTTGGGGCAAAGGTTTATTTAATAGTTTATTGCCTGATGCTACTGAAGATATGTTAGAAAAATTATCATTATTTATAAGTAGTAATGGAAAAAGCCAAAATGCATTTAACGATTATAAAGTAAAAACTTATGATGAATTTGGTGACCCAATGATAGTAGCTGGTAATATAGAAATACTTGGCAATGCTATGATTTCTGGGATGGGCGACAAAGAAATTACTGCAATTAATAAAGAAGTAACAGATAGATTAACTAGATTAAAAGCAGTTAATTCTGCAAACAAAGAAGCAACACAAAAACAAATTTTTGAAAATGAAGTTTTAAATAACAAAGGAAATATGCGCCAAATTGGTCATAGAAAAGCAGTTGATAGAATTTTTGAAAAACAAGGATTAGATTGGAGAAATCCTGAAAGTTTAAATAATGAAAATATAATTAATTTATTAAAAACAGGTGGTTCAGAATCATTAAAAACATCATTAATAGCTGTTGTTAATGGTGGCTCGTTTGGAAATCCTAACGACCTTCTAATGGCTTTTAAATGGTTTACTGTTCTAAATGAAAAGGTTGACTCAAACACAAAAGTAAGAATTAATCCTTTAAGAGTAAATGAATTTTTAGGAAGTGATTCAGAAACATACGCTAAATTAAATACTATTTTTGAAATTTCTAGATTTGAAGGTACAGAAAACGTATTGCAAATATCTCAAAATCTTGCAAATCAATCAACTAATGTAGAATTTCAAGATAGATTAAAAACTTTTTTTAGAGATGAAGATAGTAAACTTACATATAATGTTTCTAGAAGAGAAATACAAAAACATTTACAAACAGAATTTGATTTAGATGAAGAGATAGCTAGAGAATTAGCACCTTATGCTAAGTATTATTTATATACTCGACCAAATCTTGATAATTTAGAAGAAGTTTTAAAAGGGGTTGCTGAAGAAATATTTTTGCCAACTAAATATGTATTTAGTCCACACTCTAATATAAAAGAAGGCTTTAATAGCATGCATGCTTTAGAAGCTGTTACAGGTGGTAACTCTAAACCAGCAGTAACACACATAGAAAAAGAACTTGCTCAATTTGGTAATTATAAATTAGGTGAAAATGTTTATCTTGTTCCTCATAAATATGCTGGAACTGTTGGAGTAAGGTATGATGCTTATACTTCAGAGGGAGGCGCGCTTGTTCCAATTATTATTAATAAAGATGGAGAAGCTTTCTTACCATCTTTTGAATTTAATACTGGTTCTGAAAATGATATTATGAAAACTGTAGAGGAATATAGCGGACAAAGTTATAATGCGACAGAAGCTTTTCAATTAGAAGTAAACAGAAATAAAGAAGAAGCAAAATTAAGAAGTCAATTAGATTATAAAGCTGGCAAAATACCTCCTATAGTAGCAAATTTAGACGCAGGGCCAAGACCAAGTGAAGTTATTAACCCTGAGGCTCTTGCAGAATGGAAGAGAAAAACTAATTATAAAATGATGTTAGCTAATGGTCATTATGAAATTGATGAAACAAGTGTTCTTAAAGGCGAAAGAGCAGAAAGCACACGTTTCTTTGACCCTTCTAAAAAAAGAAAAGACGAGTCAGCAATAGATTTTGTTAAAAGAACTTCTTATTCTAGCCCAACAATAGCTGATATGGTTGGTAAAGGGTTAAGTGCATTAGATGATAGATTTTTAGGTATAGCAAAATCAACATCAGAAGCTAATAAAAAATTAGATGAACAAAGAAAAATATATATAGAAAATAAAAAAGAATATTATAAACCTAAAAGACAAAAACGTGGTGAATATATTAAAGCTACCTCAGAAGAATTAACTGTTATAAAAAATATAACTAAAGACGACTCAGGTGTTAAAGCTAGAATAGATGGTAATAATTTTATCTTTATTTTTGATGGTAAATTTGCTGGTAATATTTACAATAGTTTTAGAGAAAAAATTCCAGCATCAGAAGCTACTAAATTATGGGAATATTTTAGACAAGGTAGCGATGAATGAGTATTGTAAACGGTTTAGATTATTTTTCACAAACAGCTAGTCCTGATTTAGAACTACAAAAGACTGATAAAAAAGTTCCGTGGACTGAAAGAGCAGTAGCTAATATAAAATTTAATTATCAAAATCAAATTAATTATATGTTTCATCGCCCTATCTATGATGAAAACTTTGACCTTACTTATGATATGATACCTGATGATTTAAAACAATATGCTGTAGCTTTGTCTGATGCTGAAAGTGCCGCGCATTTAGATAATAAAATTTCAATGATACGCAAAGGTTTAGATACAAGAGCAGCTAGGAATCAAACAGGTTTTTTTGAAAGTTTAGCTTACGAGTTTTTAGACCCTATTAATATTGTAGCTTTACCTTTTGGTGGCCCTAGTTTTGGCATTGGTAAATCAGCATTAAGAGTAGGTGCTGGTCTTACAGCTTTAATAGGTGCTAAAGAAGCTACTCGATATGCTGTTGACCCATTAGCTACACCAGAAGAAGTAGCATTAGAAGTTGGTTCTGCGGCTGTGTTTGGTAGTTTGTTTGGTGGTTTACTTGGTGTATCCCCAACATTAAGAGCAAAAGCTACAGCTAAAGCAGTTAAAGAACATAAGACAGTATTGCAAGCATTAGATGGTTTAACACCAGATGATATAGAATTGTTAGGTGCAAGAGAAGCAAGAGCGTTTGGGAAAGCTAGTACTAAAACATTAAGAACTGATTTATCTCTCGCAAAAAAACGTAATGATAACACGCGTGTTACAGAAATTAATCAAGAAATAGCATTAAGAGAGCTAGAAGGTTATAAAGATAAAGACCAAAATAGTATTTATAAAGAAGATAATTTTTTTGTAAGAGGTGTGTCTAATCCTTATAAAAGATTTTTAAAAACACCTTTGCAAACAACTAAAAAATATATGCATCAATTAGCTGGTGATAGTGGTTTATTAACTGTTGGTAATTTAGCTGGAGAAATAACAGGTAGTTCTGTTTATGTAAAAGCTAAAGTAAGAAGAGGCCAAGTTTATAAAACACAAGTTGAAATGGCTTTACTTTGGGCTGATGATGTAGGAGGTGCAACAACTTTTGCTGGTTATAATCCTACTAATTTTAAAGCAAGAATAAACAAAACTATTGGCAGAGAAGGTAAATCCACTTTAGAAGATTGGATGTCAGGAGTTAGCAAAAAAAGAATATTAGAAGATTTTGACAATATGACTCCTAATGAAAAAAAAGCATCTGATATGTTAGATGATTATTTTAATAAATATGAAGTAGAGTTAAGAGAAAATGGTTTAATAGGTTCTTCTAGGCATTATACAGATAGCATTAAAAAAGACGAAGATTTAATTGCAGCTCATGAAACTAAAATAAAAACATTAAGAGATAAAAGAGCTTTAGAAAAAGCTAAAAGAACAATAGCAAGATTAAGAGAAAGAGTAACTGAAAGTAAAAAATTACTTGATGACGCATTTAAGAATCCTAATAAACCAACAAATGAAACTCATTTCTTTGCTCGTTATTTTGATGCTGAAGCAATTAAAAAAGATAGAACAGGATTTACAGAAAAAATTATTGCACATTTTAAAGCTAACCCACACCCTAGAAAAACTAACACTGAACAAGCTATAAAATTAAGAGCAGAAGAAACTGTTAAAAAAATTCTTAATGAAAGGCATGACCCAATAAATCCTGAAAAAATATTTATAGGAGCTGGTTCTGCTAAACACACTATTAGTAGAACATTAGATATACCTAATAAAGATGTTGTAGATTATTTAGTTACTGACCCAATGGATGTTATGTATGAATATGACAGGCGTATGGCTCCAGCTTTAGAATTTAATAAAATGTACGGCAATAAAAATATTGAAGATATCTTAGACGAAATTGAGTTAGATGGTATAGCTCAAGGCATGAGTCAAAGAAAAATTAATGCTGCGCTTAAAGATTTTAGGCATATGTATGATAGAATTGTTGGTGTTGTTAAAAAAGACCCATCTAAATTTTCTCATAAAATTGGTTATTTTTTAAGTGAGTTAGCAAGTACAAGTTATTTAGGTTCTGCTGGCTTGGCTACGATAAGTGAGCCAGCAAAAATGCTTATGACAAATGAATTAAGTACAGTATTTAGGTCATTGATAGGTATGTTAGATAGATTTGATAACACAACTTCAGTAGGCATGAAAGAAACTATGCTTGCAGGAGAAGGGTGGGAAGTTAGAGCTGGTGGCGCGCAAAGACGTTTAATGGAAGAAATGATGAGTAATAATAAATACGCTAAAGTATGGAATAAAAGTAAAAATGCTTTTTATACATTAAACGGCCTTACTCCTATGACTGTTTTTTTAAAAAACTGGGAAAGTTTAAACAGACAACACAGTATTATTGACCGCTCTATTCGTTGGTCTCAAGGTAAAAAAGCTAAAAAACCTATTACTGCTGAAGAAAGAACATTTTTAGTAGGGTATAATATAGATTTTAAAACAGCGCAAAAAATTGCAAAAGCACCTTGGCAAAAAAGTAAAGCTGGACAGTACATTGCAAACACAGAAGCTTGGGTAAAAGCTACAGAATTTCCTGATGTTGCTGAAGGTGTTAACATTGTTTCAGAAAGAGGGTCAGGAAAATTTGATAAGCAAGGCCGTTATGTAGCAGCATATTATAACCCTGATGATAGTACTATTTATATTGACGAAGAATATTTAACAGAAACATTTAAAAAAAATCCTTGGCTATCACCTAGACAAAAAGGTGTTAATCCTTTGCCTAGCGATATGTTTAAGACTCCTCAAGATTGGATAGATTTTGTTAAAATGCATGAAATATTACATACAACAAATAGGCCAGAAAAATTTGGGTTTAAAACATATGATATTGTTAAAACTAAAAATGTAGAATTAACTAATAAAGATATAATAAATAGATACGGCAATAAACTAGATGAAGAAACTGATGCTTACTCTAGGTTTTTTGTTGATAACGATGAATATTTAGAAGCTATTGAAATAAATAATTTTAGAAAAGACGTGTTTACAGGAATACTTGAAGGTAAAATAAAAACAAGTAAAGACATAACAAAATTAAAGAGCTGGAACAAAATTAAAAACAAAGATGATTTTGTAGAAATGTCTGATACTAAAGTTATTGATGAAGATTTTAAAAAAGATTTTGTAAATGAGTCAAATGATTTAATTGACAGTGATTGGTTAAAAGAACTTGAAATAGCTAATCGTCCTACACTAGAAGGTATTCAAGAAGGTGGCCCTTATCCAGATAGATTTGATATTTACGGATTTCCTCAAATTGATTTAGTAAGAAAAATTGTAAATGATATTGGCAATGGTAGAAGACGAAATAATGTAAATGTTGATGATTATTTTAATAAAGAAATTTTAGAAGAATTAATGGATGCAGAAGTTTTAGATTTTCAAAAGAGGTTTGCGCCAAAAAAATTTAACAAAGAATATATAACTCAATTAGAAGGTTTTCAAAATAATTTAATTACAGAAAATGAATTTAAAAGTAATTTCTTAGATATTTTATTTAAGCATGGTGAAGATTATAACAATAATACAGTTAATATATTATTAAATAAACATGTTGATATGAAAACTGTTCATCAACAAAACGCACCTATTTATAGAGATATAAACGCTGACCTTTATTTTTCTAAAATGAAATTAGAAGTAGATGATTTTTCTAATAGAACGCCAAAACAATTCAACGAAGACAGAGTAAAAAATCCTAAAGAAATAGCAAAGTATGAAAACAAAATAAACGAATTAGCAATGGAAAAAATT
>Ga0070748_1001578_pt1 | contig 10612 bp, 11 predicted proteins | sample VirMetDEL_Nov_12_FD_77015 | JGI IMG/M metagenome (GOLD analysis project Ga0070748, IMG submission 77015) | Aqueous microbial communities from the Delaware River and Bay under freshwater to marine salinity gradient to study organic matter... | ecosystem: Environmental > Aquatic > Marine > Coastal...
GGTGTTTGGATTCAACTATTTGCTTTAGGGGCGAAATTGTTGTTCGGGCAGTAGCTCTATGGTGAGGGGTTGGTGGCTAAAGGGGCAGGTAAATTCCAATTTGTAGGCAAGCAACTGTAAGCCTTCGGACGCTTTAGTGCCATAGAGGCGGTCGCCAACAATGGGGTGGCCAATATTGGCAAGGTGGCGACGGATTTGGTGTTTGCGGCCGGTTTCTATATGTACATCGAGCAATGTTTTGTGCGCACTTGCACCTTGTATTTTCATTTCGCCCAATGCAATTTTTTTAATGTGGGTAATGGCATTTTTACCGTCTAGCTCATCATCGAGGGTCATGCCCAGCGCGGGCAGTTCGCAGTTATCTATTACCCATGCCTGATAAAATTTGCGCATGTCGCGCGCTTGAAAAAGCGTGGATAATTTTGCTGCACTTTGGCTGTCGTGAGCGATGATCATTAGACCGGAAGCGTCGGCATCTAATCGGTGCACTAAAAAACATTCACGCTTCGCGCCTGTATCGGGTGCGTGGTCATTCACCTCAACCCATCGTAAAATGCTACAGTGGTCACCCCATTGAGAGCCTTGAGCCAGCATGCCGGGTGGCTTGAACCAAATACTATAACGCCCATTATCGTAGATTTTTTGTGCGATCTCAGGTTTGCGAGCGAGTACTTGTTCATCGTAAAAGAATTGTACTTTAGACCCTTTGTAAAGCACCTTGGTGGCGCGGCGCAGGCGTAGCGTTTTGCCTTTAAGCGTCCACCAGACTGCGCCTTTATTCATGGCATCTTTAATGCGCTGCTTAGAAAGGCCGGTACCACTGGCGAGTAAATCCAGTGCGGTTTGTTCGGGTTGAGTAACGGTGAGTTCAAATTTTTGTGGTATTTCAAACGAAGTATCGGTCATATTTATTGTTACATAAGAGAGAAAATTGTGGCTGAGAAGGCGACTATCTATAAAGCAAACCTAACCCTGTCTGATATGGATCGCAATGTGTATGGCGATTACAACCTGACGGTGGCGCTTCATCCTTCTGAAACCATCGAGCGAATGATGGTGCGTATTCTAGCCTTTTGTTACTGCGCTGCGGAAAATTTAACCTTTGCGAAGGGGTTGTCGTCACAAGAAGAGCCTGATTTATGGCACAAACATGACGATGGCCGAATTATGGAATGGATCGAAGTAGGGCAGCCAATGCCTGATCGTTTGAAAAAAGCATCGAGCCAGTCACTCGCTGTTAGGGTCTTCACCTATGGGCGCGGCTTGGATATGTGGTGGAAAACGAATGCCGCAGCGATTAAGGCTTTACCTAAAGTCAGTATTCATTATTTTGCTGCCGATGAATTGCTGGCGTTGAGCGCGCTGGCGGATAAAACTATGAATTTAACGGTGACCATTACGGAGGCTATGGCTTATGTGTCTAGCGCCACTGAAAATGTCTCGGTCACCCTGCGTACTATGGAGCAGTTGTAATGAATATTGTTGATATTTCCTTGGAAAATGCCCAAGCCTTATTGATTGATGAATCTTTTAATCGCCCAGTAGTGATTGATTTTTGGGCTGATTGGTGCGGCCCCTGTAAAGCATTGATGCCGATTGTAGAAAAGTTGGCGAATGAGTATGCGGGCGCGTTCCTGCTTGCCAAAGTCAATGCAGATGAGCAGCAAGTGATAGCGGGGCAGTTTGGTGTACGCAGCTTGCCTACTGTTATTGTAATGAAGGATGGCCAGCCGGTAGATGGGTTTAACGGTGCCCAAACCGAGGTGCAGGTAAGAGAGTTTTTAGCGAAATTCTTACCTCAGCCTTGGGAGCAGCCCTTAACAGAAGCTCAGGCACTGATGGCCGCAGAAGATTACACCGGAGCATTGCCTATGTTGCGCAATGCTTACGAAGCGGCAAATGGATTGGCTGCAATTGGCTGCCTTATAGCGCAATGTCACTTGGCATTGAATCGTATTGATAATGCAGAAGCTATTTTAGGTGATATTAAGTTTGTGGATCAGTCGCCACACTATGAGCAGCTTGTGGCGCAAATTGCCCTCATGAAGCAGGCGGCAAAAACACCGGAGCTGGCCGCACTGGAGGCCACATATGAGGCTAACCCAGAGGATTTAACTGTGCGCTATCAATTGGCGCTGCAGTTAAATCAAGAGCATGACTACCGCTCGGCCCTTGAGCATTTAATGGCAATATTACAGCGAGATCGCCAATTTTTGGAGGGTGAAGTGCGTAAGTCGTTTACCGCAATAATTGCAGCTTTGGGTAAAGGCGACCCCCTGGCGATAGAATTCCAGCGCAAATTATTTACGTTGCTTTACTAGCTTTTACCTCTGGTTAAATAGTCGATTCGGATAAAAGAAGGTACACTTGTCCACAGAGATTTAATGGATTTTAAAGAACGTTTAATTATAAGCGTCTCTAGGTTCTACTTTTAAATGGGTGTTGATGAGCTCTTATTATTCAAGCTATTCGTTAGGTATTTTTATTCTGCGTTCTAGCCTTGGTTCTAATAGAAATTTAACGCCCATTTTGATTATCAGCTACCGCTATTGGCAGCCTCGCAGGGCTAGGGGATTGTAACCAACAATGACTAAACGTTTTTACCTGACAACACTACTGCTTATTTCAGTAATGCTGCTCGGGTGTGACCAGTCAAATCAAGAGCCTTCGAGCATCTTGCCCTCCTTTGTGCAGCAGCAGTCTGCAAGCTTGGTCATTACGCAAGGTCCTTTGCAAATGGAGATATTGCCTAACTTTGCTGGCAGAGTTAGTGCATTTAAATTAGCCGATCATAATGTCCTAGTGCCCATTCGCGATCTCAATAAGCCACAGCACTGGGGGTCAGTCCTCTGGTCCAGCCCACAGTCGGAATGGGTGTGGCCGCCGATTGATGTACTGGACAATCATCCCTATGCGCTGAGTGTTAGTGAAAATAGTGTGGTATTGACCAGTGATCTCGACCCTAACAGCGGTTACCAATTTAGCAAAAGCTATTCTTTGTCGGGTCAGCATGGCATTGCTATTACCTATCGCATATTTAATCGCTCCACTAAGCATAAGCGTGTAGGCGCACTTGAAGTAACGCGACTGCCTGCAGAGGGCGATGTTTTTTTCCCGCATGGTGAAACCGACCCTACCAGCGGTATTTTTTATCCGCTCGATGTGAAGCAAATGGATGGTTTGAGTTGGTATCACTACGACGAAGCTAAAATTCGCAATGATCATCATAAGTTGATGGAGGATGGCAAAGAAGGCTGGGTTGCCTATAGCAATAAGGGTTATCTATTGGTTAAGGAATTTACCGATAATCCGCCTGACGTTATTGTCGATGGTGAGCGTGAAGTTGAAATTTTTGCCCACGTAAACCATACCTTCATTGAAATGAAACAGCAAAGCGCTGCTGCTGATCTCGCCCCAGGCGAGCATCTTGAGTGGACGGTGATTTGGCGCTTGGTTAAGTTGCCGCCAGACTTGGCGCAGAACGCTGAGCCGCGCTTAATGGCAGACTTTGTGCGTGAACTTTTACAGCAATAGTTTGTTGCTGCTAATTTCAGGTCCCGTATTCTGGATTGTGTTGCGACAGTTATCTGTTTCATAGTTACGAGTTGAAATTCAATTTTTTGTTTAATGGTTTTGACGCAGCGTCCTAGTTGCTACCTTCAAAATTAATAACCCCGTATTTTTCGAACTCCAAATCAACGTCGTCGAGACGCCTCAAGTCAGCACTAATTACATTTGGCGTGGCTCACCGCTAATTGTAAAAATCAATACGTATGGGCAATCAAGAAAATCTTGTTTTGCCTCGTGGTGCGCACAATAAACGTTCTAGGTACAGTGCAAAAACAGTCGTGATTCGGATGACGCCTAATAATGTTCTGTTAACTTGGGATTAGCTTCATTCCGTGATCGCTGGGTAGAAATTCACTATTCGTAGGGATGAGTCCTGTGCGAGACCTCATGCAGGGTGTTTGGGGGGGTAGCGGCAGCTCCTTGCCCGATTTAATTTCATTTATAGCTTCTATATACAGAAATAAGCTCATTTTCTTTTTCAAAAACATTGCCCTCGTGGCTAATAATTGTTTTTTTTGAGAGAGACTCAAACGTAGCCATTATTTCAAATAAACCAACAACCGCCTCGGCATTCCAGAATTTTCCCATTTTATAGTCCAGGGTTATGTAGTCACTTGATAAGACAAAAACACCGAGGTCAGGGACTCTTTTGCCAGAGTTGCTTTTAATTCCGCCAAAAAGGACATGAAATGCTTCTGCTTCACCCTCCATGTACTTCAAGGCTGGATTCTCACCAAATAAAATTGGGACTTCAGCCTGTTTGCTCTTTGACCAATAATATGAATTTGAGCCAACAAGCGCCGATGACAAACCTTGAATGTATTGGTAAGCATTAGAAACACATTCTTCGCCATTAAAATCAAAATTGATATCAGGTAGCGAGCCGTCATCCACTTCTAGAATTTCAACAATAGATTCAATATTCATGATCAATTCAGTATCTGCGGATGCTCTATTTTGCGTAAATAAACTTGCAGTTGCATCTTTCCTTTAATTGGTTATTAACGGCGATTTTTGCGAGTTTTTAGCCGGCGAATGCGATCCTTCTCTTCTTTTTCTTTTGCCTTTAGCTCGTCGCTGATACGCGCGTCTTCGACTTCTTTTTGTGTCATTTCTGGTGTTTCATAGCTAATGCGGCCGAGTAAGCCAGCGCGCAACTCGGTAATTAAAATCGACGCTACTTTTTGTATGTCCACGCCGCCGCCCTTGCGCGTGCAGCCGCGGTGCTTGCCTATAGCATCCAGTAATTCCAAGTCGGTTTCGGGTAGTTCTTCAATTTTGTAGCGACCTTTTAAGGCGTCAGGATAGGTTTTGAGCAGATATTCACCGGCGTAGAGTGCTATATCGGCATAGTCAAAAACGGTGTCTTTGATGGCGCCAGTAATGGCGAGGCGATAGCCGCAAGAAGGTGGGTTGAGTTTGGGCCATAAAAATCCGGGCGTATCGGTTAATAAAAATCCATTTTCTAATTTTATTTTTTGTTGCGCCTTGGTCACGCCTGCTTCGTTACCCGTTTTGGCAATAACGCGTCCCGTGAGGGTGTTGATAATGGTGGATTTCCCCACATTGGGGATCCCCATAATCAGCGCGCGCGCAGGGCGCACTTCGCGCTGGCGTGCGCTCACCATACTGGTACAAACCTGTAGCAGTTGACGAATTTGTTCGGGCTGTTGTTGGCTTACAGGTAGCGCTTTAACGCCGCTTTCCTGTTCCATTTTTTCAACCCAAAGCGCGGTTATCTCAGGGTCGGCAAGGTCGGCTTTGTTCAGCAGGCGAATTAAAGGTTTGTCGCCGCGTAGGCTGGGGATTAGCGGGTTTTCACTGGAGAATGGAATGCGCGCATCTATCACCTCAATGATAATGTCCATATGGGGCATGACTTCCGCAATTTCTTTGCGGGCTTTGTGCATATGGCCGGGGAACCAGTTAATCGACATAGAGATTACTTTTATTGAGAGAAAAGGGCTTTGCAAGAAAGATAAGTATGTGTTGTTTTGGTGTATAAAGATTGTGTTGTAAATCTTTTGAATCAAGCGTGATCTACGCCAGACTGTCTAGCTTTTCACTACTGTCAAAGTGATGCAGCAGCCAGAAATCTGCGGGTGTTTCACCTTCGCATACCGCTATAGAAATCGGCGCAAGTAGGGGGCCGTATTCAGCGTCCAGATAGAGGCATTGCGCGAGCCGTTGCCACAATTGAGCTGGCTTTTCGGTAAAAAAGTGGAAGCTTAAGTAGGTCTGGCCGCGTTCACTAAGCCTATCTACTTCGGGTGAGCGAATGGCGCGCACGCGCTGTAAAAACGTATTTTGATCAAAGTTTTCGCTAAATTCGGGCTGGATTTGAATGCTAATGCACTGCATGTATGGCCTTCCGTATGTTTAAAGAGCTGCATTATACAGAAAGCAGCTGCTGAAGGGTTTTATCTCCCATCATGGCAGTGGAGAGTTAAGAAAGATTAAGCTCGCCGCTATTCTGCTGGTTTCATATACTTTCAGTTATGATGCGCGCCTTTTTCGTCATTCACTTTTCGTGTGGAATCTATGCTGACATCACCGCTTTTTCGCCCCATAGCACTAGGGATCTATTTTCTGTTTTTTACGGTGGGTGTCGTTGGTGCTTTGGTGCTACCGACCTTTAGTCTGTTCTTGGCAACAGAAATTGGGGTGCGGCCGTTTTTGGTGGGCTTACCCTTTGCAGGTATCGCCTTGGCAAGTATTGGCTACAACTATTGGATTGGTCACTGGTCTGATAAGTTGGCGGATCGCCGCCCCCTGGTGGCGAGCTTTTGTTTGGTGGGTACGCTTGCCTGTTTGGTGTTCGCTTTTTCGCGTAACTATTGGTTAGTGGCGGCTACGGCGATATTTTTATTTAGTCTGTCGATGGTGTCTTTTTCGCAAATGCTGGCCTACAGCTTGGACTATGCCGAGCGCGAAATCCCTGCCGAGCGCATTCCTTTGTTCAATGCCATTGTTCGTGCGCAAATTGCCTTTGCTTGGGTGGCGGGGCCTCCAGCAGGTTTTTTATTCGCCTCCTATTATGGGTTTACGTTTACCTATGCATTGGCCGCAGGCTTATTTTTTGCGGTGGGTGCAGTCAGTATCAAGTTGTTGCCACGTCTACCTAAAACGCAACAGCAGCTCGCGGAAACGGAGCAGGAAATTCCAAGTCTTATTCCTAGTTTATCGCCCAAGGCGAAGCAGTCACTGATTCTGTGCGCCATTGCCTTTTCACTGATGTGGGGCGTTAACAATGCGTACCTGATTAGCTTGCCGTTACATTTGAAAGAAAATTTGGGCGTAGATACAAAACTGATGGGCTGGGTTATGGGTACCACTGCCGCGCTAGAGGTTCCTTTTATGCTCTTAGCGGGCCACTATGCGGCGCGCTTTCGTTTGATTAACTTAATCCGTTGCGCGGGTGTTGCCGCGCTGCTGCTGTATACCGGTGTTTACTTTGCGACAGCCCTCTGGCAATTGTTTGCCTTGCAAATTTTTAATGCAATTTTTGTGGGTGTATTGGCGGGGCTGGGTGTTTCTGTGATTCAAGATTTAATGCCGGGCCGCTCGGGCGGTGCATCCGCGCTTTATACCAATACAACGCACATGGGAAATTTAATCAGCAGCTTGATGGTGGCGGTGGTCGCAGACATATTTGGCTATGGCTCAGTATTTTTGGTGAATATATTGCTGGTGGTGATTGCTATTTGGGCATTTGGGCGGGTGCGCTCTGCGCGCGAGTTGGGGCTGCAAAAATAAGCAATGTTTACAATTAAAAATGCCGCATAAAAGCGGCATTTTTTATGAATTAATGAGGTCTTGCGGGTTAACTATTCCTCATCCTGTTGGAGTAATTCAGTTAGGTCTTCCACGCTCATGGTATACAGCCGGTGGCGTAGCTCGCTTTCAATTTGCGGCATTATACTGCCGACAACTTCATCGATGAGATGTTGGCGCGGCTTGTTGATTTTATGTTGAATATTTTTTGTAGCAGAAACTATTTTTTTGGCCGTTTCATATTCAAATAATGGTGGTGGGTTATTGCCGTGTAAACGCTCGCGAATATGTTGTGGTAAAAATGGATTCTCGCCGCTGGCTTTAACCAGTGATCGGGGCGTGCTATTGGTTTGCGCGTTGAAAGAGGTGAAGTTGCTGCTGGGCGCGTCGGTTTTGTGAAAGCTATCTGTTGACGTGAAATCAAGATCAAGATCAAGATCAAGATCAAGCGAGGCCTCTGCAATCTCTGCTGTTCCAATGCTACTTGTAGTTGCTTCTTCATGTAAAAGCATGGCTTCTTCGAAGAGTGAAGTTTGCGTACTGCCGATGCTGTGTGCGGTATTGTTGTGATGTGCAAGGGTATCAGGTTGAAATATATCTTGATGATGTTGGGCGGAAATATCCTGCAGTATCGGAATATGTTCATTCTCTAAGAGTAAACCTTTTATAGATTCCAGCTCTTGCAAAATTTCGGCTTTAGTTTTATTTGAGTTGGCCATAATCTTTACCTGCAGTTCCCTAATTTGGGTGTGCTCATTGGTTTAGCGCATTTATATCTTGCTTTACATTTATATCTTTCTTGTTTCAATAGGGTAGCCGCGACTTTTATAAAAGCTAAAGCGTTCGCGGCTAGTAAGCAATTCTTGCGGTGCTTGAATGACGATTTCGCTGAGTCGCTCAAAGCGGCTGAAGTAGCTAGGTATCTCGCTGCTCAGATTTACCAAAAGGCCATGATGACCATTGGCATTTGGGGTGTAGGTGATTTCTACGCTCGCTTGTTGGGCTTCAGGTGCTTTTTGGTTGTCGTTGGTCTGCGAAACATTGCTCGGCGCTTGCTCCACGAGTTGATGGGGAATAAAGCTCTCCGGTTTAAAGGTCCATAACAACTCATCAAAGGCACGCGCCTGGGTTTCATTGTCCAGTGCGACTAATACTGAGTGCCCGAGCCGCTGCACCTTGTCGATTAAACGACAAGCGAACACCCAGCGGGCATCCTCAGTGGCGTCGGGCAGTATATAAAAATCAACTTGGGTCATTGTGTGCTAGTACCGACCTACATTTATTGTTGGTTCAACAAATATTGAACTAAGAGTCCCACTGGACGGCCAGTTGCGCCTTTTGCGCTGCCGGAGCGCCACGCGGTGCCAGCAATATCCAGATGCGCCCAAGCGACTTTTTTGGTGAATCGAGACAGGAAGCACGCGGCGGTGACACTGCCGGCTTCGCGTCCACCAATATTGGCGATATCGGCAAAGTTACTGTCCAATTGTTTTTGGTATTCATCCCAAAGTGGCATGTGCCACGCGCGATCGGCAGATTCTTCACCCGCTTTAAGCAGATTTTTTGCGAGTTCATCATTGTTGCTGAACAGCCCGGTGGCATGGGCGCCAAGTGCAATGACACAGGCACCAGTGAGGGTGGCTATATCAATAACTGCTTTGGGCTTGAACTTTTCACTGTAGGTGAGGGCGTCGCATAGCACTAAGCGGCCTTCAGCATCGGTGTTGAGCACTTCGATGGTGAGACCTGCCATGGAGGTAACTATGTCGCCAGGTTTGGTGGCTTTGCCGTTAGGCATATTTTCGCTGGCGGCAATGACACCTACCACATTAATCGGCAGCTGCAATTCTATAAGTGTTTGAAAAGTGCCTAGCACACTCGCTGCACCGCACATATCGTATTTCATTTCATCCATACCAGGGCCAGGCTTGAGGCTGATGCCGCCCGTGTCAAAGGTAATGCCTTTGCCGACCAGTGCTATAGGTGCATCTTTTTTGGTGCCGCCGTTATATTCCAATACGATGAGTTTGGCGGGTTCATCGCTGCCTGCCGCAACGGACAGCAGTGAACCCATCCCCAATTCTTTCATTTGTTTCTCTTCAAGCACGTTTACTTTGAGCTTGGTTTGGCTGCGTGCTAATTGCTTGGCTTGGTTGGCGAGGTAATTAGGGGTGCAAATGTTGCCTGGCAAATCACCTAGCTCACGGGCTAGGTTGACGCCTTTGCCTATTGCTTGGCCCAGGGTTAAGCCTTGAGTGGCGCTGGATAGTTGGGTTTTACTTGCCCCAAAAATGATTTTTTTGAGATTCAGACTAATGTCAGCAGGCTTACTTTTAAGCTTGTCAGCACGATAGTCCAAGAGGCTGAGGCTTTCTGCGATGAGGCGTGCTTGCCATTCTACTGATTGATCCTCAACGGCTACTTCCCCAAATGCGAGGCTGAGTTCTGTGCAGTGGGTGGGCTTGAGGCTTTCTCCAATCTTGGCTATGGCTTTGCGATAAGCATCTGCGCTTATCTTGCCCTTGTGGGCTGAGCCCATGCCCACGACAAGCAGGCGCTCCGCCGCAATACCCTGTACATTTAAGAGCAGTAGCGCTTGACCGAGTTTGCCTTGAAAATGTTCGCGTTTTAACAGGGTTTCCAGTTGGTGCGCATCTGCTTCATTAATTGCCGCGGCTGAGGGTGACAAGAGCAGCCCTTCATAGCAGGCAACGACCAAGCATTGGCTGCTGTGTTTAACGGGGTCGAAGGTTTTGGCTGTGTATTGAATACTGTGAGAGCGAGGCATTTTGACGGGCTTGGTTGCGGTCATATTGATCCCTTGGGTAATAGCGTGTGTGTCGGAGATGGGTTTAGGTCTAAATTATACATGGCGATAAAAGAATTCAACCAAGACAAATGACGTGCTGTGCGTGATAATGCCACAGATTAAATATGCCTTGGCACCTTATTGCGGCAAAACTTGAACCTGATGAGGCTAAATCATGAACTTGGTGCGGGCTAGGTAGTCGCAGCTTGTGCACTGTTAATCACCATATAGGGCGCGTTGCACAAAGCCGCAACTATTTGTACGGTTTTTCGGCAGCCTGAGCACTTGTGAGAGCTCAACTGCAAATAGGTTGTTAGAGGTTGTTGATCTCTTTTTTTTGTCAATTGGAAACATTACTTTGATTATATTTCGCTACCTTTCTCGGGAATTGTTGATCACCTGTTTGGCGGTGAGTGCAGTGCTCTTGACGATTTTCCTCTCGGGTAAGTTCAGTAGTTA
>Ga0070748_1001579_pt1 | contig 10612 bp, 27 predicted proteins | sample VirMetDEL_Nov_12_FD_77015 | JGI IMG/M metagenome (GOLD analysis project Ga0070748, IMG submission 77015) | Aqueous microbial communities from the Delaware River and Bay under freshwater to marine salinity gradient to study organic matter... | ecosystem: Environmental > Aquatic > Marine > Coastal...
TGTACATACAGGTCATACTCCTCGTCGTACTCTGGTCTACACCAGCAAAATGCACCTTTATCAGTTTCGTGTTCGCGCAAATCATTTAGCGGGTAAGTGTGCATTGTCATGTGTTCTTCTCCTGTAATGCAACAGCGGTCAATCTAATCGCATCTTCTTTATCAAGCGTCATTTCATCTATGTGTTTTATCTCTTTATCCGTCAGCCCTACCCATTCTTTTGGTAGGTTGTATTCCCGTTTAACGTAAACCATTTTGTCGGGGTCTGTTGGGTGTGGTTTAAATGGCATTTTTATTTATCCCTCCACCCAAAACTTACTTAGTATCTTGCGCTTGAGCAGCGAGGCCATCACCAACTCTTCCTGCAAACTACCCCCCAATACAAAGGCGTACTCATCGTTATCCACGTACGCCGCTACCAAGCTGGTAACTTCCCCTGCATCTACTTGGTCAGCAAGTTCTCGCAGTATCCTAGACAGATCACTAGGGGGTTGCTTCCCAAACTTTACTTCCTTGATATTGCTCATCGTTTACTCCTGTCTGGTACCCATGCTGATGCCCAATCCCTACGCGGCACAAACGGTGGGGCTTTTGGTTTAGTCCATACAACTTCTGGTTCGTCTTCGGTGTAAGGCTTCTTTGAAATCTTAGCTAATCGGTTTACCCTTGTCCGTTCGTCTACTCGTGGTTTAGCAGCATCCTCCCCCGGTCCCCATGCGTAGTACGCTTGGTATAGATTCTTCTTCATGTCGGTTGAGAACTTGTACAGTTTGATGTACAGCTGATTCGTCTTACGTAGGTGGGCAAATACAAACGACAGGTACCGCTCACTAATTGCTAGGGTGGCCGCGATGTCCGACTTACGTGCTGGGGCAGTGCTAGTCATCTCCTTAATCTTAGCTAGTGCCTCTGCCGTCTTCTCGCTCTCAAACGTCAGCCGGTTGTTCGTCCCCTTAGGGGGTTGTTTGTCGGTCATTTCTTCCCCTTAGCAGCAAACCTACTAGGTTCAAAACTAGCGGTAGCCCCATCACTCCATACCACATGGATTAGTTCAGCGAAGTAGTACCAGCACCCATTTATGTTAGGCCCCTCTGGGGTAGTAGAAATAACGACCTTACCTGTCTCAGACTTATTGCATAACGTATTAAGTAATATCATCTTGCCGCCCGCGCTATTCCCTGCCTCCAACCATTGCTCTGCATGTGTGGCGCTAGACACCAACAGTAACGCTAACATTAACTTTTTCATTTCTTCTCCTCTGGTAGTTCAGGGTACTTATCGAACCCACGATCATCTTTTTCTTTTGGTTCCGGCTTTTTAAAGATTGCGTCGAAACCAGTTCTAAACTTATCCGTGCTTACCTTACTCATGATGCTGTCACCTGTTACGTCGTTCTTTGCAGTCATTGTTCCTCCACCGTTGAAGTTGTTACTGTTCGAGTGCAGCTTTTGCCACAGTTTTCTGTATGCACTGCGCTTACTACTTTAGGTTCTTTAGCGCACCGAACCCATGTTATATTTGGGCCGCTTAACGTCGTTGTGTAATACATCGTACAACCTTCATACTTACCTGTGATTCTAGTTTCCGCTTGCTCTGGGGATTTTGCGCCTTGGGTATCGCACCCTGCTAACAACAGTGCTATCAATAACCATTTCATTTCATTACTCCTTCATATAACTCATTAGCTCGGCATTGCGCTTCGCATCAGACCACCGCTTCGGTCCTTCTGCTTGCATCAACGCCAAAGAAAATTGTAGGAAGTTCCACAGCATATCTACGTCCACCTCATTTACTTCCCCCTTCCGTATGTCCTTCACTATGCGTGTACATTGCGCCCTGCTATAGGCAACATTATGTGAAAACTCCCTATCCCTAAAACTCATTTCATCCCCTCGGATTTTCCCGTAGTACGGGAGTTATGTCTAAAATATATCGGGCTTTGCTGGATACCCAAGGATCTCGTAACGGTAGGTGGTTGCCAGTAGCGCCTGTCCAATCTCTAAACTCAAAGTCAAAGAACCCAATCTTGCAATGCTCTGGGTAGCCCGTTTGTAGCTGCGTTAGTTCGTCTGCCCATCCCTGCCATACATGGTCTGAAATAACGCTCTCATCTAGTTCGTAGTATATGCACGAGTGGATCAACATCTGCGCCCTTCGCCTACGGATAAGACTCTCAATCTCCTTTGCGTTCATACTCAGCAATAAGGGCATTCAACCAACGATGTCGGTACGCCTGTAGTAACTTCGGGTTATTTGTTTGGGCATAAGTAGCGTGGCCTTTTGCCACTAACCAACTGTGTACATACGATTGTTTATGCAATGCCCTAGATATACGGTTCATTACCTTACCAATTCTAGCTCTGTCGGCTGGTGTTGAAAGACAAGCCGCATCCCATAATGCAAGACACAAAGCATCCCTGCTAACTGTTTTTTTACTAGTACCGTTCCACAAATGCTTCTTAGCTTTCCTTAATATCTCACTCGTTTTCATTTTTTACCCCCGCAGATTTTCTTCTTAGCTTCTTTGAAATTAGTTTCAAACAGCCACGCTACACATGCCTTGTTAATGTCAGACTTAGTAGCCTGCAACCTTCCGGCTTCAAAACCCTCCTCATAACGTGACTCATAGTTAACAGCATGCTCAGCCGCAGCACCTAAAAAGAAAGCACCGAGGCATGTAGCGGTTGCAATAAGTGTAAGTAAGAAGCTAGGCATATCATCTATCCCACATAATCAAACAGAACACCCCGACAAGCCACAGGACTAGCACCCCCTCAAGTATGCTCATACTGCCACCATCTTTCTAACTAACCGATTCCAAAATACTAAGTCCCGTGCGAGTAACGCTTCCTGCACCTTCTCTTCTTCCACCGTCATGTAGTGGTTGTATTTAGGCACATAGTGCGCCCCGATCTTGATAGGTGGTTCCCGTAAAAATTGTCCGTCACGCAGCATCATCTTCTCCTGTTATGTCTATATAAAATATGCCGTCAGCAAACTTATGCCCTACGCCTTTGATCTTGCTATGGTCGTCTAGCATTCTTAACAACGCCAGCTTCTCTTTTATTTCTGCACGGGTTTTGGTACTTAAAACGCCATGCCTACGATCAATAGAAAACACCCCGCTCTCAAGGGATATGATCCGCAACATATCCCTGACTTTTTTCATCTTCACATAACACCTCCAATTAGTGCTAATAGTTTATACTACTTTCCAGTTAGAAGTCAAAGTTTTTTAAGATCGCATCGACACGAGCCTTGACATCAGCACGGACGTTGTCGCTCTCACGAATATCTTCTGGTGTGACATGAGCAATCGCTGCTTCCAATTCCTTACGTGCTTGCTCCAGCTTAGGGTCGTCCAGCACATTGAGCTTAGTCAGCATCCCACACAATTCAATTGCATTGTCTACCAGCGAATCGCGAAACACTTGGGAGCGCACTTCATCGCCGTTCTTCTTAACCCGTGGCACTTCCAAGTCAGCCAGCTTGGTACTGATGTGCGACAAACAATCATACAAACGTGTCCACACATCTTTGACCGCGTTGTTCAGTTTCGTAGCGTAGAACGATTCGTACTGGGTCTTCAATTCGTTCAGGGCTTCGCTTTCCACATCGATACGGAAGTCACCGGCTGCTGGCACAGGCATAAACACATAACCAAACTTAAACTTCTGCTCGATAGTCTCCAGCTCTGGGTATTCATTGCGGTCAAACAATGCGCCCAACTGAAACGCTGCGGCTGAAACCAGTTGCGGATACTCGACCACCAGCTCGGCGACAGCCGTACGGAATTTAGTCTCGTACTCATTGAGCTGCTGCTTATAGGTAAAGAAGTTCTTCATTGGCAACAGACGGGAGCCAGCATCAGACCACGGCAAGGTTTGTGCGTAGTGCCATGCGCGGGCAGCGCCGACAATCTTCTGTACCTCATCGAGCTTGCCTGAGCCAGCCAGCAATGCCTTGTGGTAGTTACCTGCGCGGGTGCGTGTACCCTTGCTTGCATCGATCTCGTCCGATACTTTCTTATCCATCTTACGGCCTGTCCATGCTGAGATGTTCAGGTCAACTAACATTGCGCTGTTTTCAATCATGATTGTTCTCCGTCATATAGTTTAAGTAATGCGTTTGCTTCGTCTTTGGTTAGGTCTTCCACGAATATTTCTATGCCAAGTACTCTTAGCTCGGTAACAGTAATATCTCTACCCAAATACATTGTTTTTCGTTTAGATTTTTTATTGAAGGTTTCAGCAATACACCATTTGGCCCCATCCATAACTAGTAACCCCCGTTAAGTAGTTTGCACATAGCGATTGCTTCTCTACGATGCTGGACATGCTTGTTAATAAGTTTGCTGCGGTTCCATATCTGATACTGCCCACGTTTTTTCACTGTGTACCGGTATGCGGGGCTGCTCAGTCTTACCCCTTTGTACCCACTAGCTAGTTCATCGTTAAGTATCTTGCATGCTTCCATTATCATTCGTTTAATCGTTAGTGCCATCATCCACCCCCGCGTTCATTAAAGTTTGTAGGGCTTCAGCTTCGTGGTCGGATAGGTCTGTTGCAATAATTATTACATCGTTGAATAGCTTAGGGTGTTCCAGTCGTATCATTGATTGTTTGAACACATACCGTCCCCCATGCGATGTCCTCCACAAAAAGTACAGAACTTCACTCATCATCCACCCCCGCGTTCATTAGCTTTTTAAGTGCTAGTGCTTCGTCGTGATATAAGTTCTTGGCGATGATAAGCGCGCCATCGAACGGGGTTATATTCTCCATCAGTCCTACAAAGTACTTATTACGTATGGTGTTATCGGGTAGCGCAGTGCGCCACACAAAGTACCGTTGCTCATCGTTAATCTCCGACATAAACAGACACCCCCACATCAGCAACAATACGTTTGGTTGTAATGCCCCACAGTACTGGCACACTCCACGTACCCCAGCTTGATACGTATCCGTCAGTCAGTATGATTGCGCACTCGGCCTTAATGTTATGGTCTTTGATGTACTTAGCAACACATGCTGGATCAGTACCCCCGCCACCCTTGGGCTTAGTCGAAGTGATCAACCCCGAATAGCTGTCCATGTCGTACTTCTCATGCTGACAAACATCTGTGTCCCAATACAGTAGGTCGATACCTTCCGGATGCGCCATGTCACACACATGCATCAACTCACCTAAGAACTGCGCAATCTCTTGCGACCCGATAGAGCCTGACATGTCAATGCCTACCACGATGCGACCAACTGATTCACCGATCATAGACGGTAGGTACACCCCTTGATCTACCCAGCGTCGATTAGGTCTGCGCCATGTGGACATATCTTTCTCAGCACATACTGAAGTAACGTAATCACGCAGCACATCACGCCAGTCAACCTTAGCCTCCAACATGTCGCCGATCTCACGTGGTACGTTGCCCTTCAATTTGCCCGCTAGAATTGCACCCTGACGCAGCGCTTGGTCGATCTCTTTAGCCAATGATTCTTTCTCATCAGCAGTAAGCTCTTGTGCGCCTTCCCAATCATGCTCATCGAACCCCTCGCCCGTGACTGCTTTGCCACTACCATTGCCTTGTTCATCTTGCTCATCCTTAAGGATATTAAATACCGTCAGCACATCCATGCCACGGAACCGCGCATTAATAAGACCACCATCCGGCAGCTGTACGTTCTCGCCGTGTGGATCACCGTCCACGATCATCTGGTTGATCACATAATCACAGGCCATGTTAGATAGTTGTCGATCCTGCTTCCATAACGGCTCCCACACAGTCAGATGACGAAACGCTTTGTGCATGTTCTCGTGCAAGATAAGCCCCCGCAATTTCTTCTCAACCTGCTTAGCAGAAAACGCCCGACCGTAAAATGTATCGCGACCATTGGTTGCTGCTGTTGGTATATCGTCACGCACCTCGGTAGTACCCAGCATCATGATGCCCGCAAACAAACAATACTTCGGCTCATTCATCAGCCATACGTGGGCGCGTTGGACGCGCTGTTCTTCAGTTAGTGCTGTCATGTTTATCCCCTATTAGAACAGCCATTGATTTGTAGTCGCCCACTTAACAAACGCTTTGTTGCTTACTGCAATGCCTGACTTGGCTGATGACTTGACGATACTGCGAGCGAACAATGCTTGCCACTCCATCGGGAACCGTTGCAGGTATACCATCCAGCTGTCAAACGATGCCTTGTCTACTTGGCTGATCGCACTGAAAATCTGGATGCACTTGGCAATCGTATCTTCGGGCAGTTTGGTTTTCTCTGGGTCACGGATAATCACATCCCATGTAGCCAGCTTGTCCACTACGGTAAAGAACGACTCAAGGTCACGCGCTGCTGACTCACCGATGGTGCCGGACAGCATGGCTACGGTCATCTCATTACCCAACACATGGCGCTGCTTTGCGATGTGACTTGCTTTCTCCAAACTACGCGGTGTTACAAACGCTGCGCTACCTGCTCGCAACGGATTAAAAATGTACGGGTTTTCTTTCTGTGCTGGGTCTGTGTAGCTCGCTAAGAACTGCGGGAACTGACGAACACCAGCAATCACTTCAGGGGCAATGTCATTCTCCAACGCCCACGCACCCCATGAGTCTTGCTCAATCGAACCATCTGCACCGAACCCAGCCTGTGGCTTGCGAATCTTCACGAAACACACACGGTTGCGGGCATGGGCTTCCAACATATCGCCAACACCATCGCTTGCCAGATTAGTTGTGCCGAACACAATCGAACCCTCTGGTAGTTTTATATCGCCAATGCGATGCTCCAGCATGAGTGTCAACAGCACGTTCTTGACCGACTTCATTGCCTTGCCGATCTCGTCTAACATCACGATGACAGGTTTGCCTGACTGAAATTTGAATCGCGCATTTGGCGCAAACTTGGTTACCTTCAACGACTCGAAGCCAGTTCCTTCGATTACCTCGGTGTATGGCAGTGCGAAGTCGCCAAGGTCCAGCAATGTGCAGTCGATGTACGCACTCTCGTAATTAGGTAGGCGCTTGGCTAAGGTACTAAGGATGGCTGACTTACCAATGCCCGGCTCCCCTTCACCGATGATAGTAACGCGGTTGCCTACTGTCGCAATGGCCTGCTCGAATTGTTGCAGGGACAGGGTCTTACCGAATGTGATTGTACTCATGTGACTCTCCAAAGATTTAAGTTATTCCCGTACTACGGGAGTTATTGTTTTACTTATTGAAACTAATTACTACAACTACATTATCACACACAAACATGTTGGGTGTCAATAGGGTCACCTACGTTATGGCTTGGGTGGTTTACCCAGTACCTTACCGACGGCATACACCGCATGGGGTAGATACTCAACCGTGATTGTGTCCATGTTGTCGTTCTCCCATATATGTTTCTTGTAGTGCGCCTCGACCCCTGCGTCCTCGTCCTTTGGATACCATTTGCTTTCATATAACTCAGCATCACTCAGCATGTCGAGTACCTGCACCGCCTTGGTTGCGTCCAACACAAACGATGTGTAACCAATACGCACCACCATCTTTGCTTTGCTCATATCCACCCCATCAAAAGTAAGGAAAACAATAATACTAATATACCTGCACAACACATTGCAACTACATCAATACTATCCATCATTTCTTCTCCATCTTTAGTAGCGTTGCATCCCTATACCCATACAGTAGGGACTCAAGAAAACCACAGTCAGGATATTGCATCACAAGCTCTTGCAACAAAGGAAAATCTTTCTTATCGATGAAGGCGCTCACTAGGTAATAGTCACACCCCTTCATGTTCTGCATTGTGTTAAAACAATTTTCTACATGTGACGATATTTCGGTTAGGTCAGTCTCACTCACTGCAAATACAGGCTCGGTCTTATGGGCATCGGCAACCCGTTCAGCCTCGTCAAATACTTTAGGCCATACAGCATTGAAGTCCCCTTCGAATTCCCCAAGCGGATATACCACCCCGTTCCACATCAGGTACGACCAAAATTCTTTTACGTTTGTGTCACTCATCACTTCCTCCAATTCGTTATTAGTCAGGTCATACATCGCTTCTATATGTTTCATCTAACATCCCCAGTAACATGCACTTCGTTATGATGCGTTCGCGTAGTTCTTCCTCGGTACACTCGCTCATCGGTATATCCTCTGCGTCAATGTCGTTGCCATATAACACGCGCCATCCTTGTTGAACCGTAGGGTCTTGCGGGTTTTGAAACGTAGGGTCTTGCGGGTTTTGAAACAACCTATATGCAGCAAACCATCCACGCTTTTCCGGCAAACGCATATCCGTCCATCGCCCATCGGTTACGTACTTGATCTCTTTCATTCAAATACCCCTAGTAATAAGCACTTAGTAAATATACGCCCACGTAGTTCCCCTTCGCTGCACTCAGCCACTGGGTGGTACTCATCAAGCGCACCGTTTGCCTCGTATAGCACATGCCAACTAGGTTGCCCGTCCTTGTTAATGCTATCGGTATACGCAGCGAACCACCAACTACGCCCTCCAAAACGCATCTCTACCCAGCCCTTATCGTGTTTGTACTCGATCTCTTTCACGCCTCTACCTCTATGGTGTTGGTCTCTTGGTCGTATGCTTCCTCATTGGCAGTGCAGTTAACGTCGAACGCCTCATGTGCAAATTCCTCCGCTTGGTACTCGTTCTCTGCGTTGACCCTGATTGTTTTGCGTATCTTTGCCGTTATCGTCACGTAGTATGTTTTCATTTAAGTTCCTCCGGTATTTGCACATCATCGCCTAACTTACTTGCTACATAGCAGCGCATTGCCGCCTCTAGTGGTGTTGCTCCGCGTGAGTGTCGTTGACCTGTTTCCGCTAGTGCAGACCAATGGGTTGGGTAGTACATCAAGCAGATATGTTCACGCTCAATGATCGGCCCGCCTTGCGCCCATTCAGTCGATGGGTTGAAAACAAACGATATTTCGCCATGCTCCTCATATATCGTGCCTTTGTTTGCATACCAATCAATACCTTCGCACTTAGCTACTGCCCAGTCCAATTCTACGCCGGTCAACTCACTTGTTTTCATTGGCACAGCTCCTCTATAAACGCGTAAAACGCCCAGATTGTAATGACTAGCACGAAGGCTAATTGAAGTATCTTGTCCCACATAATTAGAACTCCGTGCAGTAGACTAGGCATCCATCGACGGTAGTGCCGACCAGCGTGGTGATTTCTTCGGCAAATTCAACGGCAGCGTCGAACATGGTGTTTTCGTCTAGTCCATCTGTGTCGATACCGTAAGCCTTGCAAAAATCCTCTGGCGTCATTTCAGCGTATTGGCAACAGATAGCGATAACGTCTAAGTCCATATCCGGATCGCAATCTTCAAAATAATCATAAAGGATGTTAAGCGCTTCCCATGAGAACTGCTTTGCGCGATCCGCTGTATAGAACGCTTGATGAAATTGTGTGACGCCGATAGTTTGTTTCATTTGTTTTGCTCCTTTGCGGTTGGTATGCAAAAGATTATATAGCATTTAAAACAGGTGTCAACATATTTGTGTGTTCTTTTTGTGTTATAGTTTGGTTGTGGGTAATACCGCCCGCTTTATGGAGGAAATATGATTGAAAATGACGTTCCGGTACCATCGCGCAGACCGAACCCAGGCGCTAAATATGACTTTGCAAAACTGTTACCAGGACAGTCTGTATTTGAACAATGTGCGAAAGATGATCGAAAAAAAGTAAGAAACGCTGCTTATCGAGTTGCGGACTATAAAAAATGGGAAATTGTCGTTCGTTCGTTTGAAAAAGGGATTCGCGTCTGGCGAATTAGTTAATGTAAGTCAGATATGCCAAACGTGGGTCAAGAAACACGGGTGCTTGACCTACGCGGAAAGCCTTGCTGCATATAGGTTTTAGTCTTTTGTAGGTCAGATTGTCATATAAATAGTTCACATTAAAAAATTGTATAAGTGTTATCTATATGGCAACATTGTAGGATAGGCGCACGTTTCCACCGCGCTTCCAGCGATTTAAATCGCATGACAATTTGACCGACATGACTTACGTAGCTTTTTAATAACACTTAAATTCTTAAGCAAAAACGCTTGCGCGAACCCTCCGCGCAACATCATCCCGCCGGTTTTTGTCGGTCGTTTATTTGACTTACAAACTTGCGGGCGCGCCCGCAATTCTCGCTGTAAGTCAAAATGTAAGTCATTCACCCACATAGCCCACATGCTTTCCGCTATTTAGCCCGCGAAGCTATTAGCCTACCAACATACCCACAGCTATAAATCCGCAATTAATAGGTGTAAGCACTTACTAACTTGCATGTTAGTTAGCACTTACTAACCTGGCTATTTTGCTGTTTGCTTTTTGCTATCGAGGGGGGGAGGGGGCCTGCGGCCAGTGTGTGTATGGCTGGGTGCGTTCACGAACAATTTTTATTTTTTTTAGTATATACTCGCACGCATGAGGGCTGAGTCGAACTCGCAAGGTTTGATGGGGCGGGGTATGTATGCTGGCTACCTAGGCAATGGCTTTGCACAGTCTGCCGAGATACCAGCCCTCAACTAAATAAGTCGGCGCAGGCCCATGTGTAGCATCGACATGCGCGCCGGATAATCGTAACCGGCAATAA
>Ga0070748_1001586_pt1 | contig 10592 bp, 10 predicted proteins | sample VirMetDEL_Nov_12_FD_77015 | JGI IMG/M metagenome (GOLD analysis project Ga0070748, IMG submission 77015) | Aqueous microbial communities from the Delaware River and Bay under freshwater to marine salinity gradient to study organic matter... | ecosystem: Environmental > Aquatic > Marine > Coastal...
GCTGCAATCGTTGCTGGTAGAATTCCTGCAGGCTTAACTCTCGCGTTCCGTGAAGGCGAAGATATTCCAGACGCCGATGTAGAGGGCATACTTGAAGACTTGCATGAGCTTGGTATTGATTTAAGTGTAAACGATGAGTAGAGAATCTATTGAAAAGCTATATAGAACCCAACTGGGCATTACTAAACCTAGTGAGATAAATCTCATTGAGGTAGCGAAGTATTTGGGCGTTACAGTAAAGGAGAGACCTCTAAAGGGATGCGAAGCACGCATCATCGGTTTTAATGACAGGGCCATCATTACAGTTAACGAGGAATCCCCGCGCACTCGGCAACTCTTTTCGATAGGCCACGAGTTGGGCCACTGGCTAAAGCACCGGGGAGCAATTGGCAGTCTATGTAAAAGTGAATCAGTACTTGCTAATAGATCGTCCCTTGATAGCGTTATCGCCGGTAAAGAAAAAATAGCCAACGAGTACGCTTCAGAGCTCCTAATGCCCTCTTACCTTTTCGCCCCGCATATTCAAGGAAGCGATGTCTCGTTCGATGTGATCGAATCCATAAGGCAGACGTTCGCAGTGAGCCTATCTGCAGCTGCCATAAGGTATGTCAATTTCTGCCAGTATCCAGTAATTCTCGCGTGCTATTCCTCTACAAGGAGAATGTGGTACCACAAGTCACGCTTGGTACCGCACTGGTTTTATCCTGTTCGAGCGATAGATAAAAGCTCGCCCTCTTATGCTCATGCGCTTCGTGGGGATTTACCCCCGCTTGTAGGACTGGTGGATGCAGATACTTGGATCGACGCCCCTCAATCGGAAAATTATGAGGTCATGGAAACAGTTTGGGCTACGGGTCGCGGGACGTATATGGCATTTATCTGGTGGGAGAATGAAGAGCATATATTGCGTTCTGACGAGGACAACGAAGACGAGGCATAGCTGACGGCCGTCCATCCTCGGAGCTGCAGATTACAATATATCTGAATGCACTTCACCGGGGGCACTTCGGAGACACTTCGGAGACACTTCGTTAGACAGATTCAGCAACGCTTGGCATGTCGATATGAAAGGGCTAGACTTCCAGCCCCACTCACGCAACTTACTGTAATGTATAGGAGTTCTACACAATGTCTAACGGGAGGAAAATGGTGGGTCGTGTGCGACTTGAACGCACGACCAATTGGTTAAAAGCCAACACTTTAGCGACTGAAAAAACTTTTTTAATCAACTCACTACAGCTGGAATCTAACGTACTATCTCACCAAAGTGTCTCCAATGAGGACACTCCCCGCCCCACCTATGCGCCCGCTATCTGCGGCTCCGCTGCATCCACTTCCTCTGAGTTAAAAGCGGAATTTTACCACTCACCCATCGAAGTAGAAAGCCAACCGCGAGCGCTCCCCAGCCGCAGGAACAGGCCCATCTTCTGCACCTCAAGGGGGATAGGCTGATGCTATTTACCCCGCAAAGTATCGGCACCCTTGCTGCTCGTCCGTATCCGTACTTCCAGATTGAGGACGGCTCCCCGGGCTTCGCAGTCAAGATACAAAAGACAGGCAGCAAGAGCTTCTTCTATAGAAGGAAAGAAAAGAGCCGGAGAGTAGATATCAGCCTGGGCGATGACTTGGAGCTGGCGCGGATTAAATATGCAGCGCTCAAGGCCCAGGAGGGTGTGCTACTGGAGAGGCAGCAGAGTGCTGCTTTCGATCTAGCTCTCGGCGCCACAATTGCCACGCCCGCACTGCAGCAACCTGCCAATCCGCTGTTCTACACTGGCGTTACCTTCAGGTCACTCGCGGCCAGGTTCACGGCTGAACATGTAATACCTAACCTGCGTCCTGCCACCGCTAGGAACTATGCTATTTACCTTGCCAAGGTGCAGAGGGACTTGGCTGGGACGGCTTTCCTGACTGAGCCACTGTCCGTAGATGCGGCCCGGCAGGAGCTGAAGACTTACATCCACAGAATGAAGGCAGACACCCCTGTTCAAGCCAACCGCATACGGGAGACACTTTCATCCTGCTTCAAGTGGGGCACATATGAAGACCTGTGCTATGCCTCTCCGGTGTATGGGATACGCGTATTCAAGGAAACCCCACGCACTCGCCGCTTCACTCAAAGTGAGCTACCTGCCTTTTTCAAGGTTCTCCGCGAAGGGAATTACGGCTGGCGCCCTGCTCACTGCCTGAGGCTGATTCTCGCGACAGGCCTCCGGGCCAGCGAAGCACTTGGCATAAAGCCAGAGCATATTCAATGGGAGGCTGGAACACTGTTGATCCCCGACACCAAAGGCGGCACGCCGCTAGTGGTGCCGCTGGTCCCCCTCACGAAGCAGTTGCTGCAAGAAGCAGTCGCGGGGTTACCGAGCGGGCAACCAGTCTTTCAGACATCAGTATTCGGATTGCGGCAAATCAGCACTAGAGCCTCGAAGAAAGCAGGCATCACCTCCTGCTCTACACATGACCTTAGGCGTACCTTCGCGACACTGCTGGGGGAACTTGGAGTCAGCGTTCCGGTGATAAGCCGATGCCTGAACCACAGCACAGGAAGCAGTGTAACCACCAGAGTGTATGCACTTCATGACATGCTTGATGAGAAACGAGAGGCGTTGCGCACGGTGGCGGACAAGTTGCTGAGTTTCGGCTGCATTGGCGGCGGGTAGAAACTCAATTCGAGTGGTGTTAGTTAAGCTAGGCGTTCTTGAGCTGAGCTAACCACCACCGAGTCTTGCTAACTGCCCGGATGTTGCCCGGCAACGGACTCAGGAAATCTCCCTCAGAGAATCCTTGAACACCGCTGCCTGCATTAACCGGACAGCGCCAGTTGTTCCTGTCAAAGACAACACAGCCTGCATGTGCCTCAACAGAGCTGTCCTGGTGTCGGAATTCCACTACGGCCTGATTTCCCATTGCCACCTTAAACGTGCGCAGCCCCCCATTGCGCCATCGGCAAGTTTCACCTGCGTCCGATACGCAGGTTTGCACATAGAAAGTTTTGCTGTCCGAAAAAGGAGCTACGTCAAAGTGCCAAAAAGGCCAGTACATCAACAAGAGGACGCCGCATACCGCACCAAGAACATCCCATCCAGAACTTTCGGACATACGCTTCCCCTGATTGCTAGCTACCTTTGGCAATTTACGCTCATCCACTCTACTAAAGTAGAAGTTTTTGTAATCTGACAGTGGACCATATGCTGAGCATAATGCTTTGGGGTCATTATTATTATCCCCGAAGGGGTAATCTACTCCCTCGTAAGAGGGCATTGAGTTCACCCCTATGGCATCGACCTATGCATATAGGGCCTACTGAATGCTGCTGCATAGGCAATAGCCTTTAACTTATCTAACTTTTTTATTACCCCTTCGGGGATAATGATAAGTAGGTAGATAGCCGATAGCACAGCAAGAAGGCACGCAAAAATTGTAAATTTAATCCCTTTAGAATATTGGCTTTTTGTTTACAAATTATCCCGCACCGAGCACGCTCAAAGCCTGTCACAGTATTTATCATAAGTAGGGCGGCTAAGCCCTGCTTCGGCACAAGCAGAAGATTTTCTGGCACCGCCCTGAATCAACCGCGTTACTTCTGCGACCTTTTGAGCCGTATCACTGGCCACGCCTGTGGGCCTGCCGGGAGACTTTCCCTGCCGACCATCATCCAGTATTGCCCCCCTATAGATTGCGTCTGGTAGGTACGTTGCTCGAACAAAGTCCTCTGTTCTTCGATCCGGCAGGACAATCGAATAACGTCCAACATTTCGACTGTCGTGGATGCGTCGAATGCCGATACGAAATGCTGCCTGCGCCGAAAGCTCGGCATGCGTTTCCTCAACAGCTGCCTGCCAAGTTCCAGAGCCGACCTCCAGCAGTTGGTCCATCAACCCGTACGCGTTTCCGTATAGCGAGTTGCGATTGTATGACGCGATGTCCACCATAGCCGTCAGATTGCCATAGCCATTGAGCCCTTTAGTGACTTTAGAGACTACATCGTGAACACGTGCGTGCTTCCGGGCTTCTTGGTGCCAGACATTGTTGGCACGTAGCAGGAAGTTTGAATCATCCCCCGCCGTCGAAAGTTGATCCGCCACCCGTGTCAGCAGCGTCGTCACCCCATACTGGATAAGTCGATCCTTCGACATATTTCCCCGGTCCCACACCCTCCACACTGTAATGCACCCCTGCGACTCCGTGGGGTACGACGAGTAGGCCGGTCTGATTTCAGAGTCGCATATTTCGATCCCACACTTATTTAAGTAAAGCCGGGTTAAGCCCGTAATGTGTGACGCCAATATCGTGACGCGGCCAGCCTTGGCAACAATCTCGGCAAGAGGCTTAGCTCTGGCTAGGTAGTAGAGAAATCCTTGCTGACTGGGAGCGGCCATGAGTGTGCAGTCCTTGTCGTCTGATATGGCGGTACAGAGTGCCCGAACATTCTCATCGAGCCGCGTTTCATCGTTGCTGCTTGTTGCAATATCGCGCACGCGTTCTCTCTGTTCTGTAGACACTTCAACCACCGAGAACCCGCTCCCAATACATTGAGGCCCCACTATTTCCCCAAGGTCGGTATAGACGTTTCGATTATCCTGAAACCCTGGCGCTGTCACTATTTCCGGGTCTTCATCAATAATTATGTGCCATCTTCCAATCAACTCTCCCAGCCTGAATCTCGGGTCAAACAAGTCGCCCAGTAGCAGCTCGTGCGTTATCAGCACTGTATTCTTTGCGAATGGGTTGAGCAAAATTTCTGCAATAGCGCGTCTGCGGTCCGCAGCCGATTCCATGGGCGTCCTGCGACTGTGAATAACAGTAAGCTCTCCGGCCCTGAGGCTTTCGTCGCTCGACGCGGCACTCTCTTTTCTCCACTGCTTTTCTATTTCGTCTGCTAACGCTATCGTGGGCACGGCATATATGAACCCACCTTCCGTATCCTCCCTGATGTGTTTCAGCATTGCGTAGGACTTACCGCCACCGCACACAGCCTTCATGTGGTAGATTCGCTGGGGGGAGTGGAATACTGGCCTGCTGTTGAACATGCTGTCTCACTCCTCTAGTCAAAATTCGTAATGGGAAAGAATTTAATCCCCCAGCAGTAGAAAGCCTTGCGAGCTGACTGACTGCCGGGGGGGGGGGCATTTCTAATCGTTTGAATCAGTAATTACCAACACCGCACCCGGTCGGGCAATGCTCCGCAGAAGGTCGCCGTATTTCTGGCCACCAGCTCCGATGAATTGCTTCTCGAAGTTCATCAAGGCGTCAGTTATCATTTCATTCTGGATATCATTCGGTATGCCGCGCCCTGAGAGCAGTGTGTCAACAGCCTCCTCACGAGCACCGCGCTTCAGCGCATTGCCGATGACAGGGAGTGAGCCTGAGACAGCCATACCGATATTCCGGCTCTTACCTGTGGGCAGGCACCGCAGCTGCTTCAGGAGCGTCAGCGCAGTGCCTGACGGGTTGAGACTGCCTGAAGTATCCGGCTTTCTGTAACGGTCCTTCCATGAGGCAATAGTCCGGTCCATTTCATCGACCATATCCTTACCCCACAGTGTGGTCCGCGCATCCCGTGTCGGCAGTGCTCGGTCCAAGGCCCGCTCAAAGGCTTTGTGGTTGAACTTGATGACGCCACCTTCCATGACGGATTCAGAGGTGTCCTGAGTGGCTGCAGCCAGTGCTTCCAGCAGAGGTGCCTGCTGCATCGACTTCCACGCTTTCTGACCACCAGCTGTTCCCAGCAATCGGGCTTTCACCGTGGCTACATCCTTGGACTCCAACTTGCCGAGCACCTTGGTGTAGTCGATGGCAAACTCGCCGCCGTCAGTGCGCGTCGTAATCTTGTCGATGATGTCCTTGCTCTGCCACTTCTCGCTGAATGCGCGTCGTGCTGTACGAGCTGCTTCACCCATGCGGTAGACTTCAGCGCCTACACCGGCTTTCTCGCCTACGTCCTTCAGCGCTGTGTCGATGTAGTTGGAGACTTCAGACTTCACTTGACCAAGGTAGCGCTTCTTCGCTGGCGACAAGCTGGCCGACCAGAATTCATTCAGGTCAGATACGAGGTCTTCCAGGTTCTCCAGAGACAGATTCTTGTAGCTGGGGCTGCCGCTGCCTGCTGGCTTATTGCTTGGAATCTCGGTAGTGCCTGGGGCTGTAGCGGAGGGCTTCCCAGTTAGCGGGAGACTTCCTGTGGTGCGGCTAGCTGCAGTTCCGGGTTTCCTTGTCAGCAGGTTAGTGGCGCTTGGCGCTTCCTCGTATACAGCTGCTGGTGCGGCCATAGGAGAACTGTTGGTAAGCACAATGCCATACTGGGCCAGCTGCTTATCAATTTTCGCCATGAAGCCCTCTTTGGCCACGTTGGTGGAATCCGCCCGGAGAGCATTCAGGCGAACCCCCAGCCCCTGAGTGTCGATGTACGTATCCGTCTCAGCGGCCATTCGATCAAACTGCTTGTAGAGGTTTTTGTATCCCCGCTCATCAGCCATCCTGAGAGCCGTCAGGGAGCGCTGTACATTCAGCCCCGCCCCTTCATATGCCGATGGGTCTGACGTCGAACCATAGCGCCCAGCTAAGCTCGTGGCACGCTGAACAATGCTTTTCTCCACGTTCGCTTGATGGCCTAGAATGCGCGGCCCAACTTCTGGGTCATTCCGGAGCCTGCTCAGCTCATCCGCCGACCGTCGGGTTGCCATCGCCGTAGCTCCGTCCAAATCGTACCCGCCGAAGTTGGCTGCGTCGTCAATGCGCTGCGTCGCCGTCGTTAGAGCATCAGCTACGGCACCCTGAGCCCGCCCACTGTTCAACCGATCCCGCAGCAGTACGCCGCCCGCTTTGGTGACGCCATTGATGAGGGCACCAGTGCCGAGGCCGACGGCTCCACCTATGGCTGCGTGGTCGAGTACATCCTCACCACCTGACATGTAGGCGCCAACTGCAGCACCCTCACCCACAAGTGCCGCACCTCCCATCTTGAAGGTACCAGCCTTTGCAGCTGAGCCGGTGAGGAGGCGTGAGGCTCCACTGAGGGTTGCCTTACCTGCTAAAGCACCAGCGGCACCTACAGGAGCTGTGAACAGGGCTTCGCCCACAAGCTCACCACCGCCTACTGCCCACGGGGAACGCTCACGGTACGCCGCCATAGAGTCAGCATCGACCGCTCTGCGGTTATCCACCTGCTTGACGATGGCGCCACCAAGGGCATCAGCCCCAAGGGCACTCAGGCCACGACCGACAATCTCAGTGCCGAAGCGTGCTGCCTTCTTCAGGCCGGACGTTACGCCCCGCCCAAAGTCAGCATAGGTATCCACCGCAGCGTTACCGAATGTCAGAGCCTTAGGCCCAGCAGATGGCTGGCCGATTGCTTTGCGCGCAGCTGCCTTGAGCCTTTCAGCAGCAGCAGTGTCACCCGAGGCTTCCGCCCGGCGTGCGGCATCTACCAATTGCTTTGGCGTATAGTCAGGCATTGTGATTTCCTTTGGTTATGGTGGCGAAGCAGGAAGGTGCATATCTCTGAGGTGGCGATACGTAGGGTCACGCTCGTGGCCGCTCGCAGGAGTAGCAATCGACACCAGACGCGCCGGTTACAAATTGAGGCCGACTGTCTGCGGATACCGCCCCAATGCTTCCGCAATGTGTAGAACCTAGGGCGGGTACAGACTTGGGGCGCCGTACTTCTCCATGGCGATTTACTAGATGTAGATTGGTTATCCTGTTGTCGTCGGTAGCGTCAATCTGCTGGACTTTGAATCCTGCCGGAATCGACCCTTCCACGACCCTCCATACAACGTTAGCCAGGTATGTGGTGCCGGTCCCGATCTGTGCTAGCCAGATATCACCGATCCGAATACCGAGCCGTTCGCCCGCCCTGTGCTTCTCAAAGTCTGTAATGCACTTGAGGGGCTTTTGCCGATTGTCAGGGACGTACTGCAGCGCTGCCCGCAGTTCGCCCAGTATCGGCATCTTCACAAAATTTCCGTGTTTCATTCGTAACTCCTAGTGGCTGGCCAAAGGAAAACGAGAGCAGTGCGGAATTGCGCTACTCATGATTCCCTTGTAGGTCACGGTTTTTAGGCAAAAGGAAAGGAAGCCTCACGACTTGTGAGACTCATATTTCCTTGTAGGTGAGTCTTTTAGGACAAAGGAACGCAAATCCCGCAATTGGCGAGAGTCGAATTCCCTTGTAGGTGTCCTTTTTTACCAGCTTACGCAGGCAGGCTCTAAAGCTCTGTGGCTGCTATGAAGAACAAATCATTCATGAAGGGATAGCGGAGCTGCTGCTGGCCGCTCTGCCCCTTGACGGTAACACCCTTCGCTGTGGCGCTGATGGCTACCCGTGGGTGAATCGCCTGAAGGGCGGAAAGGTGCTCTGCGTCTCCTGCAGTGACGGCTGGCGCTACTGATGCGGGGATGAGTTCGCGGAGAGACTGAACAAGTGCGAGATTGATTAACATCGGTAAATCCTCATGTAGTTTTGTTGGCTGTTATCCCAAGAGGCTAATCTTGAGAAGCAGACTGCGAGTTAGCCTTACCGTACATGAGAACGGCCTACCTTTCGGTAGCTCACAGTCTGCTAAAGCGTTGGTTGTACTGGTCCACCAGAGGCGGGACACCATGTAATCGGAAGGCTAATTCCGGCGCCGAAGTGTCGGCACGGTCCGATGGTATGCCAAAGGGGGGACGAAGCGCCAGCACTTTTCGCTACAGCCGATTTACGCCGCAAGTGAATCGGTGTGCTCTTGTAGGTCGGGCTTTTTAAATCTCGAACCCGAGGCTCAGCAGGTGCTTCGCCATCAACTCACAGGCTGCGCCTTCTCCGCCTCGTACTCGTACAGCGCGTAGTGCTTGGCTGTGACTGAGGTGGGCGAGTGGTTCAGCAAGCGCTGGATCAGGGCCGCAGCGATACGCGCCAGAGCAGCAGGAGTGCGTAAGTATGGCCCTTGGGACCATCCCCCACCCTGCCATGGAGTGGCACTGACCAGCGCACGGAGTGTCCCCGAGTGCCCCCTATGGGCCAGCCATTCGCCTGCAACCCGCAGAAACAAAGGGTAGAGCAGTTGGTATCGGACCAAATTGCGGGTTTGGCGCCTGGATTTACAACTCAAACCGGCACCCCCCTACCCCCTTTATGAGAGTAGATTCGGCAAAGCGATGCAGTCAATCGCGCAAATTTTATTAAATTTTCCAGAAGCAAATGGTCAATATTTAACCAGCACTGTCATCCTCTGAGCAGGAATCAAATGCAATAGTGAGATGCGGTTTGGATAGTCTCTGGAGCACAAGGCGGGCGGACCGTAGTTGGTCGGGGGCAGAACCTTGTGCTCCAGCGACTGGCTTACACCTCTACAACTCTAGCCCCGGGAGCATACTGCTTCACAGCCTGCACGCCATTGAGGGCGCCTTGCTTTGATGCGTACCCTTCCGATTGCGCGATTATTTCTCCATTCGCAGCTTTCAGACGAAAGTAGAAATTACCGTTTACAGCTTTAAACACTTCAAATGTGCCCATCTTAGTCACCATATATCAGTTACCTGCAACCGGAATTGGCTGCATACTGATATTGGCGGGACAGAACGGAATCCTGGACATACCGGCGGAAAAATATTTCCATGTGTCCAGATTGAGGGAATTGTCCGCCTACTCAAGAACTGGAGAGAACTATGGATGTTGAATCGGCGGCTTTTCATCCACCCGAAGTCGCCCTAGATGCTATCGGGCGCCTGTCGGATAGGGATCTTGTCCTACTACGAAGGTTTGCTCGCGCAGCCCGCTTAATTTTTAAGCAACCTGAGCTATTGGAAGACGACCTGATTAACGAATCCATCGTCAGAACTTTAGATGGAGAACGGGGTTGGAACAAAAAGTTAGACATAGTCCAGCACTTATGTGGAGCCATGCGGAGCATAGCTTCTGACCAAGTGCGATTAAAGCGTTCCGAACTTGAGTGCGTGACTTCATCCCTTCCTGAAGATTACGACCTTGAGGAGGCATACGACCCCGACGACCCCGACGACCCAGCCAATCTACTTATAAATCAGGATGCCATCGTTAAGACGTTCAATTTATTCAGTGACGACGAGGGTGCCACGGCGGTCCTAATAGGGCTACGGGACGGATATGGGAGACCTGAGGCAATGGTCCAGGCTGGCCTATCTGAGAAGGATTTTTGCGCTGCGGAAAAACGTGTAGCTCGGAAGCTGCTTAAACTGCAAATGGGGAATCTACTATGACTACCAATGAGAAATTCCAAGACGGCCTGCTTCGCTTGATTGAGCAGGAACTGTGCAGCCAGTCTGACGAGGAGTTAAAACAGTTTTATGGAGTAGATCGACTTCAAGATTCTGCGGACTTTAAAAGTACGAAACCACTAATTCAAAGCATTGTGAATCGTTATAGCCGCAAGATTGCAGCACCTCACGACGTCCGAGGGGCGTCTAGCTTCGCAGATAAGGTAGCAGCCAAGAAAGACTTACTTATTGCTGCAATCGTTGCTGGTAGAATTCCTGCAGGCTTAACTCTCGCGTTCCGTGAAGGCGAAGATATTCCAGACGCCGATGTAGAGGGCATACTTGAAGACTTGCATGAGCTTGGTATTGATTTA
>Ga0070748_1001587_pt1 | contig 10586 bp, 10 predicted proteins | sample VirMetDEL_Nov_12_FD_77015 | JGI IMG/M metagenome (GOLD analysis project Ga0070748, IMG submission 77015) | Aqueous microbial communities from the Delaware River and Bay under freshwater to marine salinity gradient to study organic matter... | ecosystem: Environmental > Aquatic > Marine > Coastal...
CAAATTGGGAAAAAGGAAGTTTGTACACCGCCCTGTACCACAGATTTGCTAATGGAACCATTACCCGAATCTCTAGTACCGTTCCTCCAAGTAATATAATTTATGCCACCTTTCAAAATGTGAATAAAAGTTACAACACGGGACTGGAATTGGTTTTAGCGCAAGAGCTTTCTAGCTTGTATTCTTTCAATATTAACTTGAATGCGTATCGCAACCAAATTGATGCTTTTACTGTGGAAAATAAATATCCTACGGCTCATATCTTCTCCGCCGAGAAACAGGAATTAATCTCAGGGAATTTAAAATGGAATAATAGTTTTCATTTTTCGAACGGAATTGACGCGCAACTTACGGCTGTTTATCTAGCGCCAGATATTATTCCGCAAGGGAAAACACAGTCGCGATTCTCATTAGATTTAGGGTTAAAAAAACCGATTCAGAAAGGGAAAGGGGAACTGTTCCTAAACGCAACCGACTTGCTGAATACCATGATTATCAAAAAACAAATTGACGGACAAGGTTTCCATTATACCAGTAATGATTATTATGAAACCCAAGTCGTCCGACTGGGATACAGTTATAAGTTTTAAAACAATATCAATTGTAGGTCCTAAATGCGTAAAGTCAACGATTTTACCCATTTTTTATTTTTCGATTCATCTTCAATAAGTAGCATTGAATTAACTAAGAAATAAAACTTATTTTTGACATTACCATCGACCTCAACATTGAAAGACCATCATGAACTACATCTTTAGAAAAGCAGATATATCAGAACAAAATACGATTTGGGAAATTTTACAACAAGCGATCATTCGTAGAAAAAAAGACGGTAGTGCGCAATGGCAAGATGGCTATCCTAATCCTGATGTGGTGCAAAATGATATTGAAAAAGGCCAGGGATTTGCATTACTAGAGGGAGAAACTGTTATTGGCTATAGTGCCGTGATCATCAATGACGAACCTGCTTATGCTGGTATCGAGGGAAAATGGTTGTCAAATGATAATTTTGTTGTCATTCACCGAGTGGCTATTTCAGAAAAATACTTGGGTAAAGGTTTAGCCAAAATGATTATTGGTTTTGTAGAAGAATTTGCACTACAAAACAACATTTACAGTGTTAAAGCCGACACGAATTTTGACAATGTCCCGATGATGAAGGTTTTTGAAAACTTGGGATACACGCTTTGTGGCGAAGTATTCTTTAGAGGAAGTCCAAGAAAAGCTTATGAAAAAGTACTGACTAAACAGCAGTAGTTCTCATCAAAAAAAGTAATAAAAAACCGCAAATTCACAAATGGTATAATTCCTCGTAAGGCTACAATCTGTGAACTTGCGGTAGTTATTTTTTTTAGAATAAAGAGTTACACTGTAGCTTCTTCTTCTACCTCTTCTTCAGTAACAAATTCCATATGATCTTCGACTTCAGCAACCCCTTCTGGTTTTGACGCTTTAAGTGCATTGAATCGTTCTAACTGTTCTAGTTCTCCCTCTTCACCAGAAAAATACGGGAAGACATCCATAATAGGAGATTCGGTTATAGCAGGAATACTATAATCTCCCATTGATCCTTTCATTACAGCAGTCGTATTATCAAAAGCTTCTTTTACATCATTAGCTTGCAATAATATGTACATATTAGTCTTGCGCTCTTTACCGCTTTCTTCATCATAAGCTACTAAAGACACTTTCGATTTAAACCAGCGATCACTATTCTCAAAAGGATGAATTTCAGAATAATTAGCCACTTTTATATTGGTGATTTTAAACTCCTCACTAATGTAAGCCGACATTTCTTCGTTGATTCTGCTCTCTGCTTCAGTGTAGGATAAGGCGTCTACTAAATACGGTTCGGTTGTAACCTTTTGTACTCCAGTATCATCCGTTTTTCTATATTTTACTTTGCATTCGTACCAAGTTGTGCTCATATAATTTTTTTTAAGGATGCCAAAGATAGATTTTAAAGAAAAAAAATCACACAATTCATAAAATAGATATTCACAAATTTGACGCTTACTGGTCATCACTTAGCTAACTCCTTCTATAACAACAAATCAACTTAATCTGAAGCTTTTTACTGGTTTTTAATACAAATCTTCGATAACGTAAGTCGTCTCATTGAACTGAAACGATTTTCCTTTTTCTAATCCTCTCATGCTTTCATAAATAGGTGCTCTTGTCGAAATCCCAACAATCGTAGCGCCATCTTTTTCCATTTTTTCACTAGAAATTGCGATAAAAAAAGTTAGTTTATCAGTAACGACAACGGCTCCCAATTCTACAATATCACTAGTTACATCACCATCAATAGTTTCTAAAAAGCTGAGTTCTTTTTGTGCAAAAGCGAGTTCATCACCAATCGCTTTTAAAAGTTCGTACTTTCCAGCGCTTCGATCCTCAGTCTGACTGGCAGAGTCATTTTTTTTGAAAGCGGCATCATTGATTTCGGCTTCACGATTTTTAAAGTTTTCGATTAGCTCTTTTTGATTTTCGACACAGGCCGTAATAATCCAATTTTTATCTACTTTATTTTTCATGTTTTCTTTTGTTTATAGAGGTAGTAAGATATACTATTTTTTATACAAATTAGCTTCTGTTCGCAAACAAAACTAAATTGAAACTTCTAAAAGTGAGCGGAATTAACTGGGATTGTTTTTTGCTACAGCAAAAGAAAATTTGTTATAGCACACGGATTGCTTTTACAAAACGGCGAGTGTAGGACTTGTGATCTAAATTAGAAATCATCACTTGCATTTGCTTTCCAGAAGAAGCTTGGATGAATTTACTTTGCATTCCATCAGGATTTGAAACGATACCAATATGCCCAATTACATTTCGAGTCGGACTTAAAAAAAGTAGAATATCTCCTTTTTTAACTTCGTCAATTGCGATTTCTTTTCCAAAGTTTTTAAACTGCAGGGTACTTCTAGGTACGCTGATATCGAAATTTTTAAAAACAAAATAGACAAAACCAGAACAATCTAAACCTTTTCTGCTGGTACCCCCATACACATAAGGTGTGCCCAGTAAACTTTTTCCAAAATTCAAAAGAGCAGTTCGCAAATCATCTTCGATTTCCTCTGCATTTTTGATTTTATCAGGAACCTTTTTATCAATAATCTTCGGTACGGCTGTAGTAACAATTGCTGCTTTTTTACATTCAGTGAAACTACTTAATAAAAATAGTGATAAACTAGATAGTATAACCGATTTGAAAAAAGATGAATTTGATGCAATCATAAGGAAAATTGAAGTTACTACTGAAATTGAACCCGCGGAAGTGAAAATAATGTTTCTCACCTCATTTTAAGGCTATTGGTTCACAAAAATAACTAAAAATAGCACAAAGCCATTATCTTGGCTTCTTATTTTTAAAGTGACTTTGTAGTTATCAATAAAAAAAGCGCTTCAAAATAAATTGAAACGCTTCTATATGTGGTGCTACTTTTAAAATATTCTAAAACATTAACAAGCCTCTGTCCTTTATTTTTTTCGTCAAAAAAAGCGGTCAAAAAGTACTATGCGAATGTTGTACTAAATTATTCGCACCGCCAAAACAGTGCAAGTTAATAATGAATCCGCAACAAAATTCAAGATTTGAACTTTCATCTTAAGAACAAATCTTAAAAAGCCTGAGAGCAGTTTTAATGCAGTTCCTTAGTCTATAACGGTAACCATGTCTTCTTTGCTTTTTCTAACCTTAACGAGATTAGCTAACCAGTCATTGTCAGCATCTCTATATCCCAAAGGAAGAATCACACAACTTCTTAGGCCTTTTTCTCTTAGGTTTAGAATTTGATCTAAGGCATCTGGATCAAAACCTTCTATTGGCGTTGTATCAACACCTTCAAAAGCAGCTTGTGCAATTGCTTGTGAAAAAGCGATGTAAGCTTGTCGTGCAGCATGTTGAAAGTTAACTTCGGCATCCTTTTGAGGATAGCTGTTCAATAACATTTGACGGTAGTTTTCAAAACCTTCATTCTTAAAACCGCGAACTTCATTCGTCAGGTCAAACATCGTATTGATACGATCAGCCGTGTACGTATCCCAAGCTGCAAATACGAGTAAATGAGAACAATCAGTGATCACAGATTGGTTCCAACCTATCGCTCTAATTTGCTCTTTAATCTCTTGATTAGTAACAACCATAATTTCGAATGGCTGCAAACCACTTGATGTAGGTGCAAGAATTGCCGCTTCAAGGATGCGATCTACTTTGTCTTGAGACACTTTTTCACCATTCATTGCTTTTGCAGCATAACGCCATTTTAATTTATCTAATAATTCCATTTTATTTCTATTTAGTGTTTTTATTTATTTTTATTCTCTCTATTCTTTATTCTATTTACTCTTGCCTCTTGATTCTACCCTCTATTTCAAACTAATACTATCCCATGCAGCTTCAAAAGCTTTTGCTATCACCTTTTTATCAAGTGGACAAATGCCTCTACATTCCATATTCATTAAAAAGGCTATAGGATAAATACTGTATGCATACAGCAAATAAGGCGAAATATCTTTAATCAATCCTTCTTTTTGACCTTGCGTCCACAAATCAAAAAGAGGCTGCATTTGTTTCAATCCTTCTTGTCTAGTGGCTTCGTCAATCATTGGAGTATTGTCGCTTTGAGATAAAAAAGAAGCTTCTTCTTTGTTAGTTAATTTATAAGTCGCCATTGCAAGCCAAATTTTCTCAAAATTAGTTTTGACTTCCGCTTTAGGACAATATTCTTTAAATGCAGACGCAGCAAAAGAAGTTTTCACATCTAAATAAAGTTGATTTACTAAATCCTGTTTGCTGTCAAAATAAAGATAAATTGTCGCTGGTGAGACATTAGCCATCTTGGCAACCTTTGCCATCGAAGCACTTTGCACTCCCCCACTATTCACTAAGCATAAAGTGGCTTTTAAAAGTGCTGTTCGTTTATCGATACTTTTTTGCAGTAATGCCATTTTTCGAATTTAATAGATTTTCTATTATTAATTATCAGGAAGCAGCAAAGGTAAAACAATAAAAGAATGAACGTTCATAAATTTATATTAAATATGATTGTTCAATTACACCAATAACATCAAGCACAATAAATACAGTGGCTTAGGATTATCTCAGTCCAATTTAATTACTTTAAAACCTTAAAATGACAACTCTTTTAACTGTTAATTTAATGTTAAATAAAAATTAAACAACTGTTTAAATTAAACAGTTGTTTAATTTTGTGTTGTAAATTAATTGTATGTCTATTAACAGCGATTTTAACGATAAACAAATTCAGATTCTTCTTGTAGCAGAGACACTCTTTGCTGAAAAAGGGTTTGATGGTACCTCTATTAGAAATATCGCCAAGCTAGCCAAAATTAATATTGCGATGGTGTCGTATTATTTTGGTTCCAAAGAACGATTACTGGAATCGCTGGTCTTTTACAGAACAAAAGATTTAAAAATTAGGATTGATCAATTATTGACAGAGAGTTTAGAACCTATCGATAAAATCAACAAACTAATTGAGATATACATTCATAAAATAAGTTGCAATAAAGGAATATATCGAATTCTTCACTTCGAAATTGCGACTAAAAAAAGAGATATTAATATCAATGCTTTTCACGATTTAAGGAAAAGTAATTTGAGGTCTTTAGAATCTATTATTCATGAAGGTCAAGCCAAAAATGTATTTAGAAAAGACATTTCGATTCCGCTATTGACTCCTACGATTTTAGGAACTTTTTTTCATTTTCATATGAATAAAGAATATTTCATGAACCTCTTAGATTTAACTACTGAAGAAGCATACAATAATTACATACAAACCACACTGACAAAACACATTCAACAAACAATAAAAGCACTTCTTATATATGAAAGTTAGTCAATTAATGCTTTTTGGGATATTCTTAATCGGATGTACCTCAATGGAAGCACAAGAGAAAATTAGTTTAACGCTCGATGAAGCTATACATATGGCTTGGGAAAAGAGCAATGAAGTTACTTTGGCCAATACTAAAGTAACGACAAAAAAACACGAATTGCAGTCGGTTAAAAATAGTCGCTACCCCGACTTAAAAGTTTCTGGTCAATACCAGCGCTTGACAGATGCAAAAATCAATTTAAAAATCAACAACAATAGCAGTTCAGGTTCTGAACCGATGCCAGTTGTAAATCAGCTGATGTTGGGACAAGTGAATGCTAGTCTTCCCATCTTTGCTGGTTTTAAAATTCAAAATACTATAAAAGCCTCTGATCATATGTATCAGGCTGAAACGGCAAATGCTTTGCAAACAAAAGAAGAGGTTGCGATGCAGGTAGTAAATTACTATGCTAGTCTTTACAAAGCACAAAAAACGGTAGAGCTTTTAAAAGAAAATCAAAAAAGTGCTAACCAGCGAGTAACGGACTTTTTAGAGCTGGAAAAAAACGGAATTATTCCTAGAAATGATCTTCTTAAATCCCAATTGCAAGTTTCTAAAGTACAGCTGTCACTAGATAGAGCTATTAGTGATTTGAATGTGGTTAATTTTGGATTGGTTACACTTTTAAAGTTGGATCCAAAAACAAAATTAGAAATTAAAGAAAGTGACTTTGCTAACTTTCAAATGGATAATATTCCCACCTCTGACGAAGCGGCTTTTGCAAACAGAAAAGATTTAGAAGCCATCCGCCTGCAGGAAAAAGCCAGTTTAGATTACATCAAAGTAGCTAAAAGTGGTTATTATCCTTCCATTGCCATCGTTGGTGGTTACACGGCAATAGATTTAAAAAATGTAGTCACTGTTCAAAATGCAATGAATATCGGTGTAGGACTTTCCTATGATTTAAGCGGCATTCTAAAAAATGGAACGACAGTAAAAATTGCTGAAAGCAAGGCATTAGAACTGCAAAGCCATGAAGCGATGTTGACTGACCAAATCAAAACTCAAGTTCAAAAAGCCATTGAAGATTATGATCTTGCACTGAAACAAGATGTAGTATACAATCAAGCCGTAGAACAAGCTTCAGAAAATTATCGCATTATCAAAGACAAATATGACAATGGCCTTTCGGACACTAACGATCTTCTTGAAGCTGATGTGGAGCAACTGGGTTCTAACATCAACAAAACATTAGCTAAAGCAAATGTTATTCAAAAATATTACGAACTGCTTACTGTAAGCGGACAACTAAACCAAACCTTCAATCTTTCAAAAATATAATCAGTACCAAAAATGGAAAAGAAAAAAACAAACACAAAGTTCATCATTATAATAGTTTCTTTAGTTCTATTGGGTGTTATATATGGTTCTTACAAATACATTCATTCTCTTTCTCACGAAGGAACAGATGATGCACAGATTGAAAAAAACATGAACCCAATTATTCCTAGAGTATCGGGTTATGTGAGTAAAGTATATATCAAAGACAACGATTATGTAAAAAAAGGAGATACTTTATTTACTATTGATAAAAAAGATTACCAATTAAAAATTGATGAAGCTACAGCGGCTTTGGCTGCAGCCGAAGGAAACTTTGAAGTTTCTAAAGCAGATATTGGAAGTATTTTAGCCAGTATTTCTGTTTCTGATGCTAATGTAAAGTCAGCTAGTGGAAATATCGAAACAGCAAAAATTAGATTAGGTCGCGCGACTAGTGATTACAACCGTTACAATAACTTGTATAAAAGTCATACGATAACTAAACAACAATACGAGCAAGCTTTAGCAACTAAACAAGAAGCAGAAAGTCAGGTACGTATTTTACAACAACAAGAAAAAGCCAGTGCTTACCAAAAATCAGTTGTAGAAGCAAAATCTAAGGTTTCTGATAAGCAAACAGATGTGGCTGCTGCTAATATCAAAAGAGCCAAAGCATTACTAGAATCGGCTAAATTAAACCTTACGTATACAGCAGTTACCGCTTCAATTGATGGACAGGTTTCTAAAATTGATATTCAGCCGGGACAATTAGTACAACCAGGACAATCTCTTTTTTATATCATCAACAATAACGAAGCGTGGGTAGTAGCTAATTTCAAAGAAACCCAATTGAATAAAATGGTTGCCGGACAAAAAGTAACTATCAAAGTAGATGCTTATCCTGATTATGAGTTTAATGGAACAGTAACTTCTTTTTCACCAGCCACGGGATCTCGTTTCTCAATTTTGCCTCCTGACAATGCGACTGGAAACTTTGTAAAAACAGTTCAACGTTTACCTGTGAAAATTAGCATTGATGCTGATAATGATATTGAAAAAATAAAATTATTACGTCCAGGAATGAATGTGGATGTTGACGTACATATTAAATAAAAATGGTACAAGGACAAGACGATTTAGTAGAATACGGCTTTAGACGAGTTATCATTACGATAACAGCAGTACTATGTGCGTTGCTGGAAATTGTAGATACTACTATTGTCAATGTTGCATTAACTAACATGCGCGGTAGCCTTGGTGCTACATTGACTGATGTTGCTTGGGTTATTACGGCTTATGCGATTGCAAATGTAATTGTAATCCCAATGACGAGCTGGCTTTCTCAACAATTCGGTCGCCGAAATTATTTTGCGGTATCCATTATTATATTTACCGTGTCTTCCTTTTTATGTGGAAATGCGACTAATATCTGGGAACTTGTAGCCTTCCGTTTTGTACAAGGTTTAGGTGGTGGCGCTTTGTTAGTTACTGCGCAAACCATTATTACAGAGAGTTATCCCATTGCAAAACGTGGAATGGCACAGGCAATATATGGTATGGGTGTAATTGTAGGACCTACCTTAGGTCCGCCATTAGGAGGTTATTTAGTAGATCATTTTTCATGGCCATACATCTTCTACATCAACATCCCGTTAGGAATCATTGCTACATTGTTAACATTAAGCTTTGTAAGAAGTCCAAAATATGGAGAGAAACTAAAATCAAATCAAGTAGACTGGTACGGAATTATTTTGCTGGCCACCTTTATTGGATCGTTGCAATTTGTCCTGGAACATGGGCAACAAGATGACTGGTTTAATAACAACTTAATTGTTGTTTTGAGTGTCACTTCGTTATTTGGTTTAATATTATTTATTTGGAGGCAATTAACCTACAAATATCCGATAGTTAATTTGAGTGTATTAAAAGATGGAAATTTAAGAATAGGAACCTTAATGAGTTTTATCCTTGGATTTGGACTTTACGGTTCTACCTTAATTATCCCAATTTATACGCAATCTATTCTAGGATGGACTGCTACTGATGCTGGATTATTATTAATACCTGGATCTATCACCACGGCATTTATGATGCCTATCATTGGTAAATTAATTCAGAGAGGTGTTCCTCAAGGATATATGGTTAGTGCTGGATTTTTAGTGTTTTTTATCTTTACATTCATGATGCACAATGCGATGACTCCTGATACTGGAGTAGAACATTTGTACTGGTCATTAATTCTAAGAGGTATTGGTCTAGGCTTGCTGTTTGTACCGATTACTACACTATCCCTTTCAACACTATCAGGTAAGAATATTGGTGAAGGTGCTGCCTTTACAGGAATGATGAGGCAATTAGGTGGTTCTTTTGGTATTGCGATAATCACTACTTTTATCACGAGATTCAGTCAAGAGCACCGTGTAAATTTGGTAGCCAACCTAAATGGAAGCAAATTACAAGTACAAGAACGTGTGCACTTATTGCAACAAGGCTTTATGTCTAAAGGATATACGGCAAATGAAGCATTAAAGAAAGCTTATCAGGCCATTGACTACTCGGTAATGAAACAAAGTACGGTATTGTCTTATATGGATATATTTTACTACTTAGGAATTATGTTTTTATTGTGTATTCCTATTGTCTTTTTAATCAAAAAAGGAAAAAACAAGATTGACCCTGCCGAAGCGATGCATTAATAAAAAAAACTCCGATTGAATCGGAGTTTTTTTTTGTTTTTATCTGGTGAACACTAAATGATTGCCTTTTGATAAATTGTCGTCATATTGATAGCCATCATAGTTGAATCCTTTTAAATCATCAATAGTTTCGGCATTAGTATCGATAATATATCGTACCATCATCCCTCTGGCTTTTTTAGCAAAGAAGCTAATTATTTTTAATTTGCCATTTTTATAATCTTTAAAATCTGGCGTAATAACGGGAACTTTCAAGGCCTTAACATCCACAGCCGAAAAGTATTCATTACTGGCCAAATTAATAAACAACTCCCCTTTCTCCAACTCTTTGTTCAGTTGCTTTGTTATCGTTGTTTTCCAAAATTCGTATAAATTATCAGCTTCGCCAATAGCTAATTTTGTTCCCATCTCTAAGCGATAAGCCTGCATTAAGTCCAATGGTCTCAGTAAACCATACAAACCAGACAGGATGCGCAATTTGTTTTGTAAAACAGGAATTTTTGCTTCTGGAATAGTATACGCATCTAAACCTGTATACACATCACCATCAAAAGTGTAAATAGCTGGTCGCGCGTTATCAATGGTAAAGGGAGTCTTCCAATCTTTGTTGCGCTGCCAGTTCAAGTCAGCTAACTTATCCGATATACTCATTAATTCTGAAAGATCTTTGGGGGATTTTTGTTTCAAAACTTTCTGGATTTGTCGAGACTCTTTTAAGAACGC
>Ga0070748_1001588_pt1 | contig 10581 bp, 6 predicted proteins | sample VirMetDEL_Nov_12_FD_77015 | JGI IMG/M metagenome (GOLD analysis project Ga0070748, IMG submission 77015) | Aqueous microbial communities from the Delaware River and Bay under freshwater to marine salinity gradient to study organic matter... | ecosystem: Environmental > Aquatic > Marine > Coastal ...
CAATGAAAAGTTCATGACCGAAAGCTTCACCAACTGGACCCATAAAAATAAAAAGCAGCGCTACCGCGTTGATTTTTCTGTTGCCTATGATTCAGACATTCGCAAGCTAATTGGCATTATTAAAACCGTAGTGGCATCCCACGAGCAAGTTATTAGCGGTGAAGGCGTGCCCTTTGAAGAGCAGCCAGACTGCGAAATTCATGGCTTCGGCGACTCAGGCGTAAATATGTTTGTCGAGTTTTGGATGTCGGGCATTGACGACGGAAAAAATCGTGTAGGCGGCGATTTGCTGCTAATGATATTTGAAGCCATGCGCGAGCATGGGTTCCAAATTCCGTTTCCACAGCGAGAAGTGCGCGTTATTAATGAAAATTTTGGAAAGTGATAAGTATCAGGAGTTATGACTCAATATGAAAAAGTTAACATTATGGATATTAAGTGCTGCTGTCTTTACTTTGCTTGGCTGTACTGCGCCAGAAATTGGCTATAACACTGCAGCCTATTTTGTAAATGAAGAGTGCGAAAGAGCTAAAAATTGTAGCGGGGGTATAGATGGTACCTATCAAGAAAATGAAAAGGCTCGTGCAGTGAATACGAAAATACTTTCAGATGCGGATAAGAATGAGCAGTTGGAGAAGTTACAGAAAGAGCTGGACGAAAATAGCGATTAAAAAGTAGTGTGTAAGTGATATGTGTTGCGCTAATCTGATGTTTTAGACAGAAATACAGTAAAAAATATCTTTATATGTTGAACTCTAGGATTTAACCGAATGATTGAGCGAGATATCTCTGATGGTAAGTTTCATTTGCTGGCACTTGATGGCTTGAGGGGCCTTGCTGCCTTGATTGTTGTTTTCAGTCATACGAGCAATTCTGGAATGTATTTCTTACCCTATATGAATTTACATGGGATAGGTAAGTCAGGGGTGTTTCTATTTTTTCTATTAAGTGCTTTTCTCTTGAGTAGGCCTTTGCTTGAGTATTCAAAGAGCATTTTATCCAGGTCCATAGTGACTCATTATGGGTTGCGGCGATTTTTAAGAATATATCCGTTATATATAGTGTATCTGATGGTCGCGCTACTAAGTACTTGGTTGTTGGCGCGGGGGTATAGCGTCAATAATGTCGCTCTTCCATTTACGCTAAACTGGTCTGATGTGGTAGGGCAATTACTGCTACAAGATGCGCGTGGTGTGACTTGGAGTATTGCAGTTGAGTTTAAGTTTTACTTTATCCTTCCCATATTGATTTTAATTATTTCATTTGTTCTGCCATTGGGTTTTTTACTTAGCAGCTTTTTATTTTTGATGTTATTGGTGGGGAGTCAAATTGTTTCACCGCAACATGATTCTCATGTTAATGATGCTCGGCTGCTGCCTTATATTCCCATTTTTTTGTTTGGGGTCTATTTGGCTGTGGTTCAGCAATATTTACAAAATAGCTCAGCGCTTAGAGTGCCTAGAGTGCAGATAATTTTGAAGTGTTTAGGTTGGTTGGGGGTGGCTGGTGTTGTTTTGATGACGCCCTTATTTTTTTCCATTGTTATTGCCCCTGTACCTAAAAATTATTTTCATCAAGAATTTATCCTTTATGCGGGTTTTTGGTCGCTAATTCTTGTTTCGGCAATTAATACACAAGGTTATCTTAATCGTTTTTTATGCTCTAGCTTGTTGCGATTTTTTGGAGCTGTTAGTTTTGGTGTGTATTTGTGGCATCCTATTTTTATTCAAATACTGCGTGTAACCGAACTGCCTTCTGGTGTAAAAGCGTGGTTGGTTTTAGCCTTGGCTACTGGGTTTTCATATGTTACTTTTCGTTTGATTGAAAAGCCTGCTTCGACCTACGCTATCGCGTCAGCAATGCGAAAATAGATTTGCAGCTAAGCTATGTGACGGTGTAACGATTTTATGCATGTGTTATTTGGGTGAGATAATATATGAAGATACGTGCGTGTGAGGCGCGAGATATTGCTGCTGTATGCAGTATCTATAATTTTTATATTGTGAATACAGTGATTACGTTTGAGGAAGTCATTTTGTCAGAGGATGAAATGGCTGCACGGGTTAACGTTTGCCAAAAAATATTTCCCTGGTTGGTTTGTGAGGTGGATGGCGAGGTGGTGGGGTATGCATATGCTTCAAGGTGGAAGGAGCGAAGCGCCTATAAAAATACAGTTGAAGTGACTGTCTATTTGAAAAATGGTGTGGCGCGCAAGGGTTATGGTAGGCACTTATATTCAACACTGTTAGAGGCGTTGAGAAAATTAAATGTACATGTGGCCCTTGGCTGTATTGCCTTGCCTAATGACGCTAGTGTGGCCTTACATGAAGCTTGTGGATTTAAGTCGGTGGCGCACTTTTCTGAGGTGGGGCGCAAATTTGAACGTTGGCTAGATGTTGGCTATTGGGAAAAGAAATTGAGCGATTAACGCATGCACTTACTGCGTAATCATGCGCTTTATCGCTCAATATTAGATTTTAATTATTAGAGTTTAAACCTTAGTGATATTAATGCGCTGGTGTCAGGTGCGGGGAAGCCAATATCGGTTTCATAGTTGCTTGCGGTGAGGTTGTCTAGGCTGACTCCTAAGGTTAACTGTTTGTTGACTTGCCAGTCTATATTGGCGTCGAGACGATTGTAGGCAGCAAGTGTTTGCTCTTGATCATTGCCACTGTAACGACTTACAGCAAAGCGATCTGCTACTTGCAAATAATGCAGATTGAATTGCCAGTCTTCATTGGGCGCGTAATGTAGCGATGAACCCCAGGTGAATTGTGGGCGGCCAAGTAAATGATTGTCAGATGAAAGCATGTCTATATCGGTGTAACTTGCTTGCACACGCCAAGTAACCTGTGAGTTTAATTGCCACGAGATTTCCGATTCGGCACCGCTGGTATTCACTCGCGATCTATTAACATTTTTGAATGTCTCGCTATCAAAGTCGATTAAGTCTTTAAATTCTTGTTTGAAATAACTTAAGCTCCCGCTCAGTGTGTTGCTGGTAAAGGCTATGCCTGTATCGCGAGTGGTTACCGTTTCGGGTTTTAGATCCTCATTGCCAACGAGTGGATGGCCAAGGGCAAAAAAACTTGGCAGTTTAAAACCTTCGCCCCAGTTGGCAAACCAACTGAGTTGTTCGTTGATTGCATAGCGCGCACCCATTTGGCTGCTGTTGTTTGCGCCTAGATCTTGAGTGTCATCGCGCCTTAGGCTCGCTTGTAATAATAACGCGGGCGCAACGTAGCCGTTGAGATTCACAAAGGCGCTATTGATTCGACGCGCGAGTGAAAAGTCGGTAGGCAATTTGAAACCAAAATCTAAATAGCCTTGGCTCTCACCTGCTTCGCGGCGAGTCTCTAGGCCGAGGTTGCTCCAGTAGGTGCTTTTATTGCCGAGAGTATTTACCCAGCTAAGGGTGGTGCGATTAAAGTCGGTAGTCGAGCCGTTAGGTGGTACTGCATCATAGGGTGCAATGCCGGGCGAACTATAGATGTCATCGCGTTGATACCACGCGGCTTGTGTTTTAGTTTGCCAAAATTTATTGATTTGCCACTGCCAATTGAGCGCTGCATTTTGATCGCGAAAATCACTGCGATCGAGATCGCGATCGATAGCGTATTCTGGCCCGCCACTTTGCTCTGGAAATGAAGTGCGCTCACCATCAAGATAACGATAACTAAAACCTAAGCCTTGATCATCTTCCTGCCAGTTAAGGCGGCTGGTGAATTCAGTATTCTTTGCGCTGCTACCACTTAGTGCATTGCCTCCATCTTTAGTTTGCAGGCCGAGCGCATAACCTAGCTGGCCTAGTTTTCCGCTGCTGCTCAGGCCTGCACTGTTATAGCCTTTTGTGCCTGCATTGGCGTTTAGTTGTATGCTTTGTTCATCACTGGGTGCTTGGGTAATGATATGAATAACACCGGCAAGCGCATCTGAACCGTAGATGGCTGATTGCGCACCACGAATAATTTCAATGCGTTCAATCGATTCAACATTAATGCTGTTGATATCAAACGCACCGCCACGAGTATTGGTGGGATCATTCAGTTGTACGCCATCCAACAATACGAGAGTGTGATTTGCTTCTGCGCCGCGCAAGTTAATCGAGGTGATGCCGCCGGGACCGCCTTGTTCGTCGATCCAGAGACTGGGTATTTGACGCATTGCATCTAGCAGGCTGTGATTGCTGAGCTGCCGTAATTGTTCTTTGTTGATCACCGATACTGAAGAGGATAATTGCTCATTGGATACGGGGCTGTAACTGCCAGTAACGATGAGTTCTTCTTTTGCTGCGGTGGTTATTGTAGATGCAAATGAGGTGGTAGCCGCTATGGCGAGTAACAAGGGGCTTAGGTAAAACGTCTTCATGGTGAGCCTTAAAAATTTTTAACAGGTTGTGGTGTAGTTGGCGCTTTTAGCTGCGGAATAACCGTAACTTTTGCGCAGTGTATCGGCATCCATGCCATTGATTCTGTGTTTTTTACTGCGTGGGAAATTTATAGAGCGTGTAATAGGCATCCATAGTAGCCGCAACGGGATCATTAAAAGCCGCTGCCGCCTGTAGCTGAGCGTGATAAATTCGCGCTGTTTGTTCGGGGTGAATCTTAGCCTGCTGCAGCGAGACTAGTTCAATACTTATTGAGGTCCGTGTTGCGTTGAGTGATATTTTTTTGAATTGCTCTTGTTGTAAACCCATTTCTTCTGAGCCGTAGTCGGGAGCATCGCGATAGACCCAAGATTCGAGCTTGATGAGTTCGGCCAACTTTTCTCGGCTGATATTCTGTGCTAATGGCTGCGTCAGTTCGAGCCTAAATCCAGTTGCGGTAGCAAGCATTTCTTTAATGGCTGGCGCTATGGTTTTACCGTCCCAGCGAATGCGCTGTAGGCTAGCGACATGGCCCCCCTTCGCTTGCCACCCGCGCCCTGTTTGGCCGAGTAATAAGCTGCCATCGGCTAAAAACAAGGGGCGCATAACACCCGATTCCAAATCATCTATAAAGGGCATAACACTCCCTTGTTCAATACCATCTACTGTTTGCGTGGCGATGCGCAATAAATTAGATTGGGTTTGATCGCCCATAAGCATCTGCCCAGCAAATGCGCCAAATTTTCCTGCAGTGGTATCCCATGCAGGGTTACCGGGTGAATTGGCCACGCGGTTGTGAGGCAATAAAATAATAGGTTGAGTTCGTTTGGTTTTTACCTTATCCCATTGAATCTCAGCGGAGTCGGGTGTCATGCCGGGTAGGTCGACTAATGATGATGGGTGGCCATAAAACTTATCTTTTTCGATCACAAATATTTTCGATGTGCCCATATATTCGCCCTGATTGTCGCTATACCAAAGGCGCCCGTCAGGCCCGAGCCCAAGGCCGGCAGGACTACGTAAACCATTTGCCCAAGGGGTAAATTCGCCTTTTGGTGTAATGCGAATATTCCAACCGGCGTAGCCCCCCGCACTGCCCATATAGGCACCGCCTGCTTTGTAGGTTGAGCCATCGCCGCCATCGGCTAAATTAATGCTGATGTAGTAGGCGCCGTCGGCACCGCGCACAGGGCCGTGCATATAGGAGTGGTAATTGCCGTGATAGGAGTGGGCATCAAATAGGGTGTCGTAATTGTCAGCTATGCCATCGCCGTTGGTATCGCTGATACGTGTCAGCTCAGCTTTTTGCCCAGCAATAATCGTAAAGCCTTTTTTGTCTTCCACCAGTAGCCCGAGACTGTCGAAGGTACCTTCGGCAAATAATTTCCACTGGCCTTTGTGCATGCGCCAGATGCCCGCGGTGCGGGTAGCAATGACGGTGGTGTTGTCTTGGGTTAATGCTAAACCCAGCGCTTCAAATAATTGTTCGCGGCCAAAATTATCTTTGGGCGGATAGTAACTTTCGATGCTGTAGCCGGCGGGCATCTTGGCCTTGGCGGGCGTTATTTTAATCGGCTGTTGGCGATAGTCGAAATTGGATTTTGGTGCGTGCCAGACTTTATCGCTCACCAACATCTGTGCGGTGAGTATTGTGTTAATTTTACCGGCGGGCAGTGACCAGCGATCGACGTTTAGTTGCCCCACTTTCGTTTTAATGTTTTGTAGCAGTTTGGTGTTGAGTGAAAATGCTTGGGCCGTGTTTAATTTTCCGTTTAGAGCGATAATAACGGTGCCCTTGGCATCTATCGTTGTTCGCACCTCAAGCTTGTTGGTGCCGATACTGTAGCGAAAGGTTGGGAGTTGATTTTTTTGTGTAGAGTCGCGGCGATACCCTAAAAATTGCGCACCTATTTTTTTAAGGCGACTCAGGTGATCCTCTTGACTGTAGAGTGATGCTTTTGCTGTTGCAGGGTCGCCAAATTTTGCGTCTTTAAAACTGAAGTCAATAAGTTCACCTTGGGCATTGAGTGGCGCGAATAAATACTCAAGTTCGCCAAAATTAATTTCGCGGCTTTCGTAACCCATCTTTAAACCTTTACCGCCACGGTTTAAAAATTCACCGCTCATGTCTAAAAAGCCACCTTGCCAAATTTTGGTAATGGCCAGCAGTCGTGGGTCAAAACTGTAATTTACTCCCCACGGCGTGCCTACGTGAATCGCGCGGCCAGAAACACCTTGCATAGGCCCGCGCTGAATACGTACTTCATCATCTACCAATTGTTGCAGGCGATCTGCTACAGGATCATATTCTGCGGCGCCGGCTTGTGGCAGGAGTTTAATGGCAGGGCCTTGCTCCCAAGGTGTATTGAGTGTGGCAAGGTAGTCGCCAACCGCATCTATTTGCGCGTCGCTAATGACTTGGGGCGAGAATACCGGCATGAGTGGTAAATAGGCTTCACCTTTTTTGCTGCCGCTTTCAGCAATGGCGAGTTGCTCTGTAGCGGCGCGCAGGCTGCGGTGTAAATAGCGGCTATCTGCTTTAATCGTAAATCTGTGGCCTTTACCGCCTTCAATTACTTCACGATCGCGCGCTTCGCGTTTAAATAAGCCATAGAGGTTAGGGCCGGTGCTCACGCCGCTACTATTTGGGTTGGTAAGGTGGCAGGCATTGCAGCCAAGGGATTCAAATGTTTCTTTGCCGAGTGCAACAAAATCGACCAGATCTTGTTCATTCGTTTTTTCGCCTGATGTCTTGGGTAATTTAATTTGATTAAAATCAGCGGGTGCAAGTGCAAAATTACGCAGAGCGAATGAGCCTTGAGTCACCTTAATAATTTGTGGGCCGCCTTGGTCTTCCCAGCTCATAGGGGCGTTGTTGCTAATAGTGGGACGCAACTCATTGTGTAATACGCGCTCACCATTGATTAGCACTTCTAAAAGTAGTGCATCTTCCATTTTGTTGCGCGCTTCATCAAAGCGAGGTGCGCGAAATTTTAAACTAAGGCTCTGCCATTCATTGTTGATATCGTGTAATTCAATTGCGTAGCGACCCTGCACGTAGAGTTGTGCACGGCTGTCTTGGGGCATTAGAAAATTCATGCTCATGACTAGATCGCCAAAGTAGCCATTGGAGGTGAGTGTTGCTTCAGCTGTGGTATTTTGCAGAGCAAGAATATCGCCCCGAGCTACGTCACCAAGTTGTAGGCTCTTGCCTATAGCGCTGGCTTTGGTGGTTAATGTCCAGGCTGTGTTTTCTTTGAAATAGGTACTGGGAGCAAGGGGCTCCGCAAGTGCAAAGCTGCTCGGCAACAGCATGATGCTGCCGAATAGAATCTTGCAAAAAGGCGCTATGCAATTAAACCTGCGTCCAAGCTTTAATATCTGTAAACGAAGCATAAGAATTACCTAGATGTGGGCTGGGTAAAAAAGCGCCGCCGTAATTTACGGCGGCGCACTTTATTATTGAATATGGTGAGTAACGGCCCTTAAACAAAAGGCTGTCTGCGCAAATAGCAGTCTTATTTAAAGCTTGCGTACCCAAATATTGCGAAAGTTCATGGCATTGCCGTGATCTTGTAGGCGTAGTGGTGCACATTCATGGGCTTTGTATACTGGCTTGCCGATCCATTCGGTAGCACCTTGAATTTCAACGTGATTTTGTACCAGTACACCGTTGTGTAATACCGTTACATAGGCGGGTTTTTTAAGTTTTTTATGTTTATCAAATTGCGGGGCGCTAAAAATAATATCGTAGGTTTGCCATTCGCCCGGCGCACGCGTGGCATTTATCAGTGGAATAGACTGTTTATAAATAGCCGCCGCTTGACCATTGGAGTAGGTTTTGTTGTTGTAGGAGTCGAGTATTTGCACTTCATAGCGCTCCTGCAAAAACACACCGCTGTTATTGCGCGCTTGGCTTTCTAGTAACTTGCCGTCGGCATCGGTAATTTGGGTGGGTGTACGCCACTCTACATGCACCTGCAGGTCGCAAAAAGATGCTTTGGTTTTGATGTCGCCCGTTTGCGGCACAACCACCAATGCGCCATCCACAATTTTCCAGGGGGCGGAGCCACTATTTGCACTCTCCCATTGGTCTAAGTTGCTGCCATCAAAGAGGGTAATCGCATCTGATGGCGTGCCATTGAGAGTGCCTGATTGGGGGGCTGCGAGGGGAACGCTAATAATATTCGGTACAGGTTCCCAGACCTCTGTTTCCTCTGCGAGCTGCCAAGGCTCTTTAGTCGCAGCGCAAAGTTGGAGCGCATAGCAACTGCCAAGGAGTAAGAGTGATTGCGTAATAGTTTGTCTTAACGTTTGTTTCATGTGTCGACCTGTCTTTTTATTGTGACCTGAGGGTATTCAGGTAGTACATTTTGGATTTAAGGTTGCTGCTTCACTAAGTGCGCGCTGTTTTAGTGTGCTTGGCGGCAAACAACATGTCATTTGTACTATTTATTCTGGCAGGCGACCAATCAATTTACATTGCTTGATACTTTCATAAGGTTTGCCATTGAAGGTTAAGCCTACTTTGCCGCACTACCTTAATGGTGCTTTATGGGTAGGTATTCTTTGTGTAAAGAGTTGTATTGAAATATCAATCTACGCGATTAATCTCTCAATCGCGTTTCGCCCTGATTCAAACTGCAAACTAACCTAAAAAGTAAAGGTTCATAAAATTAGCTTCTGTTGGCGCACACGTTATTCAGTGCTAACTAAGGTCTTTTTTATTTCCAATTGAGTTTTGAGGGTATCAAAAGAAGGTAAGCCTATTAACGCATGGCGGTATCTATGAAAAATTAACCTAGCAGGCGCCATTCAATTTGTATTTAAGGAGACTCAGGTCTAGTGTTAAGGGTGATGTGTAGCTCAAACTTATTTCCAGCCTTAAGCGCTAAAGGATTCCTTCATGGCCACCAGAAAGTCTGCTCCTCCTGCCGCACCTATAGTCGATGATGATGCTTTTGTCTTAGAGGCTCCGGATGTTATGGATGTTCCCAATGTCGAGAACACTGCTGCTGTGAAGGCGACGGCTATTGATAAAGATGCATCTATTGATAAAGGCGTGGCTGTTGTTAAGGACTCCCCAGCGAGCAAAAGTACTGCCAGCCCAAGCGCAAAAGCCGAAGTAATACCTAGAACTAGCAGCGACGAGCAAAAAGTTAGCGATGGCTACATGTATTTTACTGAGCGTGATCTCAATAAAATTTTGAGTAATTTGGATGCTTTACGGGCAAGTGTCTATCCTGATATGAATGAGGATCACGACAGCGATATTTACAAAAAACCGCAATTTCCTTCGGTGTGTCTTATAGGTTTGGGACGCTGTGGCTCCAATATTGCCTTGGATGTAGCCTCTTTAGTTTATAGCGCGCGCAATTTCTATTTGAATGAATTTTTGTCGGAGGTGAAGGAGACCCGAGAGCAGGATCAGGCGCCTATGCGTTGGATCAAGCGCAGCTTTCATCTCAAAGGTACACATCAACTCAAGCCGGTATTTTTAATTGAGCCCTTGGTTATGCTCGGCGATTTAGATAAGGACATCGAAGGGCGAATTCGTTTCTCTCACAAGGGCGAGCGCGCTGGTTTCCTTAAAGATTATACCAAAATGAAAATTATGGATCTGTCTGAAGTGCATGCGGGTGGTTCAGGTAATGCACCTATTCTTGGGCAGTATTTGGCTAAAATTATTTTGAATAAAGATACCCATAAATTTTCTAACGAAGACTGGAAATTTATACACTCTTATTTGATTGATTCTTGCGGTATTAAAGCCAATCAATCGCGCTTGTATTTTTATATTTTCAGCGCCGGCGGTGGTACCGGCTCTGGTATGGCATCTGAGTTTGGGTTGGCACAACAATATGCCTACATGAGCAAAACCTTTGAAACGAAATCGTTCAATGAAGATACTGATAATCGTGGGCACTCATTTGTGTTTGAGCCTATTTTTACCAGCGGTATATGCATACTGCCTAACATTTCGGATCACGGCGTAGAAATGTCTGAGGCCTTGCACATTAATGCCGGCCGCCTGCTCTGTAAGTATCTCTCTGAGGAGTGGGATTTCTCCTACAACTTCGAAAATGAAGATAGTAGCGAGGCCAGTGTGATGCATCGTATTCGTCCCTGGAATGCCATGATGCTAATCTCCAACGATATTATGCGCTACGCTGAAGCAACAGATGACGGCAGTATTCAGCATATTGATGTGAATG
>Ga0070748_1001592_pt1 | contig 10569 bp, 7 predicted proteins | sample VirMetDEL_Nov_12_FD_77015 | JGI IMG/M metagenome (GOLD analysis project Ga0070748, IMG submission 77015) | Aqueous microbial communities from the Delaware River and Bay under freshwater to marine salinity gradient to study organic matter... | ecosystem: Environmental > Aquatic > Marine > Coastal ...
ATTCCTCACGAGGGTGCTGCTCTTGAGATGCCTTTTCGTGTTGTCGATAAGCATTCTGATTCGAAATAATCTTTTTACCTAAAGGAGAGTCTTCAAAACCTTTAAGCCTTTTCTTCCTTACAATCCTAGGGCCACCCTTTGATTTGTCAGGTCTGTCTTTAGCGATGGCAGATTCGTCATACTCCGTTTCAACCTTAGCGTCCCCTGCCATAATTCTATACATCTTTGCAATAAACAGCTTTGACTTCTGAGTCAGAGAGTATCTTACTCTATAATTAAATCTGTTCTCATCTCTGAACCACATACTATCGTCTTCATAGCTAACAGCTCTTCTGTCGAAGTACTTAAACAAATATCCATCACGTACTAATGGGCCTATCAATTTGTCCTTAGTTTGGAAGTAGCTGACCTTTAGCTGTTTACCTAACCACTGACAAGTAAAGAATTCTAGGTCGTGCATAAAGAACAAAGCCTCTATCTGTCTAGGCTTTAATGTAGAGTTTTTCCTAGCCCATCGTATGGCTATATAGTAGAACTTAGCGGGAGAATCTGGTTTATTGTCAAGATATAAGAAATCACGAAACTTCTTATCCTCTTTTTTGTGGATTCGTTTAGATCCCATAATGAATTGAATTAAATGTATCTTTGTACAAAAGTACTTTATTATGGGAACACTTGCAGGAACAAAGGTAAAAGATGCCTACCCATCTCTTTTAAAACTAGAGAGTGGGACAATAACTACGTCTACTAAAGTTGTAGAGGATGGTGCGGGAAATGACTCTGCGCTTAAGATATCTTCATCCACCGTTGAGGTAGCTGGAACATTAAAGTTTGGAACAGCACCTACAGCTGGGACTTCAGAAGTTTCTGCCTTACTGTTAGATTCAAATAATAATGTTGTAAAAAGAACTTTAGGTGCTGCTGCGTTTACTACCGGAGAGTCTAACACTGGAACAGCTCCCATTGCTGTATCAGGAAGTAATGTTATATCCCTAAATGCTCCAACAACATTAAGTCAACTAACAGAGTCTACTGTAGCTATAGCTGATAGTTTCTTTATATATGATGCAAGTGCAACAGCTCATAAGTACATTACTATTCAAGACTTAAAAGATTATGTAACTACAGGAGTTACCGCTGCTGCCGCTGGTAGTACTACTCAGGTACAGTTCAATAATTCTGGTGTTTTATCGGGATCTCAATTATTTTCTTTTAGCACAGCCACCCTCTTTTATGGTGGTACTGATTTCGTTATAAGAGAAGCAAGTACTGGAAAAGCTTCCACATTTAGAAGGTCAGAAAGTTCGAATGTAGCAAATGGAGCTACTAACGCTATTATGTTTGCTGTCCCAATAGGTAGCTTTAAAGGAATGATGGTTGACTATGTTGTAAACATTGGTAATGAAACAAGAAAGAGGATGGGTACTTTTCACATTATATGGAACTCACAAAACACGTCAACAGCACCCATATCCTCAGATTCTGTAGCTGTACAATTAGGGACAACAACAACTGGGGAATTCACGCTTTCAGCAGCTATTAGTGATGATAATTCAAGTATAAATGTCAGAGCAAGTAATGGTGTGGGAGAAATTATGTACTTTAGATCAAGCGTTAAGTTGATCACTAATAATGAATAAAGAGGAAGAAGACAAGCTTGAGTTTTTTATAAAGGTTAGAGAGAAGTTTGAAGACATAGAGGATCTAGCAGATCATTATGGACTTAAGAAAGACTTTATGTCCGTAATGTGTGTTGGACTTATAGAAGAAGACATTTCTGTATTACGTTATAAGGTCAATGCTATTTCTAGTATCTTTGTCGACAATGAAAGTGAATTAGCATCTTTGATGTCTCATTTGGCAAGATCATATGATAAAGATAATTCTATTGATTTTAGTAATATAAACTATTGGCTAAATAAAGAAGGTGGAGATGCTTAAATTTAAATTAAAATGGAAATCATTCGTAAAATCATCGTGGGCAATGACCCTCTTAAAGCAATGGCTTATTACGTGGGCCAAAAAGCTGGGGCTGGTGAAGTAAATGCCATCTTACTAGACAGAAAACATTTAGATAGATATAAAGAGAGACGATATGTCATTTATATCAAAGACAAAAATGGGGACTTAGCCTTATGGAAGGCGGTAGAGAATGCTCCTGTATTACTTGAATTTGACTGTAACTTCTGATGAGACCACTACATAACTTTATAGTTCACGTTCCAGAGACCGTGAAGGAAACAAAAAAGATTGGAGACGTAGAGATCTATATCGAAACTAAATTCAATGAGTTTGAACACCGTGTTATGGAGGGCGAGGTTGTTGGCATTCCAGAAAAGTACAAAACACCAGTAAGTGTTGGAGACACATTGTATTTTCATCATCACGTTGTGATCACCCCTCAGATAGTTGACGAAAAGAATAAACTATATCAAGTAAACTTTAGTCCAGAGGGTGGGCATTTAACACAATCATATGTTGTTAAGAAAAAAGACACTGATGAAATCATAGCTTTAAATGATTGGGTTTTTTTAGACCCTATTGAACCTGAAGCTAAATTAAAAAGCGATATAATTGAAATTGTTTCTTTTGAGGAAGTTCCAAACATCAAAGGGAAGATTATGTATGCTAGTGATAAAATTAAAGAACTGGGATTAAAAATTGGAGATGTCGTTTGGTTTACTAAAAACTCCGACTATGAAATGCAAATTGATGATAAAAAACTATGGAGAGTGCTAATTCAAAATCTAACAATAGTAGAAAAGTAAAATTTACAACAGCTAAAGCATCAGTAGATTTAATTAAAGCTATGGAGTCAGCAATTAGAAATATGACTTCTGAAATACAAAAGCCTGTAGATCAAGAAATTACGGGGTCTGCTCGTAAAGCAGAACTTCAAGCCATCAAGGATACTGCATTGGCTTGCAAGGATTTAATTATAGAACGTCAAAAACTAGAAGAATTAGTCTCTTCATTGGGAAAGAATGGAGAAATATCTAAAGAAATAGATTATCGAGGCGGTTTTGCGGAAAAATTCGTTAAAAAATAATGGCGGGTCTTAATATTATAGATGATCAGGCGATTATTAATGTTTGTTTTAATAATACAGAGGGAGATATAGAAGAAATTGCTTGTTTAAACATACAACTGCCTAAGCAACCTAAAAAGAAAGACATACTCTTTAACGACTTCCCTAAAAAAGAACAGCACTGGAGAAGGTACGATATGCCTAAAGATTTAAATACTGTAACTTCTATGGAAGATTGGTATTCAGCTCCTAAAGAATTCCAACAGAAATATGCTCCATACATAGAACAAGAATTTAGAAGAAGAAGAGAAGGCGTATGGTTTTACAATAATGGTGTTCCAACATATATTACTGGCCATCACTATATGTTTTTGCAATGGAGTAAGATAGATATCGGATATCCTAGCTATTTGGAATTTCAAAGAAGACTCTTCCTTCATTTTTCTGCTTGTGAAACTGATCCAAGATGTATGGGTCAGATATATACTAAGTGCAGAAGATCTGGCTACACGAATATGAGTTCTAGTATTATGGTAAATGAAGCTACTCAAGTAAAAGAAAAGCTGTTAGGTATAATGAGTAAAACAGGAACAGATGCTCAAGCTGCTGTGTTCTCAAGCAAGGTAATTCCTATATATAAGTCTTATCCGTTTTTCTTTCAGCCTATTTTAGATGGCACAACAAACCCTCGTCAAGAGTTAGCCTTTAGAGAACCATCAAAGAGAATTACAAAAAAAAATAAGAGTGTTCAAAAAGGAGAAGCTCTAGACACAATAATAAATTGGAAGAATACTGTTAGTAATGCGTATGATGGATCAAAGACTCACCTTCTGTTTTTAGATGAAGCGGGTAAGTTTGAAAAAGGAATTGATATACGTGAAGTATGGAGGATACACAGGACTTGTCTTTTGGTAGGTAGAAGGGTGATTGGAAAATCATTGGTAGGATCTACGGTAAATCCTTTAGATAAAGGTGGTCGTGAATACAGAGACTTATATCGAGATTCGGATCCTTCAGACAGAAACGAAAACGGGAGAACAAAAAGTGGTCTTTACTCAATATTTATTCCTGCCTATGAGGCACTAGAAGGTTTCTTTGACACCTATGGCAATCCTATCATTGACGACCCCGATTCAATGATGATAACTGAAGATGGTACTCCTACAGAAATAGGGGCTAAGACTTTTTTAAAAAATGAACGTAAAGGGCAACAACATAACAGCTATGAACTCAATGAGATAATCAGACAGTTTCCTTTTACTGAAGAAGAGGCGTTTAGAGATTCTACAAAAAGTAGCCTATTTAACATACAGAAGATTTATGAGCAGACTCAGTATAATGATGATCTGTATCCTAATCCAATTGTTGTAGGAAATTTTGTTTGGGAAAACGGAAAACAAGACACTAAAGTTCTTTTTAAACCAGATACTAATGGCCGATGGAGAGTAAGCTGGCTCCCTCCAGCAGATCTGAGAAATTTAAAAAAAATAGAGAACAACAAGATTGTTCCTCCCAATAATACTTTAGGATGTGGAGGTGTTGACTCATATGATATAGACACTACTGTTGACTACAGATCTTCAAAAGGAGCTTGTCATATTTACAATAAATTTTCTATACAACACCCTTCCAATATGTTCGTTGCTGAGTATGCAAGCAGACCTCCATTAGCGAAAATATTCTATGAAGATATTCTTATGGCTGCTAAGTTTTATGGTTATCCAATACTTATAGAGAACAATAAATACGGTATTGCCAGATACTTTGAGTCAAGGGGATATGATGGGTATCTTATGGACAGACCTGCTCATTTAGTGGCAGCTTCTAATCATATAAAAACAAAGACAAAAGGTATCCCTTCCAATTCACAGGATATTATACAAGCTCACGCTCAGGCAATTGAGGCTTATATTCACGATCACGTAGGGGTGCATCACGAGACTGGAAACTATGGAAATATGTATTTCAACAGAACTTTAGAAGATTGGATTAACTTTAAGATTGATGATCGTACTAAATTTGACTTATCAATATCTAGTGGATTAGCTCTTATGGCAGCGCAAAAAAATGTTAAACAAAAAATCAAAACAGACTTTGAAAGCAGAGTGTTTTTTAGGAAAGTACGCCCAATTAAGCGTTAATTCTTATCTGTATCTTTGTACACAAAGCATTTACTAAATGGATTACACTGGAAACTCATCTAATTATGAGTCTATTTTCCCTGACCCGTTAGCAGAACAGCCCAAAAAGCTTACAAAGCAATATGGGCTACAGTATGCTAAGGCTGTATACTCTCAATGGGGAGGCGTAGATATTGACGGCTCTTTATACGCCAGAAGGTGGAAAGAGTTCGAGGTGTCAAGAGATTACGCAAATGGTACTCAAGATACTTCAATATATAAGCAAATATTATCTTCTTTAGATCCTAACAACGGAGACGGATCTATGCTGTCTTTAGACTGGACTCCAGTGCCAATAGTCCCTAAGTTTGTAAAGATTGTAGTAAACAAAATACTTTCTTCTAAGATGTACCCCAATGTAGAGGCAATAGATCCTTTATCTAGGAGTGAAAAAGATATAGAAAAAAACAAAATTAAAATTCGTGTTGAAGAAAGAGAAAGCATTGAGGAAGCAAAAGCTTCTGGACTAAAAGTAAGAGTAGACCCTTCTCAACTTCCTGACACCCCAGAGGAGGTAGAGATATTTTTAGAGTCTAATTTAAAGACTGCTGCTGAAGTTGCATCACAGATAGGTATTAATCTAACCCTTTCTTGGAACGATTTTGATGAGCGTATTTATAGGAGAAACGTAGAAGATTTAGTAAATGTAGGTATGGCTGTCGTTAAAAGAGAGAATGACCCTAACTACGGTATTGTAACTAAGTATGTTGACCCCGCTTACTTTATTCATAGCTATACTGACGATCCTAACTTTTCCGATATTGTATATGCCGGGCATATTGAAAGGCTTTCCATATCTGAGCTAAAGAGAATAGCAGGAGATCAGTTTACAGAAGATCAGTATAAGAATATGGCCAAGACGGTAATGAATCGTTACGGCAACAATCCAAATGTCATCGGATCTTCAACATACGATGGTAACCTTGATAGATATAACTACGGATATGACGAGTATACTATACAGGTTATGGACTTTGAGTTCGTGAGTGTAGACAATGTAATATTCGAAAAGAAAGAATCTGCTTACGGAAACATTGGTTTCTACCACAAAGGAAACAAGTATGCTGCACCAACAAATAGTGTATATGACAGAGAAGCTGTTTATATGCAGAATGCTACATTATATGGCGGTTGCTTTATAATAGGAACAGATCACATATACAATTATGGTTTAAAGAAGAATGTACCAAAGAATGTACACGATTTAAGCCGTACCCGTATGAGTTATAGTGCGATTGCAACAAACATCCGAAGAATGATCCCTAAATCCATAGTTTCTGGAGTAATAGGATTCGCAGATCAGCTACAATTGTCTCACCTCAAGATTCAGCAAGCAATTGCTAAGGCAAAGCCAGACGGTCTTCTTGTCGATATCGAAGGACTAGAAAATGTCCAATTAGGTCGGGGAGGAGAGTTGCAACCACTAGATATTCAAGACATCTACGAACAGACAGGTGTCTTCTATTATAGGAGCAAGAACCCGGAAGGCGGATTTCAGAATCCACCCGTTCGTCCTTTGGACAACACCATCAGAAACATCAATGAGCTTATAGCTCTATACAATCATTATTTGAGAATGATTCGTGATGCTACGGGTATTAATGAGGTTATGGACGGAACATCTCCAAAGGGAGATCAGTTAGTGGGTGTTAGACAACAGCAATTAGCGGCAGGAAATAACGCTTTGTATGATATAACAAATGCTTCTTTAGTTTTATACAGAAGAGTATGTGAGGATATAGTTAAATGCTTACAGATAATGCCTGCTAAAAGCATATTATATCAGTCATATGAAAAAGCTATAGGTAAAGAGAATATGAGTGTTCTTAGCTCTTTCTCCAAGTTACCTATGTACAATTTTGGTGTTCGTGTCGTTAGCGATATGAATGACGTAGACAAGGCTTACTTAGAGCAAAATATTCAAGTAGCTTTAGCTCAAAAAGAAATTGATTTAGAAGATGCGATTGCCATTAGGCAGCTAAGAGATATTGATCAGGCAGAAAGATTATTGGTTGTACGTAGAAAAAAGAGAATCAAACAACAGCAAGAAACTGCTGCTATGAATTCTCAGATGCAAGCACAAATGAATCAGCAAACGGCTATGGCTAGTTCTCAAGGAAAGATGCAAGAAGAGCAGATGAAAGCTCAGATTGACGCTCAAAGAATACAGATAGAGACTCAGGCAAAGGCTCAACTTATGCAATTGGAGTATGAACTTAAGATGCAACTTGAAAATCTAAAAGGTAACTTCGGGATTGCAGAGCAAAGAATAGAGTCTGGCGTTAAGCAAAACTTAGAAAACGAGAAAGAGGATCGTAAAGATGATCGTGTCAAAAAACAAGCTGTTCAACAAAGTAAGTTAATCTCTCAAAGAAAAGGAGAAAGATCTGAACTTGAGGATGAAGAGAATATTGTAGACGTTCTCCTCAATGAAGAACAGCAATAGGCGAAGGTAACACGCCCCCTTTCTTTTTGTAAATTTGTGCTATGGCAGTACAAGTAGATTTTAGAATAGCTCCAGAGGATCAGTTTACATTATTTGATCCAAGCACAAAGAAAAACAAAACAGTTACTTATTTCACGTTACTCGCTAAGATACGTGGGGCTGTAGGTGGTAGTGCTGTTGGTGGTGGATTTTCTCCATCCATAACAGGCCCCTTAAACAATCAGTTAATAGTATATAACTCCCAAGAAGATCAATGGGAGAATAGAACTGTAGGTATTTTTAATCGATTTATCGTCTCTGGCCAAACGGACGTTGTCGCATCTTCATTAACCAACTCACTTACTTTTGCTGGAGGATCAGGGGTTACAATATCTACAAATGCTACTACAGACACCATAACTATAAACTCCACAACTGGAACTGTTACTAGTGTAAATATGTCTGTCCCTACAGGGTTTGCTGTAAGCGGTAATCCTGTTACTTCAACAGGGACATTGGCTTTAGGTTTTGATACTGGATATAGTCTACCTACAGATGCTACTCAAGCCACTTGGACAGCAGCATATAATGAGACTATTACCTCTGCTGCTTTTGATACAGCAAACGGAGTTATCACTCTTACTAAAAGAGACACGAATACTATAACTGTAGATATAGATGGAAGATTCATTCCTCTTAGTCAAAGAGCCGCTGCTAATGGTGTGGCTACTCTTGATGGTGGTGGAAAGATTCCAGCTTCACAATTACCATCTAGCGTATTTCTTTACTTAGGAACGTGGAATGCGAATACTAATACGCCAACCCTTGCTGATGGTACAGGAACATCAGGAGATGTGTATCGTGTAAGTGTTGCCGGTACTCAAAACTTAGGTAGTGGAAATATATCTTTTGAAATAGGAGATCTATGTATATATGATGGTGCTGACTGGCAGAAGTCTGACTCTACAGATGCCGTTACTTCAGTAAATGGATTAACGGGTACTGTCGTTTTAGGGGTCAATAATATTGATGATGTAACTATAACATCTATAGCCGACAATCAATTCCTTGTTTACGATTCATCTAGTAGTAAATGGAAGAATGAAACTGTTTCTTTACATACGGGTACAGGTACAGGAGGCACGGTAGCTGGGTGGCAAGGCTCTGGATCATCCTCAACATTAGGTAATACACCAATAACATTTAGTGGGACTTCTTTAACTACAGGAGGAGACACTACACTTGGTGGTAATTTGCAATCTAGTTTAGGTAATATTTCTTTTGGAGATTCTACTAGTACTGGAGTAGGTAGAGCTAGATTTGGAGTAGGGTCTGATTTACAGATTTATCACGATGGTTCTAATAGTTATATAGATGAATCAGGTACAGGAGCTTTATATATACAAAGCAATATAGTAAACTTAAGAAGCTCTACTGGTGAATGGTTTATGGAAGGTATTGCAGATGGCGCAGTAAACCTATATCACAATAATGTTAAAAAGTTTGAAACTACAAGTTCGGGAGTTACAGTAACAGGAGGTATTCTTTTACCTAACAATAATGACATTGGCTGGGACGGTGGATATAGTGCTGGTAAACCCACACTAGCGGCAGTTGGAACTACCATAAGAATGTTTCCTTCAGGTTCAGTAAGTGGTGAGCAATTTTCATTAACGCCAACAACAGCAACCTTTGCAGGAGACGTTAGTTTAGCCGATAATAAAAAAATAAAACTAGGAGCAGGGGTTGATTTAGAATTATATTCAAATGGTGCAGATGGATATGTTGTTGCACCTGTTGATGATTTAGTATTACAAGCAGCTGATGATATTTTTATATATACTCAAGGTGGTGAAGATGCTATAATTGCAAGAGGTAATGCTCAAGTAGAGATTTATCATAATAATGCAAAGAAATTTGAAACAATAAGCGGAGGTATAAAAGTTTTTGGTCAAGTAGATTTAGATGCAACCTCTGGAAATAGATTAAGATTTTATAATGGAACAACTTTTAAGGCTGGATTACAATATGTAACAACAGCTGGTGATATGATTAGTGGATCTGCAATAAATGATTTTGCAATAAGAAGTCAGAGTAATATGCTGTTTTCTACTGGAGGTAACACCGAAAGAATGCGCATATCTTCTACTGGAGCAGTAAAGTTAAATTCTTATGGATCTGGAACGCATAGTGGTACAGTTGCTAAAAACTTACAAATAGATAGTGCTGGAAATATCATAGAAACAGACCCGGCAGGATCAGGTGGTGGTACAGTAACTGGAACAGGAGTAGCTACAAGGGTTGCTTTTTGGTCAGGAACAAACGCCTTGACAAGTGATGCAAACCTTTATTGGGATAATGGTAATGATAGATTGGGTATTGGTACAGCTGCACCTACTCGCCTTTTACAACTTACAGATGGTGAGCCAATTTTACGATTTAACCCAACTACGGTTTCTGGAGATTATCTGTTTCACGCTGGAGATGGTAAATTATACGTTACACCTGAAGCAACAGGTGTTCCAACAATGACATTTTCTTCAGGAAAAGTAGGAATTGGGACTACGAGTCCATCTAATAATTTTGTAGTTGCAGAAGGTACAAATCAACACGGAATAGAATTAGTTCCCGGAACTTTAAGTTATATTCAAGCATACGATAGAGCAACTTCTGATTATGGGGATTTAAAAATAGATGCACAAACAATAGCTTTTGGTACTGATAATGGTTCTGAGAGAATGCGTATTGACGCTTCAGGAAAAGTAGGAATTGGCACTGATAATCCTTCTGCAAAACTTGAAATACATTCAGCTACAAACTCAAATGCTTTTGTCATAAAAGAAGATACGGATGACACTTTATCTTTCAAGATGGAGATAGACAGCAGTGATAATGCTGTTTATAAGATGTACTCTAATGGTGAGCAAGGTCAAGTA
>Ga0070748_1001593_pt1 | contig 10564 bp, 16 predicted proteins | sample VirMetDEL_Nov_12_FD_77015 | JGI IMG/M metagenome (GOLD analysis project Ga0070748, IMG submission 77015) | Aqueous microbial communities from the Delaware River and Bay under freshwater to marine salinity gradient to study organic matter... | ecosystem: Environmental > Aquatic > Marine > Coastal...
ATTTAGCAATAGGTTCAGCCATAGATTTTCCTTTTGTTCTTATAGAGCCACAGCCAGAGTGGCAATAGGAATGTGTTTCAAATACTGTAAGACACTCACGGTGTCCGCAGTTTGGGCAAGTCTGGTGTGTCGCTGTAGGTTTTTCTTGTGGCTCTAACAAACTTTAACTCCTTATATGTTTCTTTAATAGACTCTGCACAATCATTGCAGTAGTAGTCGTCCCTATACTTCTTAGCATTGTCTGCATCACAACATTTACACCGCATTAGATTAACTCCGTTGGAATAAAGTACCAGTTGTCTTCAGGTTTATTAGCTAATTGATTAAAAGGAAATAACTTTACTCCCTTCGGCCAGCCCCCTGAAATAGATACCGTATTATTTTCATTCCGGTATATGTGGTATAGCCTACCACTCTTTTTATTTAAAACGGTCTTACTACCCCAACGTATGTCCCATTCTTCACGAGAAAACATCACTTAACTCCTTTCAACAAGATAGAAGTAAACTTCTTGAATACAATAGAAGCTAGATCGTCAACAGATTTGACAACCACATAGTCAGGATAGATTGTCTTTACTGTTGAGTCCATGATACCTACACCAACACACTCGATACCCTTAGCCTGACCATACTTTACCGCAAGATTAGCATGACGAGTAAGCTCCTCATACCCTACGTTAATCGTCTTATTAGCGGGATGCCCATCACTAAGGACAAGCAACACCTTACGTTTCTCCTCCCTGTTTTTCATAGAGTGTATAGCATACATAATGGCATCACGATCAGCGTTGTTACACCCACCAGTTTTAGTAATGCTGGCTAACTTCTCTTTAGAGCTACGCAGTAATTCATTAAACCCTTTGAACTCATAGATGTAGTTTGCGTCTGCTCTATGGTAGGCCGTTCCTGAGGTTGCCTCTGGAGAGTTGCTAACGCGCTGGCTATCAAACCCTATGATCTGGTATTGGATAGATGTGCCTTCAAAACACTCAGCTAAGGCGACACATGTTTGCTGTGCTAACTCAATCTTCTCACCATACATAGAACCTGACAGGTCTACGAGGATAGTGACAGCAGTGTTCTCTTCAAGTCTATCTACTCTACGCTTGAAGACTTGACGTTGCCCACCATAAGCAGAGACAAGACGCTTAGTGTCTAGCTTACCATACTCTCTACCACCCTCCCAATCTCTACGTTGAGTAGACAGCAGAGCTTTACGCAATCTTGTCTTCATTACATTAACATAATCCTTAACACCTGACAAGACTTCGTGATAGTTTTCTCTAGTGCCTGTCTCTAACTTGTCACCACGCACAACCTTATCAAACCTATCACTAAGGACACGGTAACTACCAACATGGTCTCCCTCAGGCTTACTGATAGCAGCAGACAGAGCCTTCTCAAGCTCCTCGTTAAGACCTGAACCTTCCTTAGCCTTGCCTTTAGCCTTGCCTTTATCTCCTCCCGGCTTCTGAGGTTGGGAAGTCTTCTGCTGTTCTGTCTCGTCAGGGGAACCCCCTTCACCCTCACCTTCACCAGACTCAGGGTCAAAGTCTTCTGGTTTAGACTGAAGCTTAGGGTCTTCACGGATTAATTTATAGATAGACTTAGCAAGCTCAGTGACTTGCTCAGAGTTCTTGCAGTCCCGTGCAAGTTGAGTCCAGTTCTTTGCATGCTCCAAGACAACAGGATTGACAAAGCTTTCAAACTTCTCCCTGTCCTTACTCATATAGCTTGCTCGTCCCACTGAACCAATAGCTGCACACACAGTATCAGTATTAAATTCTGACAGTGCAGTAGGGTTCTTCTCTAGATGGGGGATAGTTTTATCATCACACAATTCATTCGTTGCGCGAAGGTTCTTCAGTGAGCCGGGATATTCTTCGATAACCTTCTGCTCCATCCAGATATCTTCCAAAGAATTTTGGATAGAGACAAGCCCATCATGGCCATTGTCATGCCACTTCTTATAGCTAGACAAAATGTGTGGCATATCACTGTGCCTAATATGTCCGGCCTCGTGGTCAACAAAGCCACGCATAGCCATGACAAGGTGTTGGTCAAGATCAGTATCATCTGGCAAGGAAGGAAGGTAAATAGTCTCGCCATCTGTCTTAGCTTGGTCGCCCTCGAACACAACACTCACATTGTTGCGCCCAAAGATTGAAGAGTTGCTAGACATTTCGTGTCTAAATTCATGCGCTTTCATAGCGGTCTCCTATATCAGTTCGTGTGGAAGTAGGAACTTCTCAAAACCTGAGTAATCCCAACCACTAAGTTTTAACTCTTTCCTAGTGAAGAGGAATTGTTCGAGAGTAAAATTAAGACAAGAGCCCCAATGGATTACACCCTGTCTACCTCTGTAATACCCATGTTTACTGCTTTCAGCAAGACACAAGTCTAAGTTTCTAACCTTCGTCATAGTAGTTCCTTTGGTAAAATAAACTCAGACGCCGAGATAGTCCCCCATTTACTGGGCATGTCTACATCCTCTAGTCGATCAAGGTACATTTCTAAGAGACGGTGGAAACTACTCCCGAATGAAACTAGACTACCATTATCCAGACAATACCCTACTTCTGTGCTATAGCTGTCCCTGTATGCAGCTAGGTCCATTTTTCTAGTAGGCATCAGGCTACAACTCTATCAATCACACCCTTAAGAGTAGCGTAATCATCCTTATTAGCGCGATCAAGGACCGTCTGCTTAAGTGCAGAGTCAAGGCCAAGGATCAAGGAGGACCGAGCAACAGCCAGCATACCACGAGGACTGATAGGTTGAGTGATCTTACCACGCTCAAAGGCGTCCAAGTGTTCAGTTACATACTGAAGGATAGCCTTCTTAACCTTAGGGTCAAGAGCGGGGAAGTGGTTGGTCAAGAGAGTAGAGCGTTGTCCCTCATCAAGGTAGTTAATCTTGAGCCAGACAGTGAAGCGGTCAAGGAATGCAAGAGACTGGGCACGAGCACCCTGATACATGCCATCTTCATCACCCTGTCCAACAGTATTACCTGTGGCAAACATACGAAACATAGGGTTAGGCTCAACCAAACGATCACCATCCTCAGTGATACGTAGACCGTTGCCTTCTAGTGCTGACTGCATGACATATGCCACATCACTGCGACAAAAATCAATCTCGTCAAAGCAAGCAATAACAGGGGCAGACATGGCGTTGGGCAGGATACCATCAACAAACTTTGAGATAGTCTTACCATCCTTGTCTGTGGTCAGGGTATCACGACCAATCAAATCCATGCGGCTAATCTCAGAGTCAAAGTTGATACGAACAAAGGGCCACTTAAGCACAGCAGCAACCTGCTCAATCAGGGTAGTCTTACCAGAGCCAGTGTGTCCTTGCAGGTAGGCACGAGAGTTGGTGATGATGGCATAAAGAACACGAGACAATTCCTCAGGACGGAAGATATAATTCTCGTCAACATCAGGGACAAGGGGATGCTCACCTTCCCACTCCCACACAGGCACCTCAAAGTCATTAGCCAACTTGACATTAAACATCTTGGAGGCAGAGTGCATGGCAAACGTGCCACTAGGGATAGTCCCATCACCTTTAACCTTGACTGGCTTGGTCGTCATAGCTGTCTGGGTTGAGGCAGCAGCAAGAGCCTTACGCAGACCTTCCAGTTCTTCTTGAGCCACCTTCAATTCCTTACGGGGAATGTCAGATTTTTTATTCTCATTCATTAAGCTGACAAGACTTGCTTCAAGAACCTTAAGGTCAAGTCCCTTGCAATTTTTAGACATAAGAGCATTGACCGTAGCAGCAGACCCACTGCTCTTTCTTGAGAAAGAACGCAGGGTATCTACAACTTTACCTGCTTCATCAACAGATACAGAAGGGATAGAACCAAGCTCGACCCTACGTTCCCAGATTTTCTTGGCAAGATCACGGCACTTGTTGACCCATTCCTCCCCTTCATCAAGGGTGAAACCCATGTGGTCGCTGTCCTTATTCTCCTCCATCTTTTCTAGGATTGCTATAACACCTACCTGCCCATCAATACACAGCAAGAGAGAGCCAGCCGAGACAAAATCAGAGGACTTGCCTTTCATGAGCTTGTCCCACTTAGCTAGCGAGTCTTTATTAAGGACGGACTTGAAGATGTCGATGATGGCATCCTTGTTGATATCAATATCAAGTTCCTCAAGGGTCCAGTCGGGGTTCCACTTGATAACTTGTGCGAGTTGGTCGAGGTTATTGCTGTGCATGTTAGTTCTCCTTAGTAGCCGACATTATTATCGGCGTTTGCTTGTGGTTTACAGTTGAGTGTCCGACATAATTGTCGAAGTGTTTGTTATATAAATTCTTTTGGGAGAGTGAGGCTGGTGGGTCGGTCAGTCGCCCAAATGCTTTTAGACATATTAAGGCGGACAAAGGAAAAACTTTTTAGAGCACTACCTTTGCCACGGTAAGTGATTACATCACCATCACTGCAAGTCCACCCAAAATACAAATTAGCACTACACAGATCAAGAGGTCTCAGTTTCATCAGTCACCCTCTCTTGCCCGTCCTTCATAACCCATACAACAACACCATCCTTAGGGTCTGTTGTCTTGTAGAAGGAGGACTCCTCCTCCTCAACAGGGCAGAAGGTGGACGTTCCATCAGCATGATAGACTAATACTTTCTTCATGTTATGCTCCTTAGTTTGTTGGCCTGCCCGGAGGGATTCGAACCCCCGACCTAGAGATTAGAAGTCTCTTGCTCTATCCACTGAGCTACGGGCAGTTAGGTTTAGCTACAAGTAAACACTTTACCTGTAGATAACACGACTGTCCACCCATCTAAACCTTCAGTGCTGCCGACCTGTCTCATAGGTGCAACAGTTTCAGGGAGACGAGTTGGATCAAGTGGTTCAATGGTGCATGGTTGACGAGTATCCCCCGGCACTACAAGCACACACTCTTGTTTCTCTACAAAAGCTGTGTACTTTACATACTTAGAGTAGTCGTCATAGTCCATCATATACGATGGCTCCATCACCCCTTGCCAATAACCTACACAAGCAACAGGTTCTTTTATTTTTCCCATAGCTACGAGAGTAGATAAGTAACGACAGAACCTAGCTGTGTAATGTATATCTTCTGGGTTGTCGTAAGATACGATTACTTTATTTAGATACATCCTTCTCTCCTATACTAGTTCGCTGGGGAGTATCAGTTCTTTCGGCTCAGAGTAGACCCATCCATCTTCAGAGAACCATCTATCAAGATGGACGGGGATATTAAAGTAGAACCCCGAAGTAGTAATAGCTTCACCGTCTCTTGCAAACCCTTCTAGATACCCGTCCCTTACTATATCCCTATCCTTCAGACTTGTCCTCTGCATTACTTTTCTCCAAGTAAAGGACACCAAATTTTGTGTCCGACAAAATCATTCTAAGCACTACCCTAACAAGAGTAGCAATCACTATGTCACCACAGATTAACCAGAATACTCCGATAAAAAAGAGGTTATTAATGATTGCTACTAACAGTGCGGTAAGTGCATACTCTGAAGAGTAAACACTCTTAATTTGCATTAGGATAGTCGATGAACTTAACATACTGCATGTCGATAACAGTATAGCCCAACCCTTTCACATGTGTTTCGATGTTAGCTTTCTCCCCGAAGGCATGCCATTCCTCAGACCCATCAAGCTCATGCTCAGTTTGAATACGCCACAGTTTTTCGATACGGTTTCCCATTTGTTTTCTCCTTACTAATTCAAGTTGACTTATAGTTTAACCCTGAGTCTGGACCGAGGGTGCCCTTTGCTTTTCTTTCTCAGACAAACGAGAAGATACTTCAGCAAACATGGCGACGAGGTTCTTGTTACTGCCTGACGACAGAACGATACGAATAGAATTTTGCATGGTATTTCTCCTAGTTGAAAAGGTTGTTGACTTCAGCGCCAGTCATGGTCCGGGTGGGCTTCTGCCCCTTGTACCAACGGTCACAGAAAATCTGCTGATTAAAGCCCTTGTTCTTCATGGTCACGTCACTGTGGATGATACCACCAGTGGCCTCGAAGCTCTTGGTCTTGCGGCGACCGGACAAGACCTCACCGTTCTTGTCGAGAACAAGAGGACCGTAGACCTTACGCTTGCCTGCCTTGGCGGGACCACCAGACTTGCGATAGCCGTTCTTTCCGTTGTTGTTCTTGCGGGCGGAACGCTCTTGCTTTTTGTTAGACATGATATTTCTCCTAGTTAAACAGTGCCAATCGCACCAAGAGGTAGCCCTTTAGTTCCTAGGGCTACCCTTATGCTACGGATGGTTGATCCTTACTTAAACAGGAGGGGAACAAGGATGCAGGTCAAGCCATACATTAGTGCAACCCCTACTAACATTGGGGAATGTTCCAAGAGGAACAAGACAAAGCCATAGACAGACATAGACAATCCTTTCTTTAAGAAAAATACCTAAGTATTTCTTCTACCTTTGGGTATTGACCCGAAGCACCAAGCGCAGAGTCAAATGTTTCGTATCTCTTGGCGGCGTGCCACGTAGAAGAGTAAACGGCAAGCCCATCATAACAGTGGTAAAACTTCTTTTCTTTCCCGAACCATCCCCTTTTTATATGTCCTTTTACATAGAAGGGTGGGCTACTATTAGGTGTCACTCGTTCTATAAATCTTTCCATAGACAACCCTTTTCAAAAGAGAAAGAGACCCAAGTTTCCTTAGGTCTCTTTAAGTCTCTCTGGTTTTTTTTTACTTTGCCTTGGCAAGCTCTGCAATGGACCGCAACTGCCGAATGATAGCCGGGTCAATCACGTCACCAGCAACAGGTTTTTCTGAGTGCTTCTGTGCCCTATCAATGATACGGTTTATCTCATCCCACATGAGGAACGGTTTAGCTGACGATGGAGGAGAGACAATCCAGAACGGCTTGTCACGCGCTGCAATAAATTGCTTACCCATAAGCCTTACGTTAGACAGGTGCAGATACCATGACTTGTTCTCGTCACTCCACATCAACGGTTCAATCGTCCCGACCCACTTACTAAACGCTTTGGTATGGTAAGGCGATGCATTCTGAAGGCGATTGATCCTTTCGACAGCGAGCAATGCCGCAGCTTCACTATCTTTGGCGTCATGCCATATCTTAAGGATGCTAACAGCGAGATTGTGTATCTTATCCCGCAAGGACTTAGCATCCTTCTCGATCCCCCCGATATGGCGGTCAATGTCCTTATCAGTGTAGACAACGGCCTTAAAAGCGTTTGCTTTTGCTTTTGCTTCTTTGGCTTGAGCGTTTGTTGCTTTGGTCATTTTGTTTTCCTTTAGGTTAATAAGACAAGAGACTGTCCCTTAATGCCTACTCGTTATTGAATAGACATAAAGAAACAGCCCAACACTCGCTTCAAGAGCGGACTAGGTTGGCCTAGTATTTGTTGGACTGTCCTTAACCTAAATTAAATAATTTATGGGCAACCTTATCACACCCACGCAGATTAATGGTCCAAGGATGTCACTCCAAAGCCAACGGGCGTCCGCCCTCTGCTATCAAACCCGACCCTTTGTGTTTCCTAGTCCATCGCCGGACCATACCGAAACGCTACAAAGTGTTTTCCTTATTAGACAAGGGACTTAGCCTCTCCGCCCTGTCATTTCAGGGCTTGCCACCGGGTTTCTCCCATATCTGCTAGTCTTGGGCCAATACTGCATCAACATACACGCTATCCTAACCGAAGCATTTGAGCCATAAGGCCATCAGACTAGGCGCGCCTACGCCTTTCCTAGTCTATTCCATTTGCCGCGTTAGCGTTTCCCCTGATACCGTTTAGAGGCTAAGTCCCCAACAGGTTGCTACCTAGTGTATGTGCCTATCTTGCAAGGTAGCGGGTGCAAGTAGGGTATTCCATTTGCCAGTCTCGGGGGGCTTTCCGCGCTAGGCGGTAGCGACATCCACTGAACCGTGGCCCTGATCGTCCGGGCTTGACCCCTTGTCCCAAACAGATGGTTGTAACACAAGTAACGTTTTCGTGATCGATTGTTACAGTGAACCTAGCAGGGGATCAACAGGGAAACCAACGGAAAGCGGGCATGCGCGTAGTCCGAAGAGCTAGTCACTGTCAACCCAGAACAAAAGTGAACACACGAAAACGTGATGATTAAAAATTAGGCACAGTAACGGAATGTTACATAATGAAAGGAACGGATCGGACCTAAACACAACATGTGGTGTCCTGGTGGTGATTTAGACACAAGAACAAACAGTGAATTCGCCAAGAACCTGTCAAGAAAGTAATTTATGGATGTGGACTAGGGAAAGGGGACAAACGCTCCTAGTGGGCCTTCTAGCGGCAGACAGAGGCATGTTGCAAGAATGACACATATCCTGAGTGGAATAGTATGTTAAAACCAATAACATAGGGAAACAGTAGGGTATTGAGGTGGGTCACACAACCTATGGGGTATCATAATACCATAAACCAAAGTTATATAAGTAAACCAAAGGTATAGATGCAATAATATCACATAAACTAAAGTTATACGCTGGGATAGAACACCATGAAGGCCGGGGGGTCTGTTGCAGCAAAGACACACAGGATGGCATCGGGGGGTGACGGGGGTTCTTTCTTCTATAGAAACACACCCTAAAATTTTCTCACCAATTTTTACCCAATGTTTTCTGGCCCCTTAAAGTATACTTAAAGAAAAGTTAAGAGTAGTACTACTTTTATGTTGACAAGGGAGAAGTAATAAGTTATACTATTCTTATAGTACCTTAAAGAATACTTAAGGTAGACCTCAGGCCCCTTTAAGTAACTTGAAGTAAGTAGTACTCTAAGTTAGTATTCTTTTATTAAAGAAAAGATAAACCTTAAGGTTACTTTAAGTAGGTATTCCTCTGATTATTGTCGTCCCTTAAAAGGAACCCCATGCCCCTAGTCTCTTCAGAGAAGCTCTTCACAGAACAAGGTGTCCAAAGAACTCGGAGTCTCTTCCGAGAACTACACTCGTCTTCTGAGGAAGAACCTGTCTTTACTCTTGGTCGAGAAGAGAAGGAAGGCTACCACAACATTAGAACAATCTTTATTGAACTAACAGTAGACGACCCAACCGAACTTACCTTTGCTGAGTATTGCTTCGGAGACTACAAGTACTGGGAGCGTATCGCCACCTCCACTTGGATTCAAGACTACCTTGTTGAATGGCGTAATGTAGCAGACATCAAAAGAAAACAACAAGCTTTCCAAGCTATCATCGAAGAAGCTAAGAATGGTAAAGCTAAATTCAGCGCTGCAAAGTATTTGATTGACGAACCTTGGAAAGGTTCCACAGCAAAGACCAGACCAGCTAGTGTAAAGAAAACAACTGAACTGGCTTATGATAGCATTAAGTCGGATGTAGATCGCCTCAGAAGTGAAGGACTCATCAACTAATGGCTAAGAAAGCTACACTTGTAAATGTGTCCACCGGGGCCTCTTCTCAAGTAACTCTCAATAACAACTTCAATGAATTGAACGATAAGTTCGATAACACCTTGTCGCGTGATGGCTCCACCCCTAATGCTATGGGTGCTGACCTAGATATCAACGACAATGATCTTCTTAATGTAAAAGACACTTTCACCACACGACTTTACATTGGTGGTAACTTGGTCTCTCCCAGTGACCTTGTTCGAGACACAGGGGCTATAAGCTTTAGTGCATTCGGCGCAGTTGGGAATGGAACCACGGATGATACTGACGCACTTCAGGAAGCGGTTAACTGGCAGCAAGGGGCAACCGGACGGAGCCTGTTAGGTGACAGTGGTGCAGTCTATTCGATTAGTAGTACAATCACTGGGTCTGGCTCGGATGTCACTATTGATTGGCGGGGTGCGTCGGTAGTCAAGACGACTACGGGGGGTGCCTTTGAGTTTAAGATTACATCATTCCCAGAGTATGCTCTTTCTGCTGACTACACCAAAGGTGCACTGACAATCCCCGTCGCTACAACCGGGACAGCACTACCAATAGGTCAACCATTTGTAATTGTCTCAAATGCTGTCGAGAAGGCGAACCGGGACAACTACAACAGGGCTGCCCAGTTCCGCACGGCGGAATACGGATTCGTGGCTGACGGGACAACGGCTACGTCTATTGCAATCGTGGCACCCCTGAAGCGAGTCATTGGGATCAGTGAGACTAATAACGACCAAGGTATCGTCACTGCTGGTGCATTTATTGTTGGACGTTCCTATACCATTCTAACTGTTGGCACGACTGATTTTACTTTGATCGGCGCTGGATCAAATACTATCGGAGTAACCTTTACTGCTACTGGGGCGGGGGCTGGAACAGGCACAGCAGTCAGCCCAGAAGCTAGAGTTGACGCGTATACCACAGCGCTAAATGCCCGCATCTATGTCCCGTCAATCAAGCGGATGGATTTCCGCAATGTTACAATTTCGTACAGCGAAGGACATGGGGCAGGGTCCGGCTCTATCTGGACCGGCGCAGGTCTGTCTGTAGTTGGCTATACCGGAACAATAAGTGGTGTCGTTCAAACACGAGGCTACGGGCCGGGCATTGCAACAAAGGGATGCTTCGGTATCGAGGTCAGCG
>Ga0070748_1001596_pt1 | contig 10559 bp, 6 predicted proteins | sample VirMetDEL_Nov_12_FD_77015 | JGI IMG/M metagenome (GOLD analysis project Ga0070748, IMG submission 77015) | Aqueous microbial communities from the Delaware River and Bay under freshwater to marine salinity gradient to study organic matter... | ecosystem: Environmental > Aquatic > Marine > Coastal ...
CTGTCTCATGTCAATTTACATGTCGCCAAGGGTTCGACCCTCTCTTTCTCGACGAACCCAAACGCTTATTTGCCGGCGGTATTCACCCGCTGGGAAGGTATGGAAATGATGGGTTATTCGCCGCTTATCTATGCCTACGAACAGCAAAATATTGCGATAACCGGTGGTGGCACCCTTGATGGCAATGCCAACAATACAACTTGGTGGCCCTGGAAAGGGGCGCACAGTGAGCGTCATTGGGACGTTCTTCCTGGCCAAGACCAAATGCCCGCGCGCGATATTTTGCAGCAGCAAGTGCTCGATGGTGTGCCGCCGCGTCAGCGCATCCATGCCGACGGCTCCTTTTTGCGCCCTTCATTTATACAGCCCTACGCATGCCAATCAGTCTTGATTGAAGGCGTCACAATTATTAATTCACCTTTTTGGCTGGTGCACCCGGTGCTCTGCGAGAGTGTCACTATCGCGGGCGTCACCTGTAGTAGCCACGGCCCCAACAACGATGGTTGTGATCCTGAGTGCTGTAAAAATGTACTCATTGAAAATTGTGTATTTGATACCGGCGATGACTGCATAGCGCTCAAATCTGGCCGCAATGAAGACGGTCGTCGCCTTAATGTGCCCATTGAAAATGTCGTGGTGCGCCATTGCAATATGCGCGACGGCCATGGTGGCTTTGTGTTGGGCAGTGAGATCTCGGGTGGTGCGCGCAACATCTTTGTTGAAGATTGCACCATGAGCAGCCCGCACCTAGAGCGAGCCATTCGCATTAAAACCAACGCCCGTCGCGGCGGGCTTATCGAGCATATTCGCGTACGCAATATCACCATTGGCCAGGTGCAGGATGCGGTGGTGGTGAACTTCTACTATGAGGAAGGTGAAGCGGGCAATTATCAGCCCATAGTGCGCGATATTGTGATTGATAACTTGCAGTGCGAAGAGGCGCAGCGCGCTTTCTATTTACGCGGTTTTGCCAAGAGTCCACTGGGCAGCATTCGCATTCAAAACTCAGCCTTCAAACGCCTCAGTCAAGATAGTGTGCTGGAGCATGCGCCTGCATTTGAGTTGCGCAATGTGAGCTTGCCTAAGGTGTTGGCGCAATAGTATCAGTCTAATTGGCGCGCCTGCTGGGCTGGTGCGTTGTGCTTTGGGGGCTATGGCTTAATTAAGAGGGAGTTCATTTATGGCATATAAAGTTTAATTTATTTGGTATTACCAAAATGGCAGATCAAAGTGTTGATTTGGTAATACTTGTGTGGCAGTATCAGCTTAGCTCAGCTAGTTCAATAAAGTTAATCACAATAAAAGATGGGGAATAGACATGAGAAGTTTCGTAATCAAGCCGCTGGTTTTAGCGATGGCAGTAGCTGCCCTACCTATGACCGCCAATGCACAAGATTCAAATAAAGAAAGCGCCGACGGTAGCATTGAAGAGATTATGGTTACCGGTAGTTTTCGTGACAGTTTGGCCAATGCCATTAACATTAAGCGCAATACTGCAGGTGCGGTAGATGCAATCGTTGCTGACGATATTGCCAGCTTCCCAGATAACAACCTCGCCGAATCGTTACAACGTATTCCGGGTGTTGCGATTGAGCGTGTAGCCGGTGAAGGCCGCCAAATTTCTGTGCGTGGTTTGGGCGCTGGTTTTACCCGTACGCGTATAAACGGTATGGAAGCTGTTGCTACTGGCGGCGCGACTGATGCTGCCGGCGGTACTAACAAGTCACGTAGTTTTGACTTTAATACCTTTGCGTCAGAACTTTTTAGCTCTCTGACCGTACGTAAAACTGCGTCGGCAGATGTTGAAGAAGGTTCACTGGGTGCAACCGTTGATTTGAAAGCCGCACAACCTTTCGATTTTGATGGTTTCACCATGGCCGCTTCAGGTCAGTTGGGTTACAACGATCTGTCTGAAAGCAATGACCCTAAAACTTCGTTCTTGATCAGTAATACTTTTGCTGATGACACTGTGGGTGCTTTGTTATCGGTTGCCTATTCTCAGCGCGAAATTAAAGATGAGGGTGCAAGTACTGTTCGTTGGGATAATTCCAATGACTTCGGTAGCTATCAAGGTAATACCGATCTTGCTGCGAAAGATCTTAAAGCGGTTAACGATGGCTTTCGTCCACGTATTCCGCGTTACGATTCTTATACCCACGAAATGGATCGTCTTGGCGTAAGTGGCTCGCTGCAATTTAGACCGACTGATCGCACTGAAATCAGCCTCGATGGTCTTTACGCAAAGTATGATGCGACCCGTAATGAAGTATTTATGGAAGCTGTATTGAACTCTACCGGCAGCACTAAGGTAATGGATGTTACTTCCTATACTTTGGACAACACCAATACGGTTACCGCTGCTGCGTTCAAAAATGCAACCATTAAAGCTGAGAATCGTTACGACGAACTCACCACTGATTTCACCCAAATCACTTTAAGCGGCAAGCATGAGTTTACTGATGCTTTGCGTATGGATGCCTTGATCGGCAACGTGGTATCTGAGTTTGATAACCCCATACAAACTACTGTAATTTCGCAAAAAATCGGTATGGATTTCGCCTATGACTACACTGGGTCAAATCGCGAAGCTCCCGTCATTACCTTTGATAACCGAGTATCAGATCTTGATGGCTGGTCAAATGGTGGTGTTCGATTACGTCCGCAAAGTGCAAAAAATACCTATGACTCGGCGTTGGCCAATCTTGAGTATGATTTGAATGATGCGGTGTCGTTCAAAGGTGGCGTTAACTACAAAAAGTTTGATTATGAAACGACTGCTGGTCGTCGTAACCCCGAAAATGGTGGTGATGTTGTACTAACATCAGACATGATGATGGCCTACGATTCAGGCTTGGGCAGCAACGATTCTTGGGCAATCCCAGATTTAAAAGCGATCAACACTAAATACAATATCTACAGCAACACCGGTATTTATGAAGTTCCTGAGCGCATTAATGATGTGGCGGCTGTTTCTGAAGAGTCTTTGGGCTTCTTTGTACAGGCTAAATTTGAAACGCAAATTGGTGATACCACTGTGCGTGGTGATGTAGGTGTGCGTCAGGTAGACACTGATGTTGAATCACAAGCTTACGATTCTAAAGGTGTATTGCAAACCGGTACTTATAGCTACTCCAATACTTTGCCATCGGTTAACTTGGTGTTTGAGCCGATTGAAGATGTGCTCATTCGTATGAGTTACGCCGAAGTGGTTGCACGTGCAGGATTGGGTAGTTTGTTGCCGAACACCAACGTTAGTGTATCTGGTGGCAGCTATGGCGTGTCATCGGGCAACCCTGCTTTGGATCCTACAAAAGCCGCTAGCTATGATTTGGGCTTAGAACTTTACTTGAGTGAAGAGACTGTATTGGGCTTGGCCGTTTTCTACAAAGACATCGACACTTTTGTACAAACCATCAAGCAGTCTCGTCCATTTACCACCACTGGCTTGGATCCTAAGCTTGCGGTAGCGGCATGTGCTGCTGGTGCTCAAAGTGCTGATACCTGTAACCCAAATGTGAATTGGGACGTAAGCAGCCCAGTGAATGCACCTGGCGGCGACCTTTATGGTTTTGAATTGAGCTATCAAACGCCATTCACTGCATTGCCTGGTATTTGGAGCAACTTCGGTTTCATGGGTAACTTTACCTATGTAGAAGCGCAACAAGACTTTGTAGATCAAAATGGTGCGGTAACAGCGACTCGTTCTCTCTTAGGCCTGTCGAAAGACACTATGAGCGGTACGTTGTACTACGAAGATGATGCATTCAGCACCCGTATCTCAGCGGTTCACCGCGCAGGTTACTTGACCGATGCCAATGGTCGTAATGGCAATGATCGTGAAGGTACTAATGCGACCACTAATATCGACATGGCGGCTTCTTATCAACTTAACGACAATATCAAGTTCACGTTTGAAGCCTTGAACTTGACCGATGAAGTGGATGACCAATGGGTAGATAACGCGGGTAACCGCCTGTCTTACTACCACAACACTGGCCGTCAGTACTACGTGGGCGTTGCTTACAAGTTCTAAGCTGGTCTAATCAATACACATGAACCTGTGGTTGCAATGATTTTGTCACCACAAGTTCTACCGAGTTAGTTTCCTAGGTGTTACATGGATTGGGCAGATGGATGAGCCCGTTTTTTTCTAGGAAATACCATTGCACAACCCAAGGTTTATATCTCAGGTTGCTTCACAAGAGCGACAGATGGGCCTTGGTTATATCAAACGAAAAGGGATGCCAGCTTGCTGGTGTCCCTATTTGATTATTGGGCAATGTATTTTTAGTGCTAATACACACACGAAAATACAGGCTCGCAAGCAAAAGGTGGTGCACGTGAAATCATTGTTAAATTACATTGGCAGCAGTAAAGAATTATCCATCCGCGAATTATCGCGTTCGTTGATTAATGGCTCTTGTATTTCCTTTTCGTGCGTGTCCTTAGGCGGGCTATTGTTGCTTGGCGCTTGTGCGCCGATTGCGCAAGATCAGGCTAATAAAGTAAGCACAGAAATAGCCAACATCGAAATAACAAACGCGAATAGTTTTGCGTTGCAACAAGAACCACTTTATTTTTCTTTTTACGACCTAGGTGTAGCGGCGAGCGATGCCGCAATAAAACATCTCAGTGTTGCAGGCCCGCGCGGCCTAGCCGCTTCACAATCGGTAGATACAGACGGCGATGGCCAGTTAGACAGTTTAATGCTGTTAGCTGATTTCTCTCCCGCCGAGAAAAAAACCTTTGTGATCAGTAGCGATGCATCTATTGCCGCTCCCGCACAGAAAAAATTAACCCAAGCAGAAGTTTCTATCAAAGAAGGCGGGGTTTGGAAGGGCAAAGAATATGTTGGTGGAAGCTTTAAAAATGTTACTCAGGTAACGCCTCCACCACAGGCTACCGATCACTCCTTTTGGTTGCGCTACGAGGGGCCAGGTATTGAGTCCGATAAGGTGGCCTATCGCATTTATCTCGACTGGCGAAACGGCTTCGATATTTTCGGCAAAAAAACACCTGATGCGGCACTCCAACATGTTGGCTTAGATGGCTATGACTCTTATCATTTGAATGCACCTTGGGGACAGGATGTGCTCAAGGTAGGGCTGTCTTTGGGAATGGGCGGTTTTGGTTTTTGGAATGGAAAAAGTGTTGATTTGGTTTCTAAGGTTGCGGCTCGCACTGCAACAGTGACCAACAATGGTGATTTGTTTTCAAGCTTTATGATTGATTACAAGGGCTGGGAAGTCGCCAAAAAAACAGTTGATTTAAATGCGCAGTTTGCTATGCATGGTGGCAGCCGTTTGGTGAATGTGCAGCTAAAATCCAGCAAACAATTACCCAATCTTGCCATAGGCTTAGTGAAGCACCCAGGCACTAAACTATTGCAGGGTGATACCAATATCAGTGGTTATGCGTGGACCTATGTTGCCAGTTGGGGCAAGCAAAGTTTAAGTGGACCAGATGATCATTTAGGGATGGCGGTTATATTCCGTCGCGATGATCGTCAGCAGCAAACGGAAGATAACAATTCCTACGTTTCGGTCATGAAGGACAAGGGCGGTGAGCTTGAATACTATTTCATGGCGGTGTGGGAGCATGAGTTAGATGGCATTAAAACCGAAGCTGACTTTAAAGCCTATTTGGATCGTGAAGTTGAACGCTTAACAAAAACGCCGCGTATTCGCTTGAAATCTACACTAAGTACCGCGTCAAAAAAACAACCGATAACGGCTGAACAAGCATTGGGTTGGGGGATGGCCTTAGCTGATTCGGAACTTGCACGCAAAACATTGGGCTATGCCTATGGTGGTTGGGATGTATACCGCAAACGCCCTGCTAAATTCGAATACGATGTGGTTGGTATGCAAACCGCTGCGCTACAAGAATTAGATTCCGTTAAGCCTACGCAAGCTTATAGAGATGCATTAGAAGCTGTTGTTGGGAGTTATATTACCGACGCAGGTAAAATTCAAACTTTTGAACCTAGCTTGTATAGCATCGATCTCACTAAACCAGGTGATATGGTAATTTTGCTGGAGCAAAGAACGGGTAAAGAAAAATATCGCAAGGCTGTCGATTTTTTACGTGAAAATCTGCGCAAGCATCCACGTACCAGTGAGGGTGCTTTTTGGCACCGTGTGACCTATCCCAATCAGCTCTGGCTGGATGGCGTCTATATGGGTATTCCCTTCTTGGCACGTTATGCGGCAACTTACGAAACGGGTGCGGTACAGCATGAAAGTTTCGAGGAAGCAGTGCATGAATTTACTATAGCGCGCACACACTTACGCGATGCCAAAACAGGTTTGTACTACCACGCGTGGGATGAATCTAAAGAAGCTGACTGGGCAGATAAAACTAATGGTCGCGCCTCACAGTTCTGGTCCCGTGGTATGGGTTGGTACGCCATGGCTCTAGTGGATGTACTGGATTATATCCCCGCGTCAGAACCTGAATTGCGCCAAACCATGTTGGATATAGTGCAGGAGTTCGCCGCTGATATTTTGCGTTATCAAGATGCCGCTACTGGCACTTGGTGGCAAATCATGAACAAGCCTAGTGAAGTGGCTAACTATCGTGAATCAACGTCTACCGCTATGTTTGCTTACTTTTATGCCAAGGCAGTGAACAAAGGTTATTTGCCTAAAAACTACAAAATGGCTGCAGTTAAAAGTTACCAGGGTTTAATTAATGAGTTTGTCACTGTGCATGCCGATGGTCGCATCAGTATGACCAATCAATGTCTTGTGGCAGGCTTAGGTTTTGGTCGCGACGGCAGCTACAACTACTACATGACCGAGCGTATTTTCAATAATGACCCGAAAGGCAATAGCCCCTTTATTACCGCCAGTGTGGAAATGTACAAACTCTTGAAAAAGTAATGAGTGCAGCAGCGCTATTATCTGAACAAATTTCTGTAAATGACAAAAGGTTTTATTATGAAACAACTTGAAGAACGTTATGCGGTACACCTCGATGACTACAAGCATTACGATACTCAAAAACTGCGCAAGCATTTTTTAATTGAAAGTATTTTCGCTGCCGATGAAGTTCTCTTCACCTATACCCATTACGAGCGCTTGATGGTCGGTGGCGTTATGCCCGTGAGCAAGTCTGTTATCTTGGAAAGCTTTGATCAGCTTAAGTCCGAATTCTTCTTAGCAAGGCGCGAGTTGGGTGCTATTAATATTGGCGGCGCCGGTAAGGTATCGGTCGATGGCGAAGTCTTTGCAATTGGTTCAAAAGAGGCTTTATATATAGGTCGCGGTGCTAAAGATGTTGTCTTCAGTAGCGATGACGCCAGCAACCCCGCGAAATTCTATTTGAATTCAACGCCTGCGCATCAAAGCTTCCCCACGAAAAAAGTGGATAAGCAGAATGGCAAGGTGCTGCACATGGGCGCGAGCGATACCTGTAATGAGCGCGATATTTATCAGCTGATGATCAGTACTGTGTTAGAAACCTGCCAGTTGCAAATGGGTATGACTGAATTAAAGCCCGGTAGTATTTGGAACACCATGCCCATGCACACCCACAGTCGTCGTATGGAAGCCTATTTTTATTTTAATATTCCTGACACTCATGCGGTATGTCACTTCATGGGCCCAGCCGATGAAACGCGTCACATTTGGGTAGGCAATGAGCAGGCTGTTGTGTCTCCGCCTTGGTCAATGCACTCGGGTGTAGGCACGGCAAACTACACCTTTATTTGGGGTATGGCCGGTGAAAATATGGATTACACCGATATGGATTTCCATAAGCCAAGTGAATTGCTCTAAAAAATTATTAAGTTCTACTCTCTATGGCTGGCGTTGCTGGCCGTACAAAATATGGGAACACTATGAATCATCCTCTATTTGATTTAAATGGAAAAGTAGCACTGGTTACCGGTGCTACTCACGGTTTGGGTATGGCGATGGCCAGTGGTCTCGCCAGTGCAGGCGCAACGCTCATTATTAACGGCAACTCATCGCAAGAAAAAATTGATAAGGCCGTTGCTACCTATCGCGCGCAGGGCTTCAAGGCTTTCGGCTACAGATTCAACGTGACCGATGAATATCAGGTGGCTGCAGCGGTTGAGAAAATCGAAATGGATCATGGGCCGATCGATATTCTAGTTAACAATGCCGGTATTATTAAGCGTGTGCCATTATTGGATATGCCGCTCGTGGATTTTGAAGAAGTTATTAAAACGGATCTCACCGGTGTGTTCACTATGACGCGCCCCGTTGCGCGTAAAATGGTGGAGCGCAAGCGCGGAAAAATTATCAACATTTGTTCTATGATGAGTGAGTTGGGCCGCGATTCAGTGGGCGCCTATGCTGCCGCGAAAGGCGGTTTGAAAATGCTCACTAAAAATATGGCGACTGAGTGGGCTAAACACAATGTACAGGTGAATGGTATAGGGCCAGGTTATTTTGCCACCAGTCAAACCGAGCCGATTCGTGTTGATGGTCACCCCTTCAATGATTTTATTATCAGCCGCACGCCCGCCGGTAAATGGGGCGACCCAGACGACCTTCAGGGTGCAACCATTTTCCTCGCCTCCAAAGCGAGTGATTTTGTCACCGGCCAAATCGTTTATGTGGACGGTGGTATCCTCGCAACGATTGGTAAGCCTTCCAACGAATAATTTTTTTGCAGCGCTCACTTGCAGGTGAGTGCTGTTATTTCTTGCTTAATGTCTTGCCTTTAATATTTCCCGCCCAAAAATCATCAATAAATTTATTGCTGCCTAAATGGAGCTCTCAGCGCGCGTGGTAGTAGCTTTCGCTCTCCGTTAAAAGCCTTTATAGTCAGTCTGTGATTAAGAATTGGTCGCTAGGTTATTTATGTATAAGTGCCCGCATTGTGGTGAGGAAACAATAAGTGCTTGGAATAAATCTAAAGCTGATTTCTTTTCGCCTGCTCAATGTCCTTTGTGTGGTGGCGCATGCTATGTGTCCATAAAATATCGCCTGCGTATAGTGTACCCATTGATCCTGTTCGGAGTTGTTATGTGGGCGGCGGTTATATTCACAGGGTCGGCGTGGCCTTTGGTAGTATTCCCACCCCTGCTTTTTGGGTTGATATTGCACCATGTGAAAAAGTCGACGTTGGTACGAAAGCGCTAAGGTGAACTGCTCTGTGGAGATTTCTTCTGGGATGGCTCATGTTCTAATATTAAAAGGGGAGTCAATTTTGAATAAAAGGATTAAGCGGGTTCTTGCTCTAGTGCTTTTACTGTTGCAACCAGGTGCCTTCGGCGATAGTTTTGAGTCTGATTTTGTCAGTGCGGCTATAGAGCGAACTAAGCACGAGGTTCGCTACAGCAGCGCTTACATGTCTATTCCATACCCGAATGGTGATGTGCCTTCAACTATGGGTGTGTGTACTGACGTTATTATCCGATCCTATCGTGCCTTGGGAACGGATTTACAGGTGCTAGTACATGAGGACATGGTAAAAAACTTTAGCCTCTACCCCTCAAGAAAAATATGGGGGCTTAATACTACTGATAAAAATATTGACCATCGACGAGTGCCAAATTTACAGACTTTTTTCACTCGACATGGTGCATCTTTGGCGGTGTCAAAAAAACCGCAGAGTTATATGGCTGGCGATTTGGTGACTTGGGTATTGCCTGGCAACTTGCCGCATATTGGCATAGTCACTGATGTCATATCTGCGCAGTCTGGCAACCCTTTAATTGTTCATAACATTGGCTCGGGGCCGAAACTTGAGGACATGTTGTTTTCATATGATATTTCGGGGCACTATCGCTATGTGCCTAAAAAATACCGTGAGTGACGTTCATTTCAATGAAAATGTAATCTGCTCAATAAATGCCGAACTAGGAATAATGACGTGAGAGAAAGTCTAAGAAGGAAAATTGTTGAAGTCTGCGATAAAAAAATTGCCAGCAAGGGGGCAGCGGTAGGGCTTTCGTTTTATGCGTTCTTCGCCAATAAGAATGATGACCCTGAGTTGTTAATGGAGGCCGCTGAGTGGTGGATTAAAACCCATAAGCTCGATCACTTTGAAAAGGCAGAGAAAATTAGAGCTATGGTGATTGCTTCCTGAATACATTGTTTTTCGGGGGGTGTATTTAACGCTAGGATTGTATTGAAAGTTGATCGCAGGGTTCGACGGGTTTAAATAAAAAATTTGATAAAAAAAAGAGGGTGTGGAAATTCCACACCCTCTTTTTTATTTGTACCCACCGAACCTAGCGTGGGTGTTGATTTACTTAGTTACAAATTTCACGACCACCGCCAGTGCCTTGACTGTTACAGGTGCTGGTGGCAATACAGCTTTTAGAGTTTTCCCAGCCCCAACCGCTGCTTTGGTTTTTACAGGTTGGGTAGAGCGTGCCCCACCAGTTACATTGGCAAGCGCCGCCGCTTGTGGCTGGCGTGCTGCTTCTTGATGAGCTGCTTGGAGTTGGTGCTGGAGTGCTGCTTCTAGATGAGCTGCTTGGTGTCGGCACAGTAGGCGTGCTGCTTGTTGTGCCACCGCTGCAATTGCCACTGAAACAATCGTAGGTGTAGCCAAAGCCGATCACACCGTTACAGTGC
>Ga0070748_1001602_pt1 | contig 10529 bp, 9 predicted proteins | sample VirMetDEL_Nov_12_FD_77015 | JGI IMG/M metagenome (GOLD analysis project Ga0070748, IMG submission 77015) | Aqueous microbial communities from the Delaware River and Bay under freshwater to marine salinity gradient to study organic matter... | ecosystem: Environmental > Aquatic > Marine > Coastal ...
CCATCCATCACTATCACGGCTTTGGTGTGGCATTTAAGGCAGAGTTCTGCGCTTGAAGGGTATTCGCCAGCGGCGGTTATTAAGTTATGGCGCGCTTCATATTCTTGACGCTTTTCTTCTAAAATAACTTTTTGATAATCGGGTAGTGATTCGGTTTCAATTAAGCCAATGCTCTTCATGTGGGTTTCTATGGCGTCGCCAATTTCGGCCACCAAGGACGGCATAAAACGTCCGCCGGTTTTAAAGTAGCCACCCTGCGGATCAAATACTGCTTTTAATTCTGCAACTAAAAAAGTGGCATCACCGCCTTTTCTAAACACGGCCGAGATCACGCGGGTGAGTGCTACTACCCACTGAAAGTGCTCCATGTTTTTGGAGTTGATAAAAATTTCAAAAGGGCGGCGGGTTTCGTGATCCGAATCTCTATTGAGTATCACATCATTGATGGTGATATAGAGCGCATGATCTGAAAACGGCGTTTTGATTTTATAAGTCGCACCCACCAAAGTTTCTGGGCGATCAAAATTTTCGTCGATTATCTCTAAGCTGGGTGCAGGTTCAATTGTGGGCACAACAACGGGCGTAGCAGCGGCTTTTACCGAAACGCCGACAATTTTTTGCGTAATTACTTTAACAGTCATGGTTTATTACCCTTAAAATTTTCCGTAGTAACCTTCTTTGATGGCGTCAAACAAATTAGCGGCAGTATGCAGCTCGCCGTCATACTCGACTGATTCATTGCCTTGCAGCTCCACTTGCGTGCCATCGGCCAGATCAAAACAATAGGTGGTATTGGCCAAGTCTTGTAATTTCACCAGCACGCCTTGAAATGCTTCGGGGTTGTAGCGAAAGGTGGTGCAACCTTTTAAGCCGCGCGCGTGGGCATACAAATAAATATCTTTAAAATCGTCAAAGGTAATATCGGTAGGTACATTAATGGTTTTAGAAATGGATGAATCAATCCATTTTTGCGCCGCCGCCTGCACATCTACATGTTGTTCAGGGGTAATTTGATCGCTCACAATAAAATACTCGGGCAAGCCCGCCTCGCCCGCTTTGGGGTAGGGCATAGCAGTGGCATCGCAAACGCTTCTATAACGCAATAACTCGTAAGAGAATACATCCACTTTTTCTTTGCTCTTGCGCCCTGCACGAATAATGTTGCGCGAATAATGGTGTGCAAAACTCGGCTCAATACCGTTACTGGCATTATTCGCTAAAGACAGTGCAATGGTGCCGGTGGGAGCAATAGAGCTGTGATGGGTAAAGCGGCAGCCGTGTTGTGCAATCTCGGCGATTAATTCCGCATCTTCCTCGGCGATTAAATTCATGTAGCGGCTGTATTGTGCGTGTAGCACTTTGCCTACTATTTTATCGCCTACTTTATAGCGCTCGGCTAATGTAGGTTGCTGGGTGAGCATGTCGGCGGTGAGGATAAACTCTTCATCAAAAATGGGCGCTGCGCCTTTCTCTTTTGCTAACGCCAACCCGGCACGCCAACCCGCAAGTGCTAACTCTTTACTCACCTGCTCGGTAAACGCCACTGAGGCCGGGCTACCGTAAGGAATGCCCAGTAATGTAAGTGCCGAACCCAAACCCAAAAAGCCCATGCCATGGCGACGCTTGCGGCGTAGTTCGGCTTGTTGCTCGGCTAAGGCCAAACCATTAATTTCCACCACGTTATCGAGCATGCGGGTAAATACCGTCACCACACGTTTATAGGTTTCCCAATCAAAGGTGGCTTGCTCGGTAAAAGGCCGTTGCACAAAGTTGGTTAAATTAATTGAGCCTAATAGACAGCTTCCATAGGGCGGCAAAGGCTGCTCGCCACAGGGATTGGTAGCGCGAATGGTTTCGCAAAACCAATTGTTATTCCACGCATTAACGCGATCGATAAGAATAAAACCCGGCTCGGCAAAATCATAAGTCGAGTGCATAATCTCTTGCCATAATTTTTGCGCAGGTACTACTTGATAGACTTTACAGGCCACTTGCCCCTGTTCATTGCGCAGATATTTATCGCTAAGATGCGCAAGGCTACGCCATACTATTTTTGTGCTATCACTTAACTCGGTATCGGCGCTTAAGTCGCGCTCAGTGATGGGAAATGATAGCGGCCAATCGGCATTACTTTTTACAGCGTCAATAAATTCATCGGTAATTAATAGCGATAAATTAAATTGTCGTAGGCGGCCGTCTTCGCGCTTAACGGCAATAAATTCGCTCACATCGGGGTGATGCACATCGAAGGTGGCCATCTGCGCACCGCGCCTACCACCCGCCGAAGAAATGGTGAAACACATTTTGTCAAAAATATCCATAAACGATAGCGGACCCGAGGTATTTGCACCCGCGCCTGCTACATAAGCTCCTTTGGGGCGCAAGGTCGAAAATTCATAACCAATACCGCAGCCGGCTTTTAAGGTTAAACCCGCCTCAAGATTTTTTTCTAGAATGCCGCGCATTGAATCTTCAATAGTGCCCGATACCGTGCAATTAATCGTGGAGGTCGCAGGTTTATAAGCTTCGGCACCCGCATTAGAAATAACACGCCCCGCCGGTATTGCGCCCATGCTGAGCGCCCATAAAAATTCTTTTTCCCAATGGGCTTGGCGCTTGGGTTCAACCTGCGCCAGCGTCTTGGCAATACGCTGCCATGTATCGGCTACCGAGGCATCAACTGCCGCACCGTTGGCATCTTTTAAGCGATATTTTTTATCCCAAATATCAAACGAGGCGGCTTGTAATTCCGTAGCTTTTTGCTGATGAGCAGGCGAGTCAACCTCAGTGATAGAATTGGGTTCGGTCATAGCAAAATCCTTGAGAAATATGTTGAATTAACATTGATGTTAGTAATTGTTCAGGCAGCTAATTGCTGCGCCAATACCTACCAGCGCTGCGCTAATTGTTCGTCGCTATCTTTTGCGACAACCCAGTGGCTTTGTGCGGGTTGTTGTGGGTCTAACTTCAGGCTTTCTTTTTTCCAAAAAGGCGCGCGGGTTTTTAACTGATCCATTAAAAATTGAGCAGATTCAAAGCCATTGGTGCGATGTGCACTGCTCACGCCGACAAATACAATTTGTTCGCCCGGTAATAATTTCCCGACCCGATGCACAATAGTGACGTGCAATAATTCCCAGCGCTCATGCGCTTGCGTGACTAATTCATTGAGTGCTTTTTCGGTCATGCTGGGGTAGTGCTCAAGAGTGAGATCAAGCAGTTGCTGTGGCGGTAAAAAATCGCGCACTAGGCCGCTGAACATTACCACCGCACCACACTGGCCATCTCCCGCTTTGAGCAGTTGATACTCGTGGTTCAGATCAAAGTCTTGGTGTTGTACGCGCACACTGGCATTCATAAACTGTATTAACCTCCGGTGACCGGCGGGAAAAAAGCGACTTCATCACCATCGTTGATGGTAGTGGTGAGTTTGGCTATGGCATGATTAACGGCTATCAACCATTTTTTTTCGGCAAAAATACTATCCCACTGCGGGTGCTGTGTATTAATGATCTGTAAAAGTTGAGCGATTGTTTGTCCACTAAAGTTATCAATATTTAATTGCGCGCAATCTAAACGCTCACGCAGCTCTGCAAAAAAACACACACTTATCATATTGCCTCCTCTCGCAACCAATCACCGGATTTACCGCCGGATTTTTTCTCTAAGAATATGCTGTTAATTTCCATGTGTTTATCCACTGCTTTGCACATGTCGTAAATAGTGAGCGCGGCAATACTCGCGGCGGTTAGCGCTTCCATCTCCACGCCTGTCTGCCCTGTAGTAACACAGGTGGCGCTAATAAAAATGGCGCCAACTGCTACATCACACTCAAAATCCACACTGACTTTTGATAAGGCGAGTGGGTGACATAGGGGAATTAAATCGGCAGTTTTTTTAGCGGCCATAATGCCCGCTACCCGTGCAACTGCGAGCACATCGCCCTTTTTTAAGCCAGCATTGTTAATCAGTTCAATCACATCGGGGCGGGTGCTGATAATCGCACTCGCTACCGCACTACGGCGGCTAGGTTGTTTATCGCTGATATCTACCATACAGGCCGCACCGGTAGGATCGAGATGGGTTAATACTGCAGGCAAAGATATTGCACTAGTCACAAGATGATTCCTGTTGTTTTAGCGTGAATGAATATTGTTGATCATTAAGCGCGTGAACCACACAGCGTGCGCTCGACTTTTTTCAAGTGCGGCACAAAGTTGCAAGGCCCTTGGGTTGAATCCAATTGGTATTTAATAATTTCATCCCACGCTGTTTTACAGGCGTTGGTAGAGCCGGGTAGGCAGAAAATTAAGGTGTTGTTTGCCAGCCCCGCAACCGCGCGCGACTGAATGGTTGAAGTACCTATATGGCGATAAGAAATCTGGCGGAATAACTCTCCAAAACCTTCAACTGTTTTATCAAACAGCGGCGTCATTGCCTCGGGTGTTGAATCGCGCCCGGTAAAACCGGTGCCGCCGGTAATTAAAATTACTTGTATTGTTTCATCGGCAATCCACTGGGAGCATTGCGCACGAATTATATAGATATCGTCGATCACTAACGCGCGTGCGCCGAGTAGATGTGTACTTTGTTGCAAACGTCCTACTAAGGCATCGCCCGAGGTGTCATTAGCAATGCTGCGGGTGTCAGATACAGTCAAAACCGCAATAGAAAGCGGCAGGGTTTGCTCGGTAGTATTGTGGCCCATAGATGCCTCGCGGGGTCAGTGAGTGTTAGCCGCCAATCATGGCTAAATGGCGTGTAGCTCCGGTAGTTTGTTCGTGTAGATAATGGGTTGCTTTTTTCAGCGTTAAACGGGCGCGCAAAAATGCCATTAGGGGTTGTGGGTCATCGCTGCGCAATAATTCGCGCATAGAGTGATGCTGGTCGGCAAACAAACACAAAAATAATTCCGCTTTGCTGGAAACGCGTAGGCGATTGCAGTCCGCGCAAAAGTCTTTGCTGTAGGGCATGATTAAACCCATGGAGCCTAAGTAATCGGGGTGGATAAATTCTTTGGCAGGGCCGGCATGTTTGCTGCGCAGTTTTTCCGTCCAGCCCTCAGCTAATAAACGTGTGCGAATGGTGTCGCCGCTTAAATGCTGCTGAGCAAAAAATTCAGCGTTATCACCGGTGCGCATCAATTCAATAAAACGCAAGGTAATCGGGCGCTGTTTAATGAAATCTAAAAAGCTATCCAATTCCTGCGCATTTTGTTCGCGCAGCAATACGCTGTTAATTTTGACTTGCTTAAAACCTAATTCTTGCGCCTGTTCCAAGCCCGCCAAAATACTTTGCAACTTGCCGCTGCCGGTAATTAGCTTAAACATGTCTGGTCGCAAACTATCAATGCTCACATTGAGCGCATCAAGCCCTGCAGCGCGCCAATGCGCCACATCTTTTTCTAAGCGAAAACCATTGGTGGTGAGGGCAACGGATTCAATGCCGGGAGTGGTTTTGCAGATGCTAATAATGTCGCACAGATCGCGCCGCAGTGAGGGTTCACCACCGGTGATACGTATTTTTCTGGTGCCGAGCAACGCAAAGGCTGCTACTAAACGACGAATTTCAATTAGGGTTAAATCGTCATTGGTGGAATAGCATTCGCTGCCATCGGGTAGGCAATAGGTGCAACGAAAATTACATTTTTCCGTGATCGATAAGCGCAGATAACTGAAGGCGCGCGCAAAGTTATCCTCTAGTGGTGATTCCACTTGCATAAAACACCTTTCCAAATGCGGGAGGCGTGTTCATTTCTAAACACACCCATTGGCTTACCACCATAGTCAGGATGACCTTAGGAATAACAACAGTAAGCTCGGCGTGTTTTTATAGTAGCGGGATTAGCTGTGCGGTGTAATTACCGTGAAGAGGTGGGCTGTTTACCTCTTTAGGGGTAGTAGGTGGGGCATTTATGTTAGATCAAATACTCGGGCTTTTGCGGCGGTTAAAATGGGTATTTAGTTAATTTTGTAAGGTTAATTTTTAACATGCAGAGCTACAGCACCGGCAATACCCTCATCAAACTTAAACGCCCAGAGCTGCTATCACCGGCAGGCAGTTTAAAGGCGATGCGCATGGCGTTTGCCTATGGTGCTGATGCCGTCTACGCGGGATTGCCGCGTTTGAGTTTGCGGGTGCGCAATAATGAATTCACCTTAGAGAATTTAGCTTTAGGGATTACAGAAGCGCACCAGCTCCATAAACAATTCTATGTGGTGGTCAATCTTATGCCCCACAACAGTAAAATTAATACCTTGGCGCAAGAGCTGGCACCGATTATTGCGCTTAGGCCGGATGCACTGATTGTGGCCGATCCGGGTGTGATTTTTTTATTGCGCGCGGCTTTTTCTGACATGCCCATGCATTTATCAGTGCAGGCTAATAGCATGAATTGGGCGGCGGTAAAATTTTGGCACACTCAGGGCATTAGTCGAGCGATTTTATCGCGCGAGCTGGGTTTGCCTGAAATCGCCGAAATAAAACAGCGCTGCCCTGAGATGGAATTAGAAGTATTTGTGCACGGCGCGCTTTGCATGGCGTATTCGGGGCGCTGTTTAATTTCTAATTATATGAATAAGCGCGACCCTAATCAGGGGGCTTGTACCAATGCTTGCCGCTGGTCGTATGAGGTTAAAGACGAGTCTGCGCAGCCCCCATCTAGTTTAACGATGTTGGTAACTAACCCCGAACAGCCGGGTGAGGACTATTTACTAGAAGAGGATGAGCTGGGCAGTTATCTGTTTAATTCAAAAGATCTACGAGCAGTCGCGTTAGTAGAAAAGCTTACAGCATTGGGGGTTGATTCATTAAAAATTGAGGGGCGCACCAAATCGCCCTATTACGTTGCGCGCACCGCGCAGGTGTACCGCAGTGCGATTGATGATGCGTTAGGTGGAACACCTTTTAATACGCAATTATTAACGGAGTTAGATGGGCTTTCGAATCGTGGATATACCGAAGGTTTTTTACGTCGCCATCAATTACAATCTGAGTCTATGCAAAATTATACCCGTGGCGACAGTGAAGGGATGCAGCAAATCGTGGGTGAGCTTAGTCTAAGTGATGATCCTATTTTTTGGGCGGTTGAGGTAAAAAACTATTTCTCAGTGGGTGATGAGTTATTGTTAATGACTCCAGCGGGCAATCATAGATTTAAACTTGCACAATTATTCGATCAACAGCGTCTGCCAATTAGGTGCGCTCCTGGCTCTGGTCACAAGGTATATGTGCCTACCCTCACGCAAGTAATCATCGGCGACAATATTGCACAAGCTATGCTGGTGCGATTGTTGGGGGCGACGTGAGTTTTGTTATTTGCATTGATGCGAGTTGCATTAATTGTGATATGTGTGTACCAGAATGTCCAGTAGAGGCGATTATTAAAGGCGCGCTGCATTACGAAATTAATAAACAAGATTGTGTGCAGTGTGAAGACTATTACGCGGCGCCCACCTGTATTGAGGTTTGCCCCATCGGCTCGGTGAATCAAATACCGTGCTGAGACGGGGCTATCTTAATGTGGCGCATTTTTTAAGCAGGTGCGTATTATTGCGCACTAAGACTTAAGCGGCGGCTCATTTAATAACTGATGCGCGGCAGTTAATACTTTGTGCATATCACTCGCAGTGCAATGGGTCTGCTCTTTTTTTTGTAGCCCTAGCGTCGTTAATTCTAAATGCCAACAAGGGTTTACTTGGTGAAGGGCGAGGGTGCGTTTGACGCAGGCAATTTTGCAGCCGTCAATGGCCAGAATAGGGCGGCCTGATTGTGCGAGTTTAACCAGCCCTTTTACATTGCCGCCCACGCCTGCTATGCAGGACATTTGAGCGTGGCCTTCACGATCTAACACCACCGCTAAATCATTGGCTAATTGCGCGACATTAGAGCAACCAGAGCAAGAATAAACTAAGGGTATTTGAGTGGTTTTCATGGCAATACCATTGTGAATGGACTTTAGGCATTAGCGAACCAGTAGATATGTTCACGTTTTAGCTAGGGCATAATCCAATCTTTAAGGGCTTCCATGAACAGGTAAGATTGAGACATTATTTAAAAAAATAAATCGCGTACTTAAAACTCTCTCTTTATGCATAGCTTCTATCTTTTTATGGTCATTTGACATTAATAGCATTAATAGATCCATTCGAAAAACTCCTGCAATAATATCCAGTTTGCCATCTCCGGTGAAATCTTTTAACTCAAATGAAACTATGCCTGGTGGTGGGTTAACAAAATTATGTTGTGTGAAATGTTGAGCGCCATCATTTTCAAACCAAACAAGGCTTTTACGTTTTTCATCCTCCCAGTAATTCATAAAGCTACTGGCTACTATATCTAAATCCCCGTCGCCATCTATATCACCCGCCACTGCGCTAGCAATACCGTAAGACCTACCTATTTCACGAAATTTAAACACTAGGTTGCCTTTATTTTCAAGCCATTGGACTCCGTGATAGGGTTTAGGATCGGTTTGAGTATCAAAGGCATCACCATTACTAAATAAAATATCCGAGTCACCATCGTTATCCAAATCAACCATCCGCAGTCCTGTTAAACCAAACATGGGGTGAGGAGCTTGCGCAATAACATCAGCTCTAAATTCTTTGTTTTCTGTAGCAATAAAAGCCATGATCATTTCATGTTCTTGCGAAATTAAACTAATGAAATCTATCTTTCCATCTCCATTAAGGTCAATAGGAATAATATTTAATGCACCGCTTAGATTAAGTAATGTGTGTTTTATGTTCTTGCCATTGCCTTGGTTTTCCAGCCAAAATACTTCACCAATGTTCTCTCCGCCGAATGCAGAGACGGCTAAGTCTAGGTCACCATCGCCATCTATATCCAGCGCTCGCGCTTCGGTAGCCCTTGGGATAGAGCCTATTAATGTTTCCTTTTCAAATTTCCCATCTTTGTTTCTGCGCAACAAAAATACGCGTCCTACCATTTTCTTGCTGGGTGGGAATATACCTAAGTCGGTAACAATAATGTCTTTGTCGCCATCTCCATCATAGTCGACAATGTCAGTAAAAATAGGTACTTCTATCTCGGCTAGTTTTTCCTCCTGCCACTTACCTTGTGATTTTTTAAGTAAAGTAAGTTGTTTTTTTTCAGCATCACAAACTAAAAACTGAAGATCTTTACTGTCGTCTAGATTCACCGCTCTAATATTTACAATAACAGGTATTTTAGATTTCTCACCAAATTCATGCATGGCGAAATTTAATTTACTTGAGATTTTGTTATGAGATAAACGAGGGAGTTCGGTGGGGCTACTGCCGTAATAATATGCGGTAATATCGTTGATGGCATCTGGTGACAGGTAATCCTTTCCCATTTTCTCATCGGAAAATTTAATCATTAGTTGTATTACTCTAGGCCAATCCTTTTTTGGGAGTAATGCTGGAGGCGGTGCTTTATGGCACGAGCCGCAGTATTGGTTGGCGAGTGCGATAATCGTATTAATGTCTCTAGGCTTATCGTTTGCATAAGTCGCCATTGTTAACTGCGTTAAAAATAAGCCGAAAAATAATCTATATTTAATCTTAGAATGTGATTTCACGTAACCCGCTCCAGTCACTAAAAAATATTAGTTGTTTTGGCGATATGAAGGTTTTCGCTGCAATTCTTTTTCCGCCTGCACTGGGCGTACTTCACTAAAATACATCCACATTAGCGATGTCCAGATAATGCCAAACATTAACATAAAGGCGGAGGAGCGTACGCCGGTTAAATCAACTAATAGGCCATATAAGATCGGCAAAATAAATCCACCTAAACCACCGGCCAAACCCACCATGCCCGAAATTACGCCAATATTTTTGGGGAAGTCATCGGAAATATATTTAAATACCGAGGCTTTGCCCACCGCAAAAGCTATACCCATCACAAACATAAATACGGTAAAGCTGATTGGCCCAAGGCCTAAATGAAAACTGCTTGGCCCGGTAATGGTATTGATCACAATTTCGGTCGGTGGGTAGGAGAGAAAAAACAAACAAAATAATGAAACCCACAATACCCACCAGGTAACTGTGTGCGCACCAAATTTATCTGAAAAATATCCGCCAAGCGCGCGTAATATTCCGCCGGGTAAACTAAAACACACGGCCATGAGTGCGGCTGTTTTTAAATCAAAACCGTATTCGGCGATATAGTATTTGGTCATCCATAATGAGAGCGCCACATAACCGCCAAAAACGATGGAATAATATTGGCTGTAGCGCCAGACCCGTGGATCTTTTAGTGCGGCCAGTTGTTGTTTAAGGCTGAGCGTGGATTCCACTTTGTGTGAGGGATCGGTAAAGGTAAAAATCCAAAATGCGATAGCGGTAATCAGCATTAAAACTGCATAAGCTTTGGGTACCATCGCCCAACCGAAGGCCACCACAATGCTCGGTGCAATCAATTTGGTGAGTGCGGCACCGGTATTGCCTGCGCCAAAAATACCCATGGCTAAACCTTGGTTTTCTTTTTTGAACCAACGTGCGCAATAGGCGATACCTACGGTAAACGAGCCGCCGGCC